>Ga0214544_1001775_pt1 | contig 45287 bp, 22 predicted proteins | sample CNSS3metaG_FD_160074 | JGI IMG/M metagenome (GOLD analysis project Ga0214544, IMG submission 160074) | Root nodule microbial communities from cowpea collected in UCLA plant growth center, Los Angeles, California, USA - CNSS3 | ecosystem: Host-associated > Plants > Roots > Nodule | place: USA...
GAATGAGTATTAGTTAAAATTAACTTACGTATACTAGTTTATATAGATTTTAAAAAAATATTTTTTTAATTTTCTTTGTGAGTTAATTTTAATTTATAGTCAAACTAACTGGAAATTTTTATTGAGAAGTTTTTCTTTTATGTTAATATCTTAGAAAATTATAATGATTGGTTTAGAATTGTTACATATCGTTGAGAAGTGTATCAAATTGTCAAATTACACAAATAATTCAGTGGATAATCTCAAATATCATTCCTACAAAAAATAATGTGATTTAGTAAACTGGTTGTTTACTAATCAAGGATAAAAATAATAAAACATTTTATTTTATATTAATAAAAACTAAATTTAGAATTAAATGTAAAGAATAAATTGAAATTGGCACAATGGAAATTAATATCTTTAATTGAGAAAAATATAAGACAAAAATTTCGAAATTGACTTTTTATGATCCAATTTAAAGTAAAAACATCAAACAATATCTTTCTAATTTCTATTCTAGCATTCACACCTTATATAACAAACTCTAATATTTTACCAACAAGTCTAAACTTTATTAAGAATCCTGATGTGTTAGACATTTTTTATAAGAGTTCGCATTAATGATTATTTTAACATCAATATTTTTACTTAAATCTTACTCCATGTTTATTATCTTTAGTTTCAACTTTAAATATTTAAACATTTTTAATTGAATAGTATTTATAAATTATTAATTTCGACTGATATACATGTACAACATTTTTTTAATGAATAATTATTATATAAATCTCAATAGCTTTTACTTGTAAATATTAATTATAGTTAGTAAAAATAAGAGAATTTGAATTAATTGGACTAAAACAAAGTTATTGGTGATTAAAATTTGATGTAAAAAAGATTTAAATAAATAAATTTAAGTTTTTATTTAAATGAGTTACAAAGACCTCATATTTCCCTTTTATAGCTCAATCTCAAAATAATAGTGTATTGAAAGTTACATCAGAATAATTTTTCCATCATTGATAAAATACTATTGATTGTTAACAAGTCGAACCAAAATAAATTTGAAAATACTTTATGTGTAAATGACAATATGTGATTTAATTAATAACGTTAATTAAAGGAATGTCACGCGGAATAGTATTAGAAACAAAGTCTTGAAGTGTAGACACTACTCCTATAGATTATCCAAGAGAAAACCCGAATAAAAAAAGGGCACACTATGATGCCATAACAAAGTATAAAATATAAATCATCAACATTTAGAATTTTAAGCCTAAAGACCAGCGGTACACGCGGGCCATAGCCTTAAAAAAAAGTCCAAGTAAACCTATATCCAGTCCAAGCAGACTATGCAGTAGAACCTCCATCACCCTGATGATTAGAGGGAGTTCTCACCTCTGCTCACATCAACAAGTTGATGATCATTGCAAAAGAAAAAAAAAACCACACCACAGAACATACAACAAACAACAGAAGGGTAAGCTAAAGCCAAAATTAGTTTTATCATGCAAGCAGATATACTTTCACAATCCAATATACATACATCATCCAAGCAGGTTATGACCTTTCAATCAATACACTAAGACTCGACTCGACTCATCCGGATACATATAATCTGGTCAGATTCAGCGGATGCTTGCACTTGTGGTGGATACCTCTGCTCACCCTCGAACTGCTCACCCCCCCGAGCTATGTGTTACAAGTGTTACAATGAATCAATCCCTCACACACAAAGTTAGCCCTTAGTGAGTTTCAGGCCTCTGCTACTCTCACCACAAGAGTCAGTCCGCTCTAAATGAGACTAACTGACTCCTTAGAGTGTCAAGATGCAACCTTACCTTGAATCCTTACCAAATTATACAGATGGGGCACCACCATGGACACCCACTAACAGGGGCCATGGAATTACGTCCCGACCACTCAAGCACGACCCTAAAATCCCACCTAGATATCTCAAGGATTTACGTACTGACAACATACCAATCACATTCCAAACAAACAAATAATATTGATCATGCATTTAACACCTCACACCATCCTTTGTAACCCATCCTCATTCATATTCCATGTTGATTTCATACCATCCCATTCTTCCCAATTCGGGGATATAGAACTTCACCTCATACCAATACCATGCCATCAATGTAACCTTATTGCTCATACCGAATTCATGACCACATATATAACCAACCATTTCATTGAAATCGCATGCCAAGATTTATCCAAGTTCATCATTCACACTCCATGAATCACATCATTCATGCAAATTCATTCATCTCATACTTTATAAATGCATACCAAGACATACATATATCACAAAATAGTATTCATCCCAAATAAATGAGTGCCAACATTTAAGTACTTGCAATTCCATACAATCAAGCACAACCCACAACCATAATTCTTACACCAAAATTCCCAAGAAAATTTATTATCACAAAACCAAAATCATTGCAGTAACGTGTGACACATTTCTCAAGTTACAAACATCTAATCGACGATCCAACCGGTAAAACCATAAAATAGCATGTTGTGAACCACATGTCAAAATTTGAGCTCAATCCAACGGTTAATGAGTCGGAAAAGTCAATTTTACTAAAACTGCACATATCAGAAAAATACACAATCGTCCAGCGAGCCAAGGAACTCGCCCAGTGACGTGCGACGCATCAGAATACGAGAAATGACGTTAAACATTACAGTTTCATGAATATTTGAACCCTTAACTCAGAAATATACAAAAACTAAGGTTTTCATTTAAGCATGAAACAGAAACGAAAACAAACCACATATTTCAGAAATGCGAAAAAGAACCTAGCTTCCCTAGCTGGAAAAGGGCTAATATTGGACTTCGACTCTTAAGCCAGCGAAACCAGTAGCTCCAAGGACAGATCTATGACCTGAAATAGTGGCACGACAAAGGAGATTGGATTCACACAGAGTCCCGACATAAACCACGAAAACAACTTAGAAAGGCTAGGTTCGAGAACTAACTTACGTGAACGGGAGACGGAGGTTGAGTTCACTTGAACTTGGGTAGATCTCCAAAGAGAAGATGGGTGAGTCAGAGCACTGATCTTCTAGAATAACTTGCAATTGAGGGACCTTGGCTGCTTTAGGGACCTTGGCACGTATGGACCAGCCCTTTAGACCCAACAATGTGGCAGCCCTTAGCCCTTAACATTAGAGCACTCAATAAAAAAGGATTTTACAATACGAGAACATAAAAAATAAACACCTAAGAAAACTCAGAATATGAACATAAATGCACTTTATTTTCAACTAGTCCATTTGCAAAAAGCAAAAAAAATTAAAATTAAAAAATCACTAAAAAGCTACATTTCCCATAATATATCAACGAGGCTTGAAAAACATTTTAAAAGGAAGTGAAAGAAAATCTCTCTAAAAAAGCTCCAACAACAAAGTATTCGCCAGAACCATCAAATGTCACACCCTATACAATATAACGCATAGAATAAAAGATACCAACAAATTATAATAATTAATATATATATATATATATAAATAAATAAATAAATAAAAAGTGATTTATTCGTTGTTATATTTGAAAGAGGTTTTTTTATTGTGAGAAGAGTTAAAAATGTATATTAATTATTTTAAAAGAATAATTTTATTTAAAAGAGTATGATTAGAGATATATTGGTTGTTAATTAGATTTTTTTTTTCCTGTGTTGTAAACTGTTTTTTGAATTTTATTGACGTGTATAGACTATTATAGATTTTGTTTTTCAAATTATGTCCTTTTCCTTACCGTTCTAAGTACAATTTTTTTTTTATCAAATATTGAATTCTTATTATGTTTCTTTTTTTAATTTTCAGATTATTTGCTGCTGAATTATAATCATTTTTAATATAACGATAATTATCAAGACGGTAAAAAAAGACAGAAAAAAAAAAGAAAAAAAAGTTTGTGAATAATTTTAGGCAATGTAAATAAAAAAATTAATAATGAAATAAAAAGATAAATTATCGTTATACTAAAAATGATTATTATTCATTTTTAATTTTTTTATAATAGTAAAAAATAATAAAATTATTATTATTATCATTAAGATAAATAATATTATGAATAATTATTTAAATTTAAAAAGAAGTTATTAAAATATAAAAGAGTAAATAATTCTCTTACAAATATTTTAAATTATTATGTAAGTATTTGAATTCAAGAAATAGTTAATAAAATGATAAAGCTGAATAATACTTTCTTTATTGTAAATAATTATTTAAATTTAAAAATTAGTAATTAAAATAATAAAATTTTAAAAAACGAAACAAAAGAAATATATCTTTATATATAGTTATAAATTATTATTTTAATTAAAAAATTAAAATAAATCATTTTTATTACTTTTTAGGTAGTTTTATAAATGATTAAATTTAAAAGTTGGTTCAATTGAAAAAAATAATTGATTAAATATGATGATGCGGTTAAGTTCAAATTGATAAAATAATTATTTTAATTTAAAAAAATTATTTAAAGGATAAAATTAGAAAAATAAATGTTGACATAACAAAAAAATCTCTTATATAAGTATCAATCATTATTTTTTTATTTTTAAGATATAAATTTATTTATATTATTATTATTAATTTTAATTGTAGAAGTGAATTTAAAATAAAATATGAGTCATCAGTTAAAATAAAAAATATTTTAATTGATAGAATAATATTAAATTAAATTAATTTCATTTAATTATTAAATTATAATATTATTTTTTATTATAATTATTTTTATTATATTTTTATTAATATTTAATTTATATTCTTTTACTAACTTATTTTATTTGGTGTGATTTTTTATTTCATTTATCTTGCTTGATTTAGTTTGGTTTGGTCGTGTTATTTTATTTCATTCTTTTTGCTTTGATTTGCTTTAACATGTTTGTGTCTCTTGTTTTGTTGTTTCTATTTCTTTTTATTTGATTTGCTCTGATTTCTTTTATTTTAGCTTGATATCATATATTTGTTTGCTATGACTTCTTTTTTTCCGCGTCTTTAATTTTTCATATTTTACTGACCTTGTTCTTGCTCTTGTGAGTGTTTTTGTGTTTATGTTAACTTCAATAAATAATGACTTCAATAAAATTACATTCTTTTGATTGACTATCCTCTTTTAAATTTAGAGGAGAAAAATTTGGTATCAACCATTACTCTTTAAATTACAGAATTAACATCTTGCAAAAGAACAACATTGGAAGGAAGAAGATAAAGACTATGAAAAATCAATTGATGATTCAAAGCATCACTCAAAAGGGCTCAAGACTCTACCTTTTCCATAAGAATCAAATTCGCACTCTTTGTTCAAACTAATATGAACTATTTATAGCTTCATGAGATCTGTTCTATATTGAAAATATTGAACTAAATTATATTGTAATTTATAGGTTTAAGAACTATTTTTTGATGGAACTAATCTCTGTTGCAACTTTCCCAAAATCTTCTTTGCCAAACTAATCTGTCACCACCAATTACTTTGCCTCAGTGCGGTTTACCTTTGTTGATGCATGGGGAAAATAAAGCATATAGAAAGAAAGATAATTTTGGATAGGATGATGAAAGCATGCTTAATAATGAGATAAGCAAAATTTTAAAATGTCTGGATTTGTTGCTTCATTTTTTCCCCATCGACGATTTAATTTATCTCTTTCAGCACCATCATGGATAATTAATGCTTAACTATCAATTCAGATTATTAAAGGTGGAAGTCCAAATATAAATTATTAAAACAGCCTATTGTGAAATTTACGACAGATTCAGATAGCTTTTATAGAAATAAGCCAAAGCATGATTTGCAGAAAGCTACATAACAGTGTGATGTTTATTAAAACCAAACATTCATTCAAATTATGCATTACAAAAACAAACTCCATCAGTTTCTATAGACTATACCAACTTCCACCTCCATTGGTTCATCCACAAGAATGGTAATATGGTAAACGCAAGGTTATTTATAGAAAGCCACTTACTCTACGCATCCATTCTTCCCGGTATGTAGAATCCAATGCCTAGATATCTGAAAAGTGACCGGTATGTAGCATCCAATGCCTAGATATCTGAAAAGTGACCGCAAGAATTCACTTGAAAACATCCAATGCCTAGAAATCAAAATGAGTTAAAAGACATGAAAGTACAAAACTGCACTGAAAATTAAAATGCAAGTATAAAATCCAAAAGCCCCATCAACACAGGCAGGGATAACCATTCAAACTAGTGAAGCTATGAAACTAAAATTGGCCCTTTTATAGAAACAATTATTGCCTTTGGGATGTTGAGAGAAAACCATATAAAGAAAGGTTTTCTTCCATTCCATGAGCCGTTTTCAGGTGATAAATCCCAAAATAATACATAGTAAAGGCCAACAAAAATATAAAATCAACTCCACAGGTGACCTCAAGAACAATAATTAAAACCAATAAATCAATAGGAAATATCTCCTCGAGACAGTTCTCTCCTTCAGGGCAACATGAACAACTGACTTTGGCATTGTTTATAATAGAGGTGTCATGTAATCAGTGTAACAAACAATTCTAGACAAGGAAGTCCACCCTGAGAAATGTCTTTATGTGTTCAGTGCTATGAATATTGACCTGTAAAATAAGTAAGCCGTTTTCAGTTCAATGTAAACTCTTACATATCTATGCGATTGAGAAAAATAAAATTTATCATAGAAAAGACCTTGAAGATAATCATTTCCCAAAACCAACTGCGGCTTTTCTCTTTTTGCTGTTCTCTATCTTTTCAGGGCTTGGGAGTCCAGTCATTCCCTCGTACTTTTTTTCTAGGGCCTGTAATAATTTAACCATAACCGAAACATTTATTAACATTCTTTCTCTAGAATTTAATCCCTTTGAACTCAGTATAGACATCATAGATCTTTACTTTGTGTGACAGATGAAATAAACCTTTAGAAATGTGATAAATAGTCTTGAATGATTAGTTTGTGTTACTCTTACAAAACAATGGAAGTTTTGAGAATGAAATGCAAATAATAAGAGGAGATTTTGTTTCCTCTAGATAAGATCTTTGTTGCCAATAAACCTCATTAAATGTAGATACTATTTCCTGTATATGTACCATTTTTACTAGATATATAGCTAATCCGCAGACCCCTTAAGGATTTGTGAAAGCATCATACCATTGATTACTAGAGTTAACAAATCTAGTTGTTATGTCTCCTATCTTGATCTTCTCTCTAATAAAGTGATAGCCCAATTGAATGTCTTTGGTCCTGTCGTAGAATACAATGTCCAAAACTTTATGGTCATTTATATATTTTCTTCAATCTTGAGTTCCCCAATGACCTGTTTCAACCAAATGAGTTCGCCAGTAGCTACCTCCATCGTCTTATATTCAGCTTTGGCACAGGTTCTTGAAACTAAAATTTTCTTTTTACTCTTCCCGGATATGAGGTTTTTCCTACCATTATACAATACTCGAAGGTGGATCACCATCATTATATTATGCTATCACATAGACTGTCATTTGTTCAAGTTTTTAAACACAATTTCTTTTGGTCAAGTGTGTTTTTGACAGGCTACTTTTACCTCACCCACACCAACCCAACAAATCCAAATATAACCAATTTTTTTTTTCAGTACCCAATATCCAACTTCACACATTCAAACCAGTTATTCTCAAAATAGTTTTGCCCAGTTTCAGTTTTCTTGACCAGGCCTACATGCAGCCTTATCTCCGCAAGTAGATATATTATTTTCAAGATTTGAACTTATGACATCCAAGTCAGAAGGTACCTTATACCTTTCACAAGGCTCACTCTCTGACAAGTTTTTCTATCTTTTTTAAAACAAGTAAATTTGGGCTACAAATAGAAATTAGAATTTTAGTTTTGATTACTAAGGGCTTAGTCAACTCCACCTTATACATCACAAATCATAACTAAAAATCTCATATCATGAAATGAATCGTCTAGCTTATTTATGCAAAGAAATAAATATTTTCTAATAATGTATTATAAAATCAAAGGAAGAACTTGAAAGGGATAATCTGAAAGAAAAAAGATTCTTATTAAGCAGCACATCAGCCTCCATATATAGAAATCTAATCCTAAAGTAATAACTACAGAGAGATCTAAAGAACCTTCTAATAACTTCTAGTAGACCACTTAATATCATTCTACCAGAAGATAAACAAGTGACAGTGACAAAACAGGAAAAGGATTTTCTAACCTGTAATTGCCCACGAATACTATCAAGAACATCTTCACTCATTCTGTCAAAGAAAAGAATTCCCTGCAGACACCACAACAATATGTAAGCATATGCTCAAAATTACATAAAAGTTTAAAATTACACCAAGTCGTTACATAAATTTAGTTTAAAAAGTTTAACTTTGAACTAATTTTGCAATACAATCAAGTGAATAAATTAATAAACGATGTTCAAAATCAAGAATTAATAGGAAAAAAATAGTATACATTTAACGTATTGTGATTTGACATGATTTGATGGGCTTCAACATAGTCATCACGACTATATTTGGGACAAAAATATCTTCAGGGTCTGCGTATTGATTATGATAAAATATCTTTTGAATTTCTATTTATTTTAGCATATATTGTTTCCTTATTTTAGAGAGATTGATTGTTACAAATAGAGGAGCTGAGAATGTAATTCCTGTGATTGTTATCAATAAAATTGTTTTCTTGTTTTCTTGGATAGTTCAAGTACTTTAGAATTCCTCATATTTTTAGAGAATCTAGCAGGTGTTCTAATAGTTCAACTAACCATGGTAGTAGGGGATTAGCTTTCACTTGGTGGGAGGGTGCTCCTCCTTGCATCTGTTGTGATTATTGTGGGAGATAGATCAGGTCTTCCACATTTTACGTTTTGCCAATGGGTTTAATTTGTCCCTCTACTGTTGTAGTTCCCCTTTTTTTTTTTATTAATAGTATTAAGGATGTTGCATGCGATTAATATAGGTTGTGTTAACTAGTTAGAATTATAACATTTAGAGTGGTGCCATAACAATCTTATCTTGATTTTAAAGAAAAAGAAAGATACAAATCATAAAATATAATGAAACTTGGAGATCACGCTCAAGAGGTGTAAGTGTTTTAATTGTTCTTTTGTACAGTAATGATATGATGAGATATTTCCTGACGACTCTGTCAATCTATAATATTTCATCTCTATCTCTGAGCTGAATTTTCATAGTATCTTTCACTAAATTTTGTCAATAATTAAAAAAACCATTATTATACAATAATTAAAATAAATTCAAATTATATTTTATACATTCAAAGATATTTATTATGAATATAATTATAATATAACCCATGTATTTAAAAATATTTAGTCGTTACGATTTTTAATTATATAAAAATAAGATGCTCAAACTAAAACACTAGTTGCTTTAGTTATCAAAGTTCAAAGCACACCTGTAGATGATCAAATTCATGCTGGAATATTCGTGCAGGAAGGTCAGACAAGTTGACTGAAAATCTAGTTCCATTAACATCACGTGCATCAATCTTCACAGATTCTGGTCGCTAAACCACAATTATGAGACACATAAGTAGGCATAAGAGTAAATACATATGAAACAAACGACAAAATGGCTATATTCCTGCGGTTGAGCACATGTTGAAAGCAACAAAAAAGGGAAAAACAACTTAAGCTATATACAAGAAAATTATAACTTTAGGGTATATAGATTCTCTATAAACCAGAAAAAATAAAGTGGAGTAAACAACACTGGTAAAAGGAAAATAAAGCTTTGTCCAGCACATCCCCATATAAGTCAACAGATAGAAACAGAGGAACCAGCAGCACACTGTTCTAGCCTCTGACCCTGCACTGGCATTGAACCATATGAACAAAGACAACTAGTGCACTAGAGAACACAGGCAACACCAGTACAGATGGGAAGTGCAAGAACAGAAGAGGAATGGTGGAGAATGAGTTTTGTTCGAAGGGATATGCCAAATTGGGGTTGGAAGAGCCAACCGTGAATTTGGGTTCTATAGGTATTTTGGTCCAGCTTGAAGGATCACATGATCCCTCCATTTATTTGTAAACAATACAATCCTAGATGACTTCACAACATGTTCTAGAGCATGATCAGGATCTATCAGGCAATGAAAATTTGTAGAATCACACAATCAGACAAAATATCATGATTTTATGAAACCCAACTCGGTATTCAGCAAGCACCAAATAGGTGGAAGAAAAGCAATGGATATTCACGCAATTGAAGTATGTATGCTTAAAAGGCTGGTTACATACTTCAATCTTTTAGTCACTACATTTACACATATAGAGCCAAAACACCAATAACAAAGCTTGATTTGAAATATCAGAGAACAGGACCAAGATTTTCTGAGTTTATAGGAGCAAAGATCACAAGTATGAAGAAGAATAGTTTTAAATATATAATAAACGCGACAAACTTTTCCAACTGACTAAAATTTAAAAGTTGCTACTCCAGTTCTCCAAAAGCAGGTATAAAAGGAAAGATACAGTCAAAAGAATGATGCAAAAGAAAAGGATTCGTGTTAGGTACCTTTACATCAGCATTAATTCCAGGGAAAGATAGGCAACCCTCGTTGAATAGAGTCAATTTCTTTGAGTATTTGCTAACCCTTGGGTTTACAAGAACAATTTCCTCTCCTTCACCACGCTCACCAACTGGGTTGAACACCATAAGTTGAACATTTATTCCCACTTGAGGTGCTGAGAGACCAATACCATCAGTTCTGTGGGAAGCCAACCAATATTGTTAACAATTAAGCAAATAGAGATATGTTATTTGAATTACAATATTGATTACAATAACATCAAAATGTCAATTAATATAGCTTATTTATATTCAACATAATTTAAAATATATCGCATGCCTTGTTCCAATTCAAACTGCCTTTTCCTACTGTAGGGGTATTTTAGACAAAAGTCCTAAAACAAAATACAGTGTTTGAAACAGCAAACTGCCCTCAAATTTCTATTATGGTTGATATTGCTTACAATAAAGAACACTCTTGTATTGTAAGGAAACATCCATTGAGAAAAACATTGTCAGGGTAAGAGTAAATTTATATTTGTTTTGTCTAGTATTCGAAAACAAAAGTAGCCTATATAATTTGAAAATCAATCTTCACAACCGTGCTTTAAAAAAATACAAGCTTTCCTTCCAAATTAGAGCAAACACTGAAATGCACTAAAACCCGAACATCACACAAATGGCATTATCTCACTGGCAGTCAGAAACAAGAAAATGAACTGAGGTAAGAAGCCTTGCGTTCGAGCTCAAACCCAACTGATGCCACATTTTATTAATAATTCAAATAAAAAAAAAAAAAAAAAAAAAACCAAGACGTAGCAATAGCCCACAATAATTCTACTCAGCTGAAGCAAATATAGTAAACACTTCAACATTAAAAAAAGCTTACTTGTACATTAAATCAAACATTTCGTGGACAAGCTTCTTCAGATTATCATCGAAGGTAACTATGCGTTTATTCTTGGCCCTCAACTTCGGGTCTGGATACTCCACAATTCTCAGAGGTGGCACAAATTCAAAATCACCAGCTTCAAAAAAACATACAGAGAGACCACGGCTTGAGAAAAAAAAATTAAAAAAAGAGAGAAAGGGTTGAATCAGTGGAGTGAAGTAGAACTTACGAGAAGCAACTTGGTCTTGTGCTGGTGAGAAACTAGGCTTGGTCATGGCGCGTGGAGGAACTGTTCGAGGAGATTTTGCAGAGAGGGTCCGGTTCAGTGAGGAGGAATGGTTGAAGCAGCGGTTGGAAATGGCGGGAAGAGCTGAACCGAGATGAAGAAGAAGAGGGTGGGTTGGGTGGAGACACGTGAGTGAAGCCATGGATGGTCACAAAGTAAAGTGATTCACATTGTTTGATGCTCATTTAGACATGTAGATAATATTTATGAATATAATGATAATTATACTAAAAATATTTAGTAAATTTTTTGTTATAAAATATTTAACAATTCTTTTGGAAGAAAATGTTTAATAGTTCTATAGTAATAAAAACTGCAAAAATAAATTCAAACGAAATATAAAACAATGACTCTTTTTTGGATTTTATAGTAACCTAGATCGAAATGTATTTGAATTTTGCTTCTGTTCAAGTGATTTTTTCTTAATGATTTGATTTCATCGTTTCGACATTGAAAATGGAATAATTAATTTTATTAATTAATTATATAATAAATTTTTATAAAGACAAAAATATTCTGAAATTTTTAAATAATATTTCTTTTATATAAAATAAATATTTTGAAATTTCTAAAACTTTTATTAAAAAATAAAAAAAAAATATCTCTGACACTTGAAAGATTTTCTAAATTTAAAATGTGAAGACTTAAAAAATTAAATTCCTTAATTTTTGCAAAAAATTTAAGATTTTTACCAACATTAAAATTTAATTATTTTATTATTTAATTTATGTTTTAATTTTTTTTAACATTTTAGACGTTTATTGCTATTTTTTTATTTTTCTATTAATTTAAACTTTTTAGATTTTAATTAATTATATTTTAAATTTTAGTAACATTGGTATATAATTTTTTTTATTTTGTATTAGTGCAAATTAGATAAAATATTAAACATTGTACAATATTTTTGGACTTTGTTGTCCTCTAAATAAGTAAAATTGCATTAATTATTATTAAGTCAATAATCATTCAATATCATAATTTATAATCAACTTTTGTAAAACTGGATACTTATTCTTAACTCGTCCTAGGACATTAATAAGTAATATCCATAAAATTAAAGGTTAAATATGTTGTTGACCCCTTAACTTTTAGTAAATTTTGGAATTAGTCTATTTTAAAATTTTGAATCATTTTAGTCCTTCATCTTTCGAAATACGTGAATGTAGTCCTTTTAATCAAATTTTGTTAAGTTTATTTTATGTTTCGTACGTATTTCAGAATTGTATTTGAATTGTTCATACTGTTTGACACATTTTTGCTTTAATGTTAAGTCAAATACTATTATGAAACGCGTTTGAAATGTCAAATCAACTTAACAAAATTTGATTAAAAGCACTAAAGACACATATTTCGAAAGATGGATGACTAAATTGGTTCAAAGTTTTGAAATGGACTAATTCCAAAATTCATTGAAAGTTAAAGGACCAAAAACATATCTAACCCTAAAATTAACCATGTAATTGAATTTTTATAAAAATAAATAGGTTGTAAAATTATAGTAATGATATAAGGCTTCCTTTGTTAAAGCAAAACTTACAAAATAATCTTAAGAAGAAGTTACATGGTAAAATATTGTGATTTCAAAGTAAATTCATGTAATCCTTGCATTTTAAATGTCCTCCCACCTTCATTTTGATTTCGCATATAAAGTTGAATAATATAATACTTTTGAATTCATTATTAAGTAAAACAAAAACCAAAAGGTACCGAAATATGTCTGTTTCAATTTAAAAAAAGAAAAAAAACATTTTTCTTAGATATACTTGTAATGCTACTTTATAAAAACATTAAGTTTACACTTTGAATACAAATTTAAGGAGAATATCTTTATATCTTGTCTTCTATTATTTGGCATACCCTTATCTTAAATTTGTTCATAAAAGAATATTATTATAGGAAATGTTTTGGTTAATAGAACACTTAAAAGTGGGGAAGAAAACCTGAAATAAGGTGATAACAAAAAAAACTTATAATTGTGCATTTACATATAAATCCATCGATTAAGCTTAAATTTGTGAATTTTTCTGTAAGTATTCCAAAGGAGTCCGTTTTAAACCTCTTGAAAAATTATCATTCTTGGAATAGAATCCATGAATTTCATTTCATCAAAAATAAAATAAAAATTAATCAATTTTGTTTCTTTAAATACACCATTCGATTCGTGATTCAACTATCATGATGGTTAGTATTTTCAACTCACAAATATTAATGGGAAGAATTGAACCCAGAACATCTTTCAACCCTCTCATCCAACTTTACCATTAAGCCAATTAGTAGAACATGTGTCTGTGTCGGTAAAATTGTTTTGCACTCTCAACTCCCTAACCTACAATCCAAACATATTCATATGATATCCTCTTACAACTACTTGCTTTTCCAACAACAGAAAAAAAAAATGACCTTCTAGAAAATGAATATCCGCAACTTCATCCTCAGTGGCACCAAAATTCTTGACATGGTTTTCTTGATAAAAATATCACCTCACTTTCATTTCATCACTGTTTTTGAGGTGAGGATAACTTTCAGGGAGGACTTTACTTGAATGACAAAAGTTGCATGAAAATTGACATTTGAAGAAAAGTTTGGTAAGACAATGCTTCAAGGATATAATGTGTCATCTGTGTGTATATCTCAACTATCACATGCAACAGAAAAATGACTTTGCTATCTCCGCTTACTTTTCTGTTTAAGCCTCTTAAAAGCCATAAATGTAACTGCTGCAGAAAGAGAATACCTGACCCAAATACAAAAGAAAAGTTGTTAGCAAGATTATTTCAACCTCATCATTACAAACAGGATTCAACAGAAACTTGTTTATTTTAATAGATTTTCAATCATATAATATTAATATATTAGCAGTATCATACAAGTAATGTCAATCATATAATTATTAACGCAAAACCTATAACCTTGCCAATCAATTATACACAAGAGTTTAATTTCTGTGAAAGTTTTACACTATTAACCAGTCAATAAAGCTTCAACTCAACAAACTTACTTTGCATAACATCATGACTTATATAGTTCAATGAGAATGTAAGAATCTTTACACCCTTAATGCATACACTATTTACTTTATACAAAAAGTTTACTTTCCAAACATTACCAATATAATTTGGCACTGCCAACCAATAAAAAATAACCATTTACAAGTTTAATTTCTACACATTATCAATATAAAAATTGACTATCACCAGAATTACATTGATATTCAATGAGCATTGGAGAGTAAGTTGCATACCATGTCAATGTGTAGTTAAGGTGGTCCCTAGGCATGACAGAACTTCGAATCAAAGTATTCACATCCTTGGGCAGAGGGTAAGGATTACTTGGATTGACATTTTCATGAATATCTTCAACATAGATGGTATTTTCTGGAAGGCCACAAGTACGAGCAATGGCAGGAACATCAACATAGAACCATTGAGAAGATTTAGGATCATTTGCAGGAACAAATATACTTGGTTTTTCACTTCCTCGAACTACGCCAACAACTTCTATAGGTGTAACAGACGGTACCTGATCCTGTAAGTGGTTCCACATGATAAGTTTGAATCCATGATTTTTCCACATTATATAAGGAAATGACTTAGGAGATAGGCAACCTCAGTGATAACAGGAGGCTTTTTAGACCACAGTCTCCACCAGGATGTAGTTCCATCTGTGTGAGAAGAGGAAGGTGGCGAATCTGCCAAATTTTCATTTTGTGAAGCCTCTAAAAATTTGTCTTTCCAACTGCGTGGAACCCACCCTCTATTGACTAAAATTGGAAAACTCACACTGGAAGAAGAAAAACACAATATAAGAACAGACGAAACTGTGAACAACTAATGCCATTTATTCATTACACCAGTGGCAGGGAAGTATTCAAAACCAGGAATGGATTGCTTATGAACAAGAAAAAAAAAATAGTTGACTTGAAAATATGATGATATTTAACACAGAAGAGATTGGACTTAAAACTTATGAAGCGATGCAGATAAATGGAAGATCTTCTAAGCTCTCAAAAGCTCAACAATGTTTAGCCGGTCACACTAAACACATTGCATCCATGGATAATTATATTGATGAAAAGAGATGTCAATGACATGAAACATCCATAATGGGCCACAATAAGTTAATAATACTTCACCAAAAGTAAATCTTAAAGTTCATACAACACACGGAGATTTTCAATCAAAATAACAAGATATACTCCAAGAGAAAATTATCGTACAGGACATAGTATAAGAAATATCCATTTTCAAACAAGGAATTAGTTCCTCTAAAGCAGAGGGGTGCATTTTAGAAAATAAAGAACAAATACAGCTATTAATTAGAAAATCTATTGTTGAAATTATAACAAAACAAACACATACACACACATAAGCGTATAACAAGCTTATATTAAAGGTCAAGTTTCTAATCAATAGATATAAACTGCAATTTATCTTCTAAAGTGGATCCCTTTACTTAAGGTAGCCAAACACTTTCATTAAGTAGTACTATTGAGTACAATGATCAATACTTTCAACATCAACTAACTGCAATCAGTTTTACAGAAAATTCATCCTTTGGTCAAGTGGTGTTAAAAATGGTACATAATGATGAGGAAAACTTTCACTCCATTGTATTTGTAAATGGTTTTACAGAACACATTAATTACTCTAATCAAAGATGCAATAACTTCGACTTTAGTGTTGTAATGTGTAGAGTTTCACACTAACATTTGATGAAACTTAAGCTCTAATACATAATAGTAAGTAACACAGGTACTGCAAGAGATTAAAAGTTTCAAGTGAAGTAATGCATTACGTTCATTGACAAAACCATTAACGTTTATGTTTTACCTGTCAGGACAATTGGGAACTGGCATAAGAGGTGTTATAATGAAGTAGCCATTTTCAGTAAGTCCTGAAATACTTCTTGAACGTGGTCCAACATAGATTGATTTTCTATCATCAAAATATCCTTTGCAAGCAACCTTTCTAAATTCCAGAGAATTTAATTCCTCGTTTGATGAATAAGTACTATTGAATTGTAATGGTTCCATTTGCAACCTCTTCTCTCGATATTCCAACATTTTAATCTATAACATTAAAAACAGAAAGAGTTTTCAATGATCTAATAACTAAACATGAAATTCAAATTAATACAAAATAAACTCAATCCCCCAACTTTTTTATCTTCCAAATATATTCAACAAAAGACACCATCATCCAATGTATTACCCAGTGTAAGCAGAACCGAACCAGTCAGGGTACTGGGCGAATGAGTTAATAGTCAAACTAGTGAATTAATAATCGAACAGCATAGACCAATATAATACATAAGACATAATATATAATTCTACTTGTTATATGCATTGTACATGTGACTGAAAAAAATGAAAATACACAATGGTCTCCTGAGACATCTCAATTCCCATGTTTGTTGTTATGTGCAGATAACTTTGATATTTTTACATTTTTATTATCTTTGACCTCAGCCACTCCAGGCAGCACTTCCAATGTGCTTATTCACCTACTATGTGTAGTTTCACTATATGTAGCATGTATACACTGCTCAATAAATCTAAGTTGAGGCATGTTCCATTAGTTACCAAGTTACTTTTTATTTAGTTTAAAAAAACACACTAACTGTAGCAAAACAGTGCATATACAATTTTTGAAACAAAATTTCTTTTCTTTGCTTAAGCCAGAGCGTCATTTCTGAGTAAATAAACACCTTTGTCCACCTTCAGTTCATGGTACTGCCAGAGCAGCAGAACTTCGTTACATCTTTTTGGTTCAGACAAGGGCAAAATTTCAAATTTACCACTTCTATTGCTTCCTCTAGCACTAAAGCTACTTTTTCTTCTTTTTCATTTTTGTTAGAAACATCTATGACTTGGCCAGTTGATGTATCAAATTTATTGAAGTAAACTGATCACTCATATCAACAGAAATTGGTTAAAAATCTCATAATCATCAATTCACAAATAATTGATACCCATTTTCACATGAGTTCAGAGAAAGTTCACAAAAGTGGTGTGGTACATACGTTAAAAAACTTCAAAATCCACTAAACTGGCAGACTGGAGTCCTTTTACTTGATCCTCATCACAGATTCACAAAACACATTGAGATACCCCATTCACTTACAAACACTTCATCGCAGGATGAGAGGGAAAAAAAAATCACAATAGAAGTACAATTGATGGCGCTACTTTTCACATCACATAATCTCCTCTTACACCATTCACATAATATTACTCAACACTATCCCTCCCCTCATCCTACTCCATGCCCCTTCATCAAAATCAATGGTTCAAAATTTCATATGTGAGATTATGAAAACAGAACATCATGTGGAAACAAAAAAAAAAATTCAATGACATAATTGACGCACCTTTTCTTCTCTTCTAATAATCTGCCAAGTCCCAAGGCCAAATGCTATAGCCCCAGGTAGAAACAGCAACCATCTAGATGCTTTTCCTTTCATATACCCACAAAAACAAAATTAAAGTATATTAATGACCATAAAAAGATGCTCCTTATTTTGAAGAGGGGCTTCGGCATTGCAAAAACCAAGATCGACTCACGTGGAGAATCGATCAAAAGAACAAGAATCAGCACATACTTTGTGATTCGGGAGAAGAGGGAAGTGAAGGGTCAGAATTAGACGCGGCGGAGACGGCGGCGGCGGAGCTGAACGTCCTGAGGGCGAGTAGGTGGTCAGAGGTAGCACCGCCGTACGTGGCGGCGCGGCGGAGATGACTTAACATGATGGCGGCGGATGGCGACGACGCCACTAGCACATGTGATGTGAAGAGAAGAAGCAAAATGAAGCGAAAAAGATCGAAGGGTTTATGGAGATAAAATCTGCTGCGTGTGGAAACACCTTTAGCGTCTGTGGATCTTCTGGTTCATGCATCAGGTTGTTGCATGCTTGCATTATATTTGAAAATAAAAGAAATTTATTAAAAAATATTTAATACTTCTTTTCAAAATTTATTGGTTGTTTTAAGTTTTTCACTAATATTCTCTTATTATTCCTGCAAAGAAAGAATTTTAGTTGTAGTAATGAGGTTAAATTTTTTTCTTGGTAATTATGTTTTTTTTTTGTTAATCTGTTAATTAAATGTCTTAGTGTCGGATAATACTATTTTCTTATTCCTGATTGTCCAATTTCTAGTTAAAAGTGTTAAAAAATAAAAAGATTAAATTTAATATTTTTGTTCCTGCAAATATAGGTTATAATATTTAGATTATTGAAAAGAAATTTTTATTTTCATAAAGGTGAGTACTTAATTTATTCCCGTTATTACCGAGTTATCTCATAGTTAATTGTTTAAAATTAAAAATATTATATCTCATAAGAAATATAAATATTTTATTATTTAAGCGTAATACTTACAAATAAAAAATAATAATTACTAAAATTTAATTTTATAAAAATTGTTATTTTTTTAAATATTTTACATCTAAACTTCTCTTTAAATTTATGTTAGAATCTATTGATCCTTTTGTAAATAAGTTTAATCAAAATTTTAATGAAAAGCAGAGTAAATATGTTTAACCAAAATTTGTTCTATAATAGATTTTTCTTTACTCTTTTTATTAAGTTGATTTTGGGAAGTTTTGCATGAATAGAAGTCAGAATATTTGGTAGTTTAACATCACAAGGATGTGTTTAAATTATTAATCAGAATTTTCTTTATACATGTTTAATTTTCTTATGAAAATAGTGAAAGTGAGAGTTTAAACTTGGACAAACAAACCTTGAGATAAAAGAAATTAGTTAAATTTTGATAATAAAGTAGATAATTAGGAATAAAGTTGATGTGATCACATTTTTTATTTTACTTAGAAATTATGTTATTTATTATAATTGTTTGAATAATTTTAAAAATATGTCATGTATTTTAACTATAAAATGTCATAATATTTCAATTGAGCTATATTTTAACAATGAAAAATGCTGTTTTGCCGGTATACCTACCCCTATCATCAGTAAAAATCACATTTCAACACAGATGGTCCAAATAATTAAATAAAATTATAGGTTTTAAATTATGATCATTATTAGAGCAGAAAATTAGAGATAAATATGGAGGATGTGACTCTGCACCTTATGTAAATAAGTTAAGAAAAACTCGTGATTTTGATTTTAAAAAAAAAAAACTATGTTATAGACTGTTTTCTAAAATGTGTACAGACAAAAGAATAAGAATGAACCTTCTTACAAGTTTGTTTAGTAATGTAAATTGAGTTTGATCAATGATGATGGCACTAAATATACATCTGCCACTGAAAAATTAAACTGAAAAATGTGTTGGTTGCACTATGGAGAGTTCTGGGAACTTGTTCTTTATTCATTGGTATTCATGACATGAAAAAACTCTAGTATGAAGAAAATACTAGTGCACTCAACAATGCAACAAAGCCAGGTACACCAAGAGAAGTGATTTCATATGGAGTAATAGTTTTTGTTGAACTTGTTCTTTCAGCTATGTCTTCATCAGGTACAGAACCTTCACCTACAAGAAGATAATGCAGTGTTAGTTATAAGTACATCGATTTCTTCATGAAAACATTGCTCCTAGACAAAATTTTCCATTAGCAGCATGTTGAGAAACAGATATAGTCCAAAGATTCTTACTCATATAGATGAATTTAGTCTTAATTAAATTGAAAACTGTTATTTCCAATGTTTCATATGTTCATACTAAAAATTCTTCTCCTACAGGTAGGTGATGGTTTACCTTCTGCTGCTGGTGACTCTCCATCTGCAATGAAAAAAAACAAGATGAAGTGAGAACCACTCCCATATCTAATCTGTGCAATTAAATGCAAAAGTTTAATTCTTAATAAGTGTGTTTATGACTAATTAAATCTCACAAAATCAATTTGTAGAACGAAGTTAGAAGGAAGTTAGAGCGAAGTTAGAGCGAGGGTGTACAAGTGCACTTGATAGGGTAAATTGTTAATTATTTGAAGAGTAAATTGCCTTGATAGGGTCTTAGATACACCAGTATAAAGGTATCTGATAAAATTATAACCTTTTTTTCATGTGCTTATTTATTGAAGAAACTCTCTCTGTTTTTGCAGCAAGACACGATGCAAAATATAACATCTTAGTTCATTGAAATATCATGCAATGACTTGCACAATTGCATTTCTCGGTTGAAAAATCAGATATCAAGTGGAAGCATAATTTCAAAAGATTCATGTACCAAGCAAAAGGTATAACAATCAATGAAAAACTTGACGAACAAAAGCTACTCTCCTTTGTTAGAGAAACAAACATCGATCATGAAATGAAAGAAAGAGATAGGCAAACCATCACAAATGAAAGACTAGACAACCTTGACTCAACTTCAATTCCAACAGGCTTTTGCAAGAAGAAAAACAAGGAAAAATGATGTCAAGTGGTACATAGAAAGCACAAAAGACAAGAGAAAAACGGCAACAGACAAATGATTTTAGTTACTATTTTTATCAGGAACGGATTCAGTGACTTTTTCCAAGAGAAAGTCAGTAACTTCTACGTGACTTTTCTTGAGAAAAAGTATCTGAATCCGTTCTCAACTTTTACCTTGAGATCCTCCGTTGCAGCTAGAAAAGTCTGTATCAATGCTGCAAGCTTGAGGGAGCTTCAAGAGGTCATCCTTGGAAACACCAACAGACTGAAGGAGAGAAGGCTTGTTAAGGATATTGCAGATGCATGGTGATTTATTGTCATGCAACTCCTTCAATGGTGCACAACAAGTCTCAGGAGGAGGGTTGGTTTGAGACTTCAAATATGTTTGGCATGGCACCAACTTTTGTATGCATTGTGCATCTTGTAGAAAGCTACCTTGCCCTAGACCAGGTAGGAGCTGGTCAAGGCTAGTTTGACACAGACCAACATGAAGATATGATGAGAAGAACATGATGAAGAATGAGAGGGGGCAAATGTTGTTAGAAGACATTTTCTTCATCAATGACACAGAAAATTCAGGATGAAAACAACACCAACCAAACAAATCTTATTTTTACGTTGATGTTGTTTTCTCTCTATTCCCCCAGTGCATCATCATTCTAGTGTATTCTGGCTATATAAACCAGAGGGAACTTCTATTTTTAAAGGGTTCTTTTTAAGACAAAGCCAAATGGAGCCAACCATTTTTCCTTATTTCTTTTTTGTGTTTTCTGCGTTATACTATTATTTGACACTTTATTTTCTCTTAATGTTGTTGGAATCTGCAAAATTCAAGTGTATATGTTCATTTTTAGGTTTTGTTTGTTATCTAGATTTTTGTGCAACAGGTATGCTATATGTTAGGAAAATATTCTGCATAACCTGACTATGAAATCCACATGTTTGTTTATTATGAGATAAATATTAAATTAAAAATATAAAAAATTTAACAACCTTGAGGAAATAAAAAGAAAATTATCAAGCTTTTCCTTTTGTGGAAATAAAGACTGATAAAAGGATGTTATCCATTTAACTGTTCTTCATGTTTTCTTTATGTTTACTATTCTAGAAATGGTAGTTTATTCATTAATGTTTTTGGATTAAATTGCTAACAGACCACTTAATAATTTTTAAAAGGTGCAAATATATTAAGTAAACAAAAAATAGTTAATTGGATTCCTAAACTAAAAATCATCTTAAATGGAATTTTAATCAGTTAAAAATTCTCAACAATTCACCTACCCACTTAACAATTTAACCTTTTTTTTGTCGTTCAAAATTTTGGGAATCATGCATGAATAACAGATAAAAATAGTAGTCAGCGAATGTAATATATATATATATATATATATATATATATATATATATATATATATATATATTGTCACCAGTTAAAATTCATATAGGTTACACTCTTTCAAAACTGTGGTTGTGATTTGCAAAAGAGCAATAAGTTTCCAAAAGAATCAACTATTTCATATAAAGGGCTTGCCTTTACACCTTTGAAAAGGATAAGCACCATGAAATGTGTGTATATAAAACAAGAAATAAAGGTTTTGAAATTGCCATCACCCATGTGGATTGTACACAAGAACATTTTTGTGAAAAATAATAATATTTTAATGTACTTTTTTTGATCCACTTTTTTTATCCACTTTTAACCCACTATCTCAATCACCATTAGATCATCTATTTTGATTCTTTTTAGTGATGTGATGTAATGATCGAATGGTAATTAAAATGCTGGGTTAAAAGTAGATTAAAATATCATTATCCGTTTGTGAAACCCTCTTTGATGCTTTACCATCCATGCAAAAAGTTAGAACATAATCTAAACTACAAAGAAACAACAACTTCAAATGATATGGAATCAAATGCCCTTTATTCTTTCCTCTCTTTTGTGGCACAAATGTATATGTTGGTTTTGAATTAGTGCAATCCCCTGATGTTTGTGTCTCACACTTTATCAACAGTTACTGAAGCATACTTTAATAAAAATAGATTCTCCATAACTCATAAATTTATATCCAAACACAATGGAATCCTCCAGAAATTGTCCAAGGAAATTAAGCAAATTTTCTTGTTGACCATGTAATTCAGCTGAAAATACACTAATCATTGGTCAGTTATCAAGCCAATAGCCATAATGAATCTGAAGATTATTCATTGTAATATGTATAAAAGAAATAATTATACATTGTGATGAAAGTTGAAAAAAATCATATATGAAAGACTTGCAGGAACTTTGTAGTGAAGTAAATTGCTACAAAAAGTAATAACCATGAAAAGCTCAGAAACCAAAAGAAAATAATAAGGACAAAAATGCCTACCAAATTTCTCTATCATCGACCAAAAAAGGTGATCTTACAATTACAGAAGTATATAAATCTAAACTTCCATTCACGTGTGTAGGGCTAGTTGGTGGCTGGTAGAGAACAGGATCCAGAGAAGTTCAAGGAGAAACTAACACTGTCTGATCCAGATGAGCTGCTTTCAGATGATTTCTTGCTCATATAAAAGTATGGTGATGTACTTGTCATCCTGAGTCAATGCAATAACATGCTTCAACATCACAAACTCATTACAAGAGAATTGAAAAATATAGTGCTATTATCAATATTATGTCACATGCTAAAGTGTGTGTGTGTGTGTGTGTAATTTTTAACCACAGAAAGTTCAATTGGCACCACCAAAGTTGTCCAGACAAATGGATAATGTCAAGAAGTAGACTCTGAAACCCTACAAAACCGGCTTGTAAGATGAGATTTGCACCCACTAGAGAAACATAGTACCTAAGTTAATTATGTTATTTTACATATTTATGTGTATTTGGGCTTAGCCCGTATTTTGTACACAAGGGGCATTAACCCTATACCTAGTTGTCACTATATCAACAATGTACATGAGTTAAACTCTTTGACTAAATATAGCACAAGAACGCATTTAAACTTCTATCTTTTGTTGAATATTTTACACTAGATGCTAATTAGAGTCTAAAGGGGTAGAGAAGAATTAAATTGAGCATCTGCAACAATTACCTTTCCTTTCTCTTTTCCAAAAACCGAGCCAAGGATGCTTTGCGAGCCTGAGGCAAGTATACTGAAAACACAACAAAACTTTGCAGTTCATTACAGTGCCTTACATAAACTGGTGAAAGATACTAGCTACTAAAAGTTGAGGAATACTAGTAATTAAGAATACTTTAACTCTATAGTATTAGGTGAAATGTAATGGAACCATCAATATTTTGTGGGGTCAAAATGATTTATCTCAAAAATAGAAAGAGGACTAAAAAGTAAAAGAAACTAGGTAGAGTGTACCTGGTTGAGCATTTTCCTTAGATGCAGATCCTCCAGAACCAACAATAATAGGTGACTCCAAATGGTTAGTAGGGGCAATTGAAGGTCCTACTATTGGTCTTATTATTGCAAGCTTATTGTAGCTAGAAGATCCTCCTCCTGGCTGAGAATTGACATGAGAGGTCAATGAGAGAGGGCTTGGGAGGGGTGAGGGAGAATAGGATTGGCTCATAATGAAACCATCATCTTTGGAGGGAATAGAAACTGGTGTCTGCAATTTAGCTGTGGAAACTGCCATTTTCTGAGTTGGAGCAGACCCATTTCCAGCCATTAACATGATATCCATGGCCTAATGGTCATGGAAAGTGAAAATCAGAAAACTAAAACTGCAAATATTGAATACAATGACTATGCCACCTATTGCCTTAAGGTTACTATACTAGTTCAGAAATCCATCAAATGTTGCAATTTCTAATAGAACCTTTTCAATTTTGGTTCCTTAATAGTGGACAATGGTTACAAAAACTGATACGAAGTTTTAACAGAATTAAGGCAACAACAACAAACGAAATTTTGTTGCACTAGGTTAGGTTGGCTACAAAGAAACCAAATCTTCAGGGTTTAGAATTATTAAGACAACTTTAGAGAACTATACCTTCTCGGGAGTTATGTCATTATAAACACATACGGAACCAGCATAGAAAATGGTGAGCTGAGTAGCCATGCCAGAGGATTTGGAACTATTCCTGAAGGAAAAACAACAATTTTCAGAGGTGACATTGTTCATCAGGATCACATCACACTTCCATACATCTTGAGCATGTATCTTCAGTGAAATTGAAAATTACAATTTTTTAGATGTTTTAAACCTGTAATACCTTAAGTCAGTGGATCCAACAATGGAACCTATTGATGGAAGAACAGATAGAGGTGTGCCAGAGGATTTGGATCCAAGAGGTTGTGGTTTTATGACTGAATTGACCATGTTCAATCCGGTTGTAGCAAGATTAGATTGAAGAGCAGGACTCACTTGATTTGATTGGTTGGAAACTGAAAATATTCTTGCCTCCTGAAGGCATGCAGATTGTGCATCAATGCATTGCATTGGATAAACTGTCCTTCCCTGTTTGTTTCTTGCACTATGCTTGCCTATGGACAAATTTCTCTACAAAGTAATAAATAAGCAAAAATTAGCTTCAGAAAAAAAAAATGCAAAAAACAAAGTGAAAAAAAATACCTTTCATAATTATAAGATGGGAGTAGATAGTGCATGCAATCAGTGTAGAGCAATTTTACATTATCATGTCATCCGATCAGATGCCACTATATATGATAACTTTGTGTATTTTTACAATAAGCACCTTAAAAATCATACCAATGACTACTTTTAACTGGTTGCTAGAGTAAAATAAAAGTATTTATACAAAAGGTACATAGAAACTAAACTCATAAGATAGAATAAATGGTGCATGCAGGCACCATAGTTTCAGAATGTTCTACTTTTAGGTGAAATTTCTATGAAATATGAAATTAGGCCTTTTGTTGGTTACTCACAAGAAGTTCAAAGCGTCTTTTAATGAGAAAAAGAAGAAGAAGCAAACCTGAGGCACACCCAAAAATGGTTTCTGGTTAGACTCAAAAGCCTCTTTAGATGGCATGTTCATATATCCAGATGAAGCTAGTGGATCAAGAATAGTCTTTCTGGGCCTGTCTTCCTGATTGGTCTTGAAGGACAGGAACTGAGGAAGAACCGAAACCTTGTTTGGGAATGACCACTGCATTCCTGAACTCCTCACTGCAGAAAATTAGGACAAAAATGGTATATGTAACACTAGATCAAGCTCATGAGAAATGAATGAAACAATGCAAAAGAAAATCCATCTGTGAAAAAAGATGATAAGAAAACACATTCATAGAATCATAGATACCTCAAAGTTAAAGAAGCTCAGCTCTTTGATTGAGATGTGTAAATACAGGTAAAAAGTATAACCTAAAAGAAAAGATTAACTGTTTTCCAAATCCAAACTATATGAAACAGGAGAATGATAATGATCTTCAAGGTGCTTTAAACTAGTGAGAAAAATACTCTCATCATGCTCACTAGAACCTGAGCAAAACAGATATTATCTACAGGAAAAACTCTCAGCCTCTGGCAAACCAATATCAAACAAATGAGAATATGTCATCTTTCAACGGTTTTCCCCCACAGAAAAGATAAATATGTTAGCAAATAATGAAGATACAACAAAGAACTTGAATGGCTCAGAACAACTTCAGCAACAGCAATGAAACACTTGAAACAATTACTCTACAATAAAACTATTTCATAGAAGCTCCAAAAGCACTTTAATCATAAGAAGCCAGAGTCCTTGTACTATTATTCGCATAATTTAATTATTTCACATGTGAGGGTGTGGCCATCTTAGTTTATAATAAATGTCGGCAGCATCTGAACAGGCACAGTTTAGAAATTCAAATTTGTAAACCATAGAAAAATATAAATATATATTAACTCCTCATGAAGTTTACCATTATTCAATGGTGAACCTTATTAAATGCAATTATTATATCATGCTACAATATTTTATGCTGTCACTCTTAGAATATTTTATGCAAACCTTGTTGCACACAGCTAGTCACTACTACCGTGGAAGATGTTTCTTTATTTCTCAAGGCTATAAAATATTATTTTAGCACCACGCATGCACATGTTAACCTCGGATATATAATATAAATGGCGGTTAATGTATGTTAAAAAAATGTGTACACATGTTTATCCTTTTTAAATGATTTTCATACATCAGAATCCATAATATTAATACTAAAATACACCAGATTGTCTCCATCATTTAAATAATGCATATCATAAGATGAATATGAAAGCAAGAAAAAGAAGTGACACATTCTGCAATAAAATATAGAAGAAAGAGCACCAGAGACAACCAATGACACGTCTCTATTATGTACCAGACATATCTAATAAATCAATAATGTCTGTTTCATGTCCCTCTTACTGTACATCACTTCTCTTCTTTTAAAGGAAAAGAAGTTTTACTGTAAATTACTTATTCTTTGTAAAATGTGAAATAAGAGAATAAAGATTATTTATCATCGGAAATTTAGTGAAATAGTATGTTTTTTTTCTAAAAGACAAAATATCATCATTGATCTCTAAATACTGATCTTAAATGTCTAAAATACAATGAAAAAAAACACATATATCAGACAGACAAAAATAATAGTGAATAAAAACATCCAACTAGCAAAACAAATTAATAAAAAGTAAGTTTTAAATGCTGAAAATTAATCTCAAAGACTGGTTCTCAGAAAAAAATTGTGACAAACACCAAGAATTCCCTACTAGCACTTTTACCATTAGTTTTGTTATTGGTTTTAAAATCTGAGTTATTAGAGTTTAATTTTTATGCACTGTAAAAAAAAATTACAGTATCAAATAATTAAAAATCACCTTAATGTTATAAGAGTAAATAGTTTATACATAAGTAAAAAGGTATTTACACTGTTCTTCCACAACAACTCTAAATTTGTTTATACACAGTAAGTAAGAAACTAAATTCATAAGATAAATATTTTCTTTTTAAGTCAAAACCTTTCACTTTTAGTTGTTGAATTCCATACTATTTAACTGTACACAAAAGTGCTTTTCTCTTCTCTTCATCTCTTAAAATAAGTGTCACCTAAGTTTAAAGCTGTCAAAATCATTTGGGCCGCAAGCCAACCCGACTCACCACGGATTCAGGCCGGATTGGGTTAAAATTATTTTACAAATTTCAATACGGGTTGATTTTTTACCCAGCTCACCACAGGTGAGCCGGGTTAGCTCACCAACCCGCACATAAAAGGGTCACACTAGTATTTTTTATTAAGTTGGGCTTTATATTTGGGTCATGTTAGGTTGTTTTTTTAGCCAACACATAAATCATTTGGATTTTTTGATTTTAGTTTGTACTTGGATTGTATTAAAGTTTATTTAGATTTTAATTAGAATTATAATTTAGTTTTGACTCAAAAAACATAAAAATATTATATTTTTTTAATTAAGTGAACCCGTGAGTCAACCCGTTTAACCTGCCAACCCGTGGTGAGCCAGACCGGGTTCAAATTTTTTTAATTTGCTAAAAAGTGAGTCAGGTTGGGTTGACTCACTAAATGATCAATCCCGTGGTGGGTCGAGTTGGGTTACCCGTTTCGACCGCTCTACCTAAGTTTGACCCTCTCACAACACACTGACACCCAAGGAAGATGAAGGCAACTGTATACAACTTGCCATTCCCCACCATTCCCATCTATCAAACATCAACTTTAAAACATAAAATGCCAAATGGGTCCATTACCCCACTTATCAAGATTTTTCTTTAATAGTTGCTCCATGTATGATATATATACTTCACCTAATTAATGTTGTTATGTATTATAATTAGGTTGCAACTTTGAGATAAAATGCCTTCACTCTATAGCTTCATGTTTGAATAGGTTCAATTTCTCTCCCTTATTATTAAAAGGGTACTTAGAATTAGAAGCCTTAAAATTAAAATTCTAATTCTAGGTCTTATCTATTAAGATAAAAAGGCTAAAAGAAAAAAGCAAACCAAGAAAGAACCCCCACCCTATATTTTCTGTGGCACATGGGTTCTAAAGCACTCTTCTTTTCCTCTGTTCCTTCATGTTTTATTCTTTTTTTTATAAGCAATACAAGCTATTACCTTTTTCTTATTTGTATGAAAATAATCCAGGGGTGTCAAAAATGTCCAAAAATGGAAATGAAAAATATTGCCATCCAAAAACTCAAAATTTCCACTTCTTCTTTCCTCCTGCATAACATAACAATCCAAAAAAGAACAACAGTAATAAAATTCTAAATACTTTAAACAAAAAAAAAAAAGGCTCTGGCTTTCTAACTTCTAAGCTAATGCAGAACCTTCAAGTTCAAACCAACATGAGAAGTGAAAAGTTTTCTATGTATAGAATTGTGGAAAGTGCTACCTGTGTCTTTTGGCTTGTTAGCAGCATCATCTTTCATGTTTTTGGAACTCAAGCCAAAAAATTCTCTCTCCATTTGACAAAAAATCTGAGACCCTGAAGAATTTTTCTGTGGCTAGTGACCCAAAGAATAGGACTTTGAGAAAAGATTAAAAAAAAATTGAAGTTTGTGAATGGATGGACGCTGAGCAGAGACAATGGTAGAAGAAGAAACAGATATAAGAGAGAACAAAAGAGAGATATATCATTATAAGGACAAAATGAACGTGTGCAAAAACAAAATGCACGTGTACCCGGTTCGAATCGTTGAGTTTGGATCGTTGGATTAAATTAGATTCGGTTTTATGTGATGTTGATCATGATTGGCCGGTCCAACCGGTTAGCGACACTGATGCTCACGTGTGGAACTAAGGATGTAAATGTAATCGAAGTCAAACTAATTAAATAGATAAAAGAAATTACTTATATATTTTATCACTTAATTATTCTTATTTTATAAACTTTATTACCTGAGGTTTTCCTATTATCATATTTTTTAAAAATTTAAATGTCTTATGAATATAATAAAGTGGTGACATGTTCTTAAAAATGACATCTTTTTATTGTAATTATTATAATAAATTGTGTAAAGATAATAATATAACCACAAAATAGATAATGATAAAATATGTAATGAAAATTAAAAATTTAATGGTGAAATATGTGAATAAGATTTAATGGTAAAATTTATAAAATAATAATAATAGTAATAGTTAAGCGATAAAATATGATATTAAAAAAACATTCATAATTTTTACTTTGTTCATTCATTATACCAGTTTATATTCGAGGACATAGATATAAAATCATGAAACATGATAGGATTCAATATTAAGGAAAATAATTTTTTAATACTACATTTTGATAATTTTTTTTTATAATCTTATTTTTTAAGTGGTTTTTTATTTTTTTATTTTCTCATTTTTAATATTCTAAAACTACTTAAAAATACCATCTCATACTGTAAAACAAATTGTCAAAATTTAGTAATCAAAATATCATTGCTCTAATATCTAAAATATATGAAAACAAACACATCTGAAAAATACTCAAATACCCCTATTTATTTCACTGACACGTGTCCAATTTAATGGTTTTTTGGTCACTTTAACTCCTTCTGAGTATTGTCCGTGAAGTGCACTGGTATTTCACGAAAAAAAACCCTCTTCAGCAGTCAGGATTATATCTTATTATATAGATATTTAGGTAATTTACGATTTCCCGCCTGATTGAGGGTTAATGGAGGGATTACTGTGCATGAGTTGATTGATGTTGCATGCATTAAACTCTCAGCTCAGATACTTTCAAATTTTGTGTATTTTTAAATACAGATGTGTTGTGTTGTTTGTTTCGTTGTTTGCGTTTCTGCTTCTTTTTTCTTCCACTTTCTGAGGTATGTATTGTTGATATCGTTTTACATTTGGAGTTTGGGTTTTGTGAGGTTCGTTTGTTTCTAGTATATTGTTGGGTTTTAGTTTTGTTGTTATTAATATTGAAGATGTTTTGCATTTTTTTTAAGTCAGTACATTTTGTCTAGGTTTTGTTTTTCCCAGGTTCATTAGGAGTTGTCTTCTTCCAGTTTGTTGAGGTATGTATGAGTTTCAGTTCATTGTTTGTTTTTAAGTTCTGTGTTGTGTATTTATTGTAGATTTTTGGTTTTAACTCAGTACCTTTTGTCTACGTTTTGGTTTTCCCAGTTTCATCAGGAGTTGTCTTTTTCCAGTTTGGTGAGGTACGTATGAGTTTATGTCATTATTTTGTGTATGGATTTTCACATTTTCTGACGTTTGTGTTTCGAAAGTTAAGGTTTGGAAATGACGAGGAAATTTGATATGATCAAAGATATCAATGAGAAGAAAGAACGTTGAAACTTGTTGTTCGAGTAAAAGACTTGTGGTTTGTTCAAAACCGGGATACCAGTCATCATATGGAACTGATTCTTTTGGATCAGAATATGATCAGTCTAAATACGTAATAAACCGAATAATGTTTAAACATTATTATAATTATTAGATAATTCTATTTGATTTATACTATATGTAACAAAAAACAAAATTAATAATATCACACAACACCAAAAAAGAGGACCCGTGCGTAAACACGGGTCTTATACTAGTTAATTATATGAAATAGCAACTGATAAGTAAAATAAAGAATAAAAACTGAAGGAAGGACATCTTATTTTTCACGAACAAAAATTAAACCCTTAATAGAAAACAAAAATGTCCACAAAAGATATTTATTCAACTCTTAATTAGAAAATGGTGTTGCAATGGACCAAGGTAAAAAATTAAAGACTTACTTGGTTTTCTTTTTTATCAAATTGGGTATTACTAAATTATAAACTTTGAGATCTCTCACAAGGCTTGATTTATTATTAAAAAAATCACATTTGCTATAATTTTTTTTAAAAGCATAACTCTTATAAAAAGAACAAGTGTGTTTTTATTTTCTTAAAAAATTAAATTTATCTTTTTCAATTTTAATTTGATTTGTTTAGTCTTGTTATTAGAACTAAAAAACAATTCTCTATTTTAATAACTTTAAGCCAATTTGACACGTGTGCCTCTGGTCCCTTCTTTTGAAAAAAAAAATATAATATATATATATTTAGGATATATTAATTAAGTACTGTCCTTTATTTTCTGACTTTGGACTCACATGTTTGGATATTAATTAACGTTTTATTCATCAAAACTTTTTCTATTATTTTAATGGCTCAACGTTTCACGAGAAAACGTTGGTGGGTTCGATTTGTCTATGGGCAGTGACAGCTAGTACTAATAATATATATAACATTTAATATATAATATGAACAACATTTAAAAAAATAAAAATAAAAGTGTAGATATATTTTTATTGGTCGAGGTTGTTTTTTAACTAATCATGTAAAAACTGGTTTAATCTAATTTTTGTTTCTTTTCTGGGTAATATAGTTTCTTACTTTAATCATCACAACAATCATCTTAAGTCATTATCTGATTATGTTACCATAATGAAAAGACAAAAACAGCTTTTACTGTAGGTTTTGAAATTAAAAATAAACCAATCTGTGTTAATCCGAACAAAAAAAATCATAGTATTAATTTTTGTCCTTTTAGGATCTCTTACCAACACGTTAATAATAAATTAATTCAACTAACTTCTACAAATGACATATTTTTCTTCGGCTTTTTTTCAAGAACAAAAAAAACATACCGTCTTTCATTATTTATGCGGTGTTCTTTTGAGGGATACATACTGTTAAAATAAATTTGAGAGTACGAATTTCAGTTAATTAAGACGTCCTACGATTTAAATTGAAATGAGATAGCAGATTTAGATGATGGATGGTTTAAATCATCCCCCCAAAATATGGTGATACTCGTATAATTTAAGGGAGATTACGAAATTGCCCCTCTTTTTCTTGTTTCATGTAACTTTCTCACATGTCATGATTCTATGATTGTTTACTTTGCCTGCTAGATTCATGAGCTTGCATGCATCTATCAGCTGAAGAGATTCCTGACAAGATTTCCTTCATTTCAATTGTGCATTCCTTCGAACCACACCCTATGATTTAAAATGGATATACTGTCGGAGTGTGTAATTGTGAATGTTTGTTGCTTTCAATGTGGTGCATAAATCGTTCTAAGGTTAGTGATGGTGTTACTTCTAAAACTTGGGGAAACAACGTGGGTGTGTGTGAATTGATAACATTGGTGAATGGTGAGTGCATCCATGGATGGGGAAGAAGATGAAGGAGGTGCATGGGTGTGGTGGAGGAGGAAGATGATGGATGTGGTGGGTTGTGGTGAGCTGTGGTGGCGGACTTAGATGAAGGAGGTGGTGGGGTGTGGTGGGATGAAGTCGCGTGGTGGATAGGTTATGTGCACTGATTAGCTAACTGGTGCGGTGCATGTGTGTGTGTGTGTGTGTATATGGCATCGGTTACGTAACCGATCCTTTGCATAGAAGAGTTTGACATCGGTTACGACATTAGTGTCGTGTGTGTGTTTTTTTTTTTTAACTTTTTTGTATAACTTTTGTTTAAAATTTAAATGTATAATTTTTTTTAAAATTTAATTGTATAATTTTTTTTTACATTCATAAAATTTTTTTTTTTTTTTTTAAAATTTTTAATAATTTTAATACTTTTTATTATTCAAATTAATTATTTTAATTTATTTTTAAGAACATCAAATTAAAAAATCAATCTCTTTTTACACAAGGGTATTATGGTAACTTTATAATTATATCTATTTTAACAATTAATTTTATCTATCACATCAATCAAATCTCTCACTAACTTTCATAAAACTTATCTTCAAATCCATTTACTTTACTCTCTAAATCCATTCAAAAAAAATACAAATTCGTCTACCCAAATCAACACAAATTCATCTTCACACTCTCCCCCATATCCACACCCCCAAAGGAACTAGGGAAAATTTCTTTTCCATTTATCCTAACACATCAATAACAACAAAAACAAAAATGTGCCCCAAATAATGTTTTTTGTAATGTTTGGATACCAAAGTAAAATTTCTCTTCAACCATTTAAGATCCATTTTGGTGACTTAAAAGTTAATATATATCAGTTTGGTCCCTTTTGCTTTTTACTCTTATAGCATCCTTATTTGTCTGAAAAATTTGTCATAAGAAAAAAAGTTATCCATTGACTATATAAAATAATTTTACATTGTCATTTAATTACAAATAAGTGTTCATGCTGAAGTTCTTGTTTTTTTTTTTTATAATAATTGTTCTAAAAATCATATCAGCAGATACATAATTGCATGGCCGATACAATAATACACTAAATATTAAACTCTTATAATGTATATCATTATTAAGATTAAAAAATTGAAGCCAAAATTAAGTACAAGAGAGGAGAACATTTACCTCTTTCTCTATAAGCAAGGAATCACAACACTTGTTTGCTAAATGCAAGTACAATGCCTAATAAGACCCCTCTTGGTTTTTAAACCAATATCAATTTAAATTAGGTTCAATTGAACAAGTTTAATACAAAGAAACATGGTAGGAGTCTATAATTAATTAGTGGTCAATTTAGATTCGTAGTCAAAATCATGATAATTAATATTATATACTAATTTAGAGTCTAATTCACAAACCAATTGTAAATTGTTATTGGTTAAAATATTTATTTAATCTCTATTTTTGTTTAGTTTTGTCAATTCAATCTTCTTCTTTTTCAATCAAGTCTTGATTTTCGACAATTTTATTCAATTAATTTTTTTTGGGGTAACGTTTAAATTCTTAATGGCACAACATGTGTCATATTCATGTTACGTGGAAGGGTTTTATCGTGCGTGACCCATTTTAAGTATTACATGCTTCGTTCGTGAGTTTTAAATGAAAATGAGATTATCTTTTTTTGAAAGTAATGGTCAGTCTTCTTCATCTTGTTGTAATAGTTGTGTGTAGTGAAGTGGTAGCTCGTCTTATAATGGTGGGTGTAGGGTTCTCAGGTTAACATCCATTTGCGATTTTGGAGAACTTGCAGTTCTAAGAACGACAATAACTTCAAATAATATGGGTAAAAAGTTTTGGGAATGTGCTAACTACAAGGTTAGATTCAATGTTTTCCAATTTTTTTGGCTAATGTTTCATTTAATGAAAATATATTGGTAATTACTATTTGTTTTGTTGTTTTTCTATTGAATATCGGAGTGGTAATGAAGATGTTGGGTGGTGTAAATTTTTTCAAATGATGCTTTGAATATGTTATTGATGAAAGAGATGTTATTATCATGGAGCAAAGGAGGAAGATACAAAATCTTGACAATTCACTAAGGATTTCCAAAAAGTGGTTGTTGGTATTAGTAGGAGTGATTTGTATTGTTGGTTTAATCAACATAGTGTTGTTGTCACTTATGTTGAAAAATTAATGGGTTGTAATTGTTATGGTCTTGTAGTCGGTCTTTTGATAATAATATTATTTTGTTTATGTGATGTTAAGGATGTAGGAAGTTTCAGTTATGTAATGAATGAATGCAAATGTATCACTATAACAATACAACCTCTGAATTATATGATAATAACAAATAACACTCAAATTAATGAACCTCAATTCGCAAAATACATCACATAATTTCCCCAAAATTCATACACCATATTCTTCCAAAATATATAATCCTTATTGATCCAAATATACAAAATGAAGAAAATGTCATCCAAAATACATAATCCTAATTGATCCAAAATACAAAATTCATAGTCATCCAAAATACATAATCTAGATTCATCTAAAATACATAACCCAGATTCATCCAAAATACATTATAATCAAGATACATTCATCAAATATCACTAAATAAACATTCACTTAGACAACTTCATATTGCTAAGTTGGTTGTAGTGGTAGATTCGTTGGATGTGAGGATTGCAGATTTATAGGGAGTTGTGGACAAAGATTTTTTTTTTGGCCAAGTTGACGAAAATTCCTGCATTTTTTTATGACCACATTTTCTTAATTAGGTGTCATCCTTCTTCAACTCCCATTATTCCAACCTTCTTTCTTTCTTTGGTCTCCTAGGCAAAGTCCTTTTTCGTGGGAGTAACACATCAGGGAAGGAAGTCCTGGACCACAACAATTATCCATTCACATGGAAGATGATTGAGCTACATATCTCTCCATAAGTTTATTTATGAACCAATGAGGGGTATATTTTCTTCTTCATTCAAGTTTAAGAACTTAATACCAGCAAGTGAATGGCAACTAGGGATGTCAGTGATCAACCATTTCTTGTAGTTGCAGTCTTGTGTGTCTAAGTTCATTGTATACTTGTCCCATATCATTGACATGTGTGCTACTTCAATTAATTTTTCTCCTGTCCAAGTTTGAAATAATGAAAATACACAAATCAATATATATTGGCTTTAAATAAATACACATATCATTGACATAAGTCTTGAAAATTAAATATTACTTAGAGGTCCAGTATCTTGTTTTTTGTGATTCTAGTTGAAGTTTCTTCTGGATTTTAGGGCATATGGTACCTTATAGAGATTTCACCTTCTCTCGTTTGGTTGTCCACCTCTTCATCATGCATAGTCTATTATCCTCCAACATTGATACAACAGGCTTACTCTTTGCATCAACAAACATACTATTAAATGTATCATTCATGTTATTCACTAGTGTATCACATACTATTGACTTTGTAAACTTAGATTTGGACCAAAATTTGTTTCGATCACAGATAAATGTTACACATTGACGAAAAACTCACGAAATAAGTACAATGTTGTTTAAGTGTGGAAGACAAACCTTGGGGGAATAACTAAGAGGTATTTGAAAGTGTCCTCATTCAAGTCTTTAATAATTTTCATTTCTATTTCCCATGCCATAAGGTGTGTGCTTGTGGCAACCTTCCACATTAAAGTCTTCAATTTTTTGCAATTAAACCTTTTCCTAAAATTTGAATACAAATGTTTCATTCAAAATATTTGTTCTGCCCCCTGGTAAAAGTTCATGTATTGCAGGCAATAAACCCTATTTTGAAGATCATAATGCAATAGCAGTTATTTATTCACCCATTTTGTTTTAAATAATAATGAATACGAAATAGCAAATGAATAAAAAATACCTCTTATTGATCTAACATAAATATGCATGCCCCACAAATGTTGGGACCCCGAAGTTCTTCAATCAACAAGTCCAAGAACCATTTTCAGGTTTCTTTATTTTCTACTTCAACAATGGCATATGCTAGCGACAACATTTGATTGTTAGCATCCCAAGACGTTGTAGTTAACAACTCTCCCCCACACTTGTCTTTCAAAAAGTAACCATCCAACACGGTAATGGGACGATATAACACAAAACTATCTTTACATGCCTTGAAACAAATGTAAAATCTAAAAAATATTGATTTCTCATCCATGTCTTCAACTTTGACTTTTGTTGTAGGACCATGGTCACATCTCAATAAATCATCATATTTTAGACAATATTTTTTTACTCATTATCATGTAAGTGTTGCCTAATATATAAAATGTATGATGTATGATGTATTATTTTTTTTTTATTATTGTCATCATTATTATTAAATCACTTGTACATGTTTATTTTTTCAAAAATCACATTTAAGATTTTTAATTTTCTTTTAAGTGTGTATAAACATCTCGTGTTAACTAATATATTTTCAACAATGATGGGGATGACAAATGCAAGAAGATTATTAAAAGTGTAACACTACTCTCTTCACTCAAATACCTTCACAATTTTGATAATGTATTTGGATTACTTAAAATTAAATAATTTCAAATTCGACTTAAAATATACAAATTTGAAATTCTTAACATTCTAAAATGCATATTTTGGTTTGCGTCATTTGGGTCTATTTGAGTCTAGATTGATTCGACCTGACTAGGGTCCAAATAGACTAAACTCAATTTGAGTTGGACTCAATCCAACTTAATTTGACATGACTTCAACTTAATTTCTCGATCTAACACAGACCCAACTCAACTTGGCTAAACATGACCTGATTTCTCTCATCTCCACCTAAGGCAACCAAACCTTAACTTAGTTAAACTTAGGGATGACAAATAAACCTTAACTCCATTTAAGCCTTATATAAGTCAGAAACATTTCAATGTCCCCGTTACAATCTCAATTTCCATCGAATTTATCTTAAATCACATGCATTCAACAAAACCACAAAATTTTCCAACCCACACATACCCAAACATGAAATTTAGGAATTTTCATCTCACACCCACAAAGAACATCAACAAATCAATTTGAGCTGTCAAACACAACATCAACACACAACTAGAGATTCAAAATAAATCATCATGGAAGAAGTAAGGTTTAGCTTCTCTCACCTTCAAAGATCGTCCAAAACTTTAAGAATTCTCAAGTTGTCCTCGAACTCACAAAAACTCTATCATCAACCTAGAGACAACATAACAATGATCGGACTGAACCAAAAGGCCACTAGTTAACAAAGAGTGAAAACAACAATTTTAGGAACACATGCAAATACAAGAAATGTTGCACGTAATGCCAAAATAGATTGGACATTGAAGAAATAGAAATTTCGACTTACCCGAGCGAAGATTTTGTTTGGTTGGATTTAAAGAAAACTCTGCAACGATCACATCCCTGACCTTTGATCACGATAAGGATGAAATATGAGAAAAAATTGAATGAATAAGATGAAGGTTTATAGAAAATAATGAGTTTTGAAAAGGATGTCTTGTGTTTATGATTTTACAATGGCCGTTTATAATTTAAAAAAAATGAAATTTATATTAATTATCCATAAATAAACTACTTTGTCATCAAAATTCATAAGAAAAATGATAAATAACACTATTTTTTTCTGATATTTATTGAAATATACAAAAATTAAATATGAAAAATCGTAGAAGTGTCGCGTATTATTAAAGTAGCACTAATTTTCTTCATCGGTTGCATTTGAACGTCTATATTTTTGTATTTAACGGTTAATATGTTTCTAGACCAGCAAAGTTGAATATATTATTTTAGGGTCTAACACTGTATGGACGCTGAAATTGGTGAAAGGTAGGAGTGAAAATAAATATAGTTGAAAATATTTCCAAAATATATTATAGTGAATATTTATTTTTATTATCTTATTTTGATGAGCTAAAATTTAATATTTATAATTATTTATAAATTATAAAAATTTAAATACAGTATTTGCATTATTATTTTCTATATTCAAAGTCTAATATATAATATAAGTTTGTATGAAAGAAAGAAAGAAAAAATCAACTATGCTGTGGAGTAATTAATTTTTAGTACATAAATAGTTTAATTTTTTTCTCTATACTGTTGTAATACATACAGAAAATGTTTATTTAAAAGATTATAATTTCAACATATAATCAAAAGTAAAATAATAATTAAACATATTTTAAAAAATATTATATATATATATATATATATATATATATATAGATATATATATATTGGTAAATAATATGCAAAACGTAATACGAACACTTGTTATTCGTGCTGAAAACCTAACTTCGATCTTGTATCAAACTAATTGTTTGCAGCAAAGATGTTTCTCTCAAGAAGTTTAAGATTTTCTCTTCTTCCATTTCTTCCAATTCTCAGTTCCCGCTTTTGCTCTCACTCTCACTCCCGAACCTTCATATTCGACGAAGCCATCTCAAGATTCAATCGCATGCTTCATAAGCGCCATGTTCCTCCCATCTTCGAATTTGGAAAGATTTTGGGATTCTTTGTGAGGATGAAGCAGTACCCTACTGCTATTTCTCTCATCAAGCAAATGGAGCTCAAGGGAATTCACCCTGACCTTGCTAATCTCACCCTCCTCATCAATTGTTTCTGCCACTTGGATCAAATGGCCTTCGCTTTCTCTGTATTTGCCAAGATTCTCAAACGGGGTTATCACCCAGATGCCGTAACCTTAAATACACTCATCAGAGGTCTCTGTGATAGGGGTGAGGTCATGAAAGCACTCAACCTTCATGACAAAGTAGTAGCACTAGGATTTCAGGTCACCCACTTTACTTACGGGACTCTCATCAATGGATTGTGCAAGATGGGAGAAATTAAAGCTGCCGTCGAATTGTTCAGAACGATTGAAAGTCGATCAACGGTAATGTACAACATAATTATTGACTGTCTTTTCAAAGATAAACATCCAAAAGAAGCTTATGATTTGTATTCTGAAATGGGTGTCAAGGGAATTTCTCCTGATCTTTTTACCTATAATACTCTGGTTTATGGCTTTTGCTTAGGGAATCAGTTAGAAGAAGCGCTTGGTTTCATAAATGAAATGCTATCAAATAGCATCAGGCCAGATGTTTATACGTATAATATATTGATTGATGCATTATGTAAGGAGGGAAAGCTACGAGAAGCCAAGAATGTGTTAGGTATGATGGTGAAAGCTTATGTGGGACCTGATATTTTTAGCTTTAATGCTTTATTGGATGGGTATTACTTAGTTAATGACGTGAAGAATGCAAAACAAGTATTCAGTGCAATGACCATGATGGGAGTGAGTCCTAGAGTTTGCAGCTACAATATCATGATAAATGGACTCATAAAGAACGAAAGGGTGGATGAGGCCATAAATCTCTTTCAGGAAATGCAACAGAGGAATGTGGTTCCTGATATATTGACATACAATACTCTTATAAATGGACTTTGTAGGATGGAAAGGGTGAGTGAGGCCATAGATCTCGTCCCGGAAATGCATAACAGGAATATGGTTCCAGATACAGTGACTTACACTACTCTTATCAATGGTTTATTGAAAATTGGAAGAATCTCTCATGTTTGGGATCTTATTGATGAGATGCATGATAGAAATCAACAACCGGATGTAATCACTTACAATTGTTTGTTACATGCTTTGTGTAAAAGCTATCAACTAGACAAGGCATTTGAATTATTCAAGACAATGACGTTAAAGGGAATTCAGCCTGATTTGTACACCTGGAACATACTTATTCATGGAATGTGCATAGGGGGAAGACTTCAGAAGGCACGAGATATCTTTGAAGATCTTTTAATTAAAGGCTACCATTTAGATGTATGGAGTTATAGTATTATGATCAATGGTCTTTGTAAAAAAGGTTTGTTTGACGAGGCATTGTCCGTATGGTCCAAAATGGAAGACAATGGTTGCTTGCCTAATGAGGTAACTTTTGAAATAATGATTAGGGCTCTCTCTAAAAGGGATGAGACTGTTAAGGCAAACACACTCCTTCTTGAAATGATCTCTAGAGGCTTGTTGAAATCATAAAAGGTGAAACCTCATATATTAGAGGAGCGTGACCTCCCTCAACTTATGCTTTCCTTGTTGTATATTGGATGTGGAGATGATATTTTTTTTTATTGTGTACCCTGTATTTTGATCGCTATAGAACTTCTGTTTTCTTTGACATTGCATTTTTACTATACAATTTGTTTAACTGATTAGTACAGGGGTTGAAATCAATGATTTCGTTGTCTTTCAAGACCAAACGGTGACCTCCCTCCCTATGTCTAAAATCTTGATGGTTTTCTTTTTAACTGTTTGATATTACCCATTCATGTTGGTCAGAGCCCAAATATGATTTTCCTTTAGGGCCTTCATTGTTGTATTGTACTTCAGGGAAACCATATTTCTTTCATTATTGTAAAAATCACATTTTGGCAGCTTGAGAACAAGCCCAATCCATTCGTCAAGGGATCATACCTCCGTTGTTGACTTTGAAATTGTAAATCTTATTGGTCGTGGAGCATTTGGAAGGGTTTTCTTGGCTAAAAGGAGAACAACTGGTGATCTTTTTGCAATAAAGGCATGTATACTTTATGCTTCTTATTCATCTGTTGTATCATCACTTAATCTGAACAACCATGTACTTGTGTTTGTTTCATGCCTGATTGTGCATTGTACTTTTTTGTGGCTTTTATAGAAGCAGTTCTTTTAATGACATTGGGTGACAAGTTTTTATAATCTGTGTAGAGTTTTATTGATGCTTACAACTTTGTGTATGAATTGAAATGTTTATTATAGGGCAAAAGCCCCCTTTCAAGGCTCCTTTAGATAGCTTACTGAAAAATAGAGATCATTTATATACAGTTTTTGCTGTACTGCAAATGAGTTATGTAAGCTGAGGTGCTGACCTAGTTAGGATCTCAATCTTGTATAGTGATGCTTTTGCAGACCTTTAAGATTAAAATAAACTTGCTTCTATCTTGGTTTATGCTTTTACTATGTATCTATTCATTCATTATTAAGGATATTATGTTTTGCTTTGATGAGGAAGTTGCCAACACTTTCAGTTCAAGCAATGCCACCTGCGGGCCTGTTGGATTGGAGCTGAATAAAGGAGCTTGAACAGTCAATTTACTTGTTGACCTGCTAATTGAGTTACTTGTAGGATTAGTTAGTGCTAGTTAAGTTAAATCAAGTGTAATCATTGATTTTTTACCTGTTGCAACCTGTTTTCCAGTTTTTAAATAGCTGTTGCAACGTGTATGTCATGTTTACTTCTTTACATTCTTAGTTTTACTTTGTTGAATTTAATCATCCATTATGCCACTATTTTCATGTTCAATTTTCAAACAGTTTTAGGCACTTACAGTTTTCTCCGTTTTAGGCATCTGTAGTTTACATCTATTACAATAGAACTTGTAGTTGGTTGAAAGACAAGATTATCTTAATTTGTAGGAGACGTAGTTGTTTTATCAGGATGGTGCACCAGAACTATGTGGTTCTTTTATTCTCAAAAGTAAGCTTCTTGTATTCTTTGCACATTGCATCCTTGACAACAAAATAATTTCTAATTTATATAATTCAGAATTATATGAAAATGAAAGATTAGTCAATCTAAATTCTATAATTTAGAAGTCAATTTTAATTTCCATGCTACACAATGCAAAAGTTAAGATTTTATTTGCAATACTTGCCATCTTGTTAAACAGAAAAAAACTTTCTTTCTCTTCTAGTAATTCTCATGCTGAAAATAGTTTTGATCTCATACATGTGCATATTCGGAGACCATATTCTAGCATTTCTATAAATGGGTACAACAGATATTTTTTTACTATATTTGGTGATCATATTAGTTTTACCTCGTTACTTCCCATGAAAAGAAAGCTGAAGCTAAAACTTGTTTGATCAATTTTATTGAATATGTAAAACTCAGTTTCAGAAAATTGTTAATGTGCTAGAACTTATAATGGTGTGGGATTTAAGGCAGTGATTACTTGAGCTCTAAAGGCATTATATATCAAACTACTTGTATTGAAACATAAGAACAAAATGCTCTTGTTGAACGGAAATACGAACATATTCTAAATGTTTCTAAATTTCCCATTTCAAGCTAATTTTATTTATCAATTCTGGAGATTTTCTAATGATTACTCTATTCTCTCTTCCTTGTGTTCCTAGTTTTTAATCATAAATTTTACCTCGGTAGTATGAGAAAAAACAACCCAGTCCTTTCACCAAAAAATTTCCAAATACCGATCCTTTCTTCCAATGACTTATAGAACCGATTTTTTAATATTCGTAAGAAACCTTCTTAATTATGGAAACATTGTACAATAAGTTATACAAATATAAATAGAGGTGTTAATTTGGCTCTTGGCCGACTCTTCATTAAGTCCCTTTTAGAGAGTCCCAAATGAGGGGTAAAAGAAAATCCAGTCCCCAAAAGCTCCTTCTCAAGTGTCAAGACCAGAGCTAAGATGGATTAGGCCTCCCTAAAAGTACTATTTTGAATGAGAGTAAAAGATCAAGTCAAGCCATCTCGGGTTGGTCATGACCGAAAATCAAGACTGAATAGAGTTGAGTCGGACCAAAAGGCGGAGACGGAACAGGTAGGGCTGACGGCCCAGATGGGTAGGGTCGGACCGACAACTTAGATTAGTCGGGTCAGCCTAACGACCCAGATAGGCGGGACCAACCCTGATGACCCATATGAGCCATTCTGACCCGTTGATCCAAACGGGTCGGTCCGACCCATCCTGAAGACCCAAACAATCCCACAACCTAGACGAGGCTGATCTGGGATGACAACCAAGGTAGGTTGGGCCGATAGTCGAGATGATCCAAGTGCCAACATAACCACTTATAACCACTTATATTTTCAAGTGCCAACATAAACACCCTATGTAAGCCATCTTACTAGCGCAAAACCTTTATTGAGTAACTTGCTTTACTAAACTTACGCAAATCTTCAAGCTTGAACTCTGGTGATGTCCACGACCAACGGACACTGTCAACAAGGGCCACCACCTTGACCAGTTATGAAGCACCTAATGAACTTCGACCAACCTGAAAGAACACGAAACAAGTTCAAAAAATTCATCACATACACACAACACCGGTTACGTAACCGGTGTCACTTTTTTCATTGCACCACCACCGGTTACGTAATCGGTGCCACACACACACATCACCGCACCAATTATGTAATTGGTGCGCCACCCCTCACAACCACGACCAACACCGGTTTACTTCACTCACACTGGTGCAAAATGCCGTTAAATAACACCATCACACCATTGGTTCACTTCACCCACACACACACCAATGCATGTTCGCAGTAAACAATACCACCACTCACCTTCAAACTTCGAACGATGAGAGAAAAGCCTGGTTCATGTGCTTGGTAAAAATAACAAGGTTAATTTGGTGAACTTACTTATAATATACTCAAATATGGGCATATAAGCGAAGATGGAATGGATCCCGCAAATTCGCGCCTGCAAATCTATGCATATCTGCTGAAAAGAACAAACGCGTTGCCACAAATTCATCTGTGCAAATATACACAAACAGTGTCATCCACACAAAGGAACATTGCGTAGGATCATTTCACATTACTCTAACACCAAGTTTCATTTCATATAATAAATAAATAAAAGAAAAATTAATATCATATAGCATCTACAAAAAATAATAGTTAATTTAAAGATTGAATGATATCTCCAACATTAGAATGTAAAATTTGAATTTGTTAAGAAAATGAAAGATAATGTTAGACTCGATCAATATGTTTTTGTTACCTCGAAACGAGGATAAATTTTTTAGCAATGTTTCTTGCATTACATGTTTATGTAAGGGAGTAGTTTATTCTATATTTTTGTTTTTTAGTTCTTCTTTGAACATATATTAGGTCTTTATATATGTTAGTATTATGGTGTTTGATTTAGTCCCACCTCGCTTAGAATAGTGAGATGTAGTTCTCTATTTTACTATATAAGAGACTCTATGTAAAGCTTTAAGATACACCAAAAATACAAATACTTCCTAGTGTAGTCGTGGACGTAGGCATACACATTGTACGCCGAACCACGTTAAATTCTCTG
>Ga0214544_1001779_pt1 | contig 45274 bp, 16 predicted proteins | sample CNSS3metaG_FD_160074 | JGI IMG/M metagenome (GOLD analysis project Ga0214544, IMG submission 160074) | Root nodule microbial communities from cowpea collected in UCLA plant growth center, Los Angeles, California, USA - CNSS3 | ecosystem: Host-associated > Plants > Roots > Nodule | place: USA...
CCAACAAAAGATGTACCTGTGTGAGCAACAGATGCAGTGGAACTAGAAAACTGTTGATCCTTATACCATTTGAGAAATTTGTTGTACATAACAAGTATATCGGATGAAACAGAAGAGAGTTCAGAACAGAAAGAGGCAGCGGAAGACGCCATAGAGGAACTGGAAGACACGCGGCTTCGAATGCGGCTTCGAATGGCGCGTGAGGGATGATCAAAACTGTATGGTCGCCGGTTGGAACTAACACTCCGGCGACGACAACGGTGGTGGCGACTTCGGCGGCGGCTCCGGCAGCGGCTCCGGCAGCGTCTCCGGCGACTGCTCCGGCGACTACTCCGGCGACGGCTCCGGCGACTACTCCGGCGGCGGCGCCGGCAGTGGCGCCGGCGGCTCCGGTGGCAGCAGCGGCGGTGGCGGCAGAGGTGGAGGCAGCGATAGCGGAAAAAAAAAACCTTAAGCTCTAGATACCATGTTGAGAATAAAGAAGATAAGGATTGAGATTAATCTCTCTTGTGTATAAACCACACATAGGGTAATCTATTTATAATAGAGAGAGGTACAAGTAAAAAGAGTAACTGAAAATAAAAAAATTAAATAGAAGATATTGTTTGATATTGTGGTTATCAATATCTAACAATATCTTAATAATATCAAACAATATCTAACACGGTGCATGCACTCTATTGGGCTATATTCATTGCTCCATTTGCATTCTTTTGAAATAAAGGCTTTACAAACTCATAGTTAATAAATTTGATTTATAAGACTAATGACATATAAGTTGTTTTTTTTATTTCTACTTTTAGATTATTACATTGAAAAATTTATATAATATATTTGAAGTAACTTTTCATTGTTTGAATCTTAAGATTCAAACTATAGCTTGGTGATTAACAAATTGAATATTGATCTGGGTAATCTTGATGTCCATAGTTGCAATAACTTATGTTATTAGTTTGATCATCTTTAACATGCCAAGGGGTTATTCTGTTATATTTTGCTTATGGAGTAGCTTTGTTTGTGACTTTGTATGCATGTCTTTGATTAGACTATCTCTAAGGAAGCTTACTTCCTAGAGCTTGCTGTTATGTTCTTTAGTTTCCTATTATTACGCAAGAACCTTATAACATGGCAGTTGATGCATGCTGTCAATTTAGTAATCCCAGAGGTCCAGTGATTTCTTTGCAATTTAGGTATCCAGGAACAGTCAGGATGAACTTCACATTTTTGTTCATGTTGACCTGCTAAAAATTAAATGTACCATGTTTTATGTTGTTCAGGCTCCTTTGTGCAGAATAGTACATCTGCACATTGCAACAAGTGGACAATTTTTCCACTGTAGGATATGAAATCGGTTTCTGGTACTGAAATATTTGTTTTCTATCAACTGGTCAGAATGGTGTAGTTTTTCTCACTGAAATATTAAATTGGTAATAGTAATGATAAGAAATCATTTGAATATTACTTTTCTTTATATAGAGAGTGCTGTCTAATCAACATACCGCAAACATACAGCTCAATTAAGCTTAATTTAATTCTAGTATGGGAACTGCAGAAAGCCATACTGTCTGTTTGGCAAATTCTTGAACTTGTAGTACACAACAATAAATTTATTAACTACTGAGGCTTTCTTAACCTTAACATTGGGGTAGATCTGGCGGTGGAGGTAATACTGATTGTGAAAGGCCAACTCCATTTTCTACCAGAAGTGCCATGCCCAAACCCCAATTCAGATGCGAGTCTATGTGGCAATGGATGAACCAAATTCCTGATTTGCAGTAGTGAAAGAAAACCATGAAATAGGTTAATATGTGATGCTGACTGCAGAAGCAAAGTTTTACAGTACTACAATACGTTACCTGGATTGTCAGCCACAAAACGAATAGCCACCCATCCTCCAGGAGGTGTTCCAACAGTGTTCCTCACAGGTGGGTCTACAAGGTTGAACTTGAGTGGATCAGTTGCTGGGTTGAAGTTGCCGAAACCTGAACCGACTACAAAGAAGTGGAATCCATGAACATGCATAGGGTGTTCCTCTGTGGTCACTATGCTTGTGTCTTGCATAACAATTTGCATCCTCGAGCCATACTTCACTTTGTAGAGCTTAGTTCCCCGTGAAGGTGTCCATAGCCCCCTTGGTACGTTCCCAGTATAATCAAATTGTACAGGAGGAACAGGGGGAAAGTCTGTTGTGAAGACACCGGGTATTCTTTCATAGTACGCTTGCATTAAGGAGGTGGTTCTTGGGAGTTCAAATGATACATTGTTCATGCTGGCTGTGAAGCGGGTTCCATTTGGTCCTTGACACCGGGGACTATTAGGATTCGTGCAATTGATTAACCCCAACCCCACTATTAAATATAGATTCACATCAACTTCCGTAAAGACTTTAACCTGAGTAAGGCCCCTAATCCTAGCAGTGAACGCAGTTGCAGTGGCAGTGTCATTGAAGGCAGGCAAAGCTGGCAAGACTGGTCTTGATCTGTTTTGGTTACTGCGTCTAGTAGATCTGTATTCTAGGATTGCAGTGGTGGTGGTATTGTCAAACGGAGCATTCACAGCAGATTCATAGGCGCGTGCTGCCATGTAGTAGAGACCTTGGGGTTGATCAGCAGTGACTAGGACATTGAATGTCTGACCAGGTCCTATCATGAGGACTGTGGTTCTGAAGGGCTTATTATACGCTGCATCTGTACCAACCACAGTCATGCTGTGGTTGGCAATGGAGAAGAAAAGTTCTTGATTGAGTGCACTGCTGATGATTCTCAACATAATTGTCTCCCCAGCTTCAACTGGAACACGCACAGTTCCTGCATTGTGTGTTCGTTACATCAATGAATCTGAAACCTCTCTCAAAATAGAACTGCTATTAAGGTAGTTAAGAATTTAACACTTAACTTTATTTAGCTATACTCTCCTTTTTAAGACTTTATTCTAATAAAACTAAACATTAAAGGTTCAGAAAATCTTGCCATTTGAAAATAAGTTAACAATCATTTTGATATCCTTTTCAACCGTTAAGAAATGCAGGCACACACTGAGTAGTAATTTTCGCACCTTGGCTTGAGCATCTGTAAAGATCACCAGGTTGCCCATTAATGGTATATGCAACAGATGGATTTGGAGGTAATCCTGCATAGTCTGCCTGCCTTTGGAGAAGCACAACATCCGAATCAAACCATTGCCCTGTGGCATCAACACGGTAAAACTGTCATGATACTTAATGAGAACCTCATTCGCATTTTAAATGTTTTGTTGTAAGGTATAGTTTGTTCACAGTGGAAGGAGATTCACTATTCAAGAATTGGGCAAAAGATGATTTTAGAGATGTACCAAGAATGAGGGGAAATTCTTGCTTAGGCACAGAGAAGGGATAGGCAGAACCCAATCTGGGATAGATGATGAAAGCTCCATAAACAGTGGCTCTTAGGAATCCAGTATGAGCATGCCACCATAATGTCCCTTCCTGATCCCTGATTCTAAATCGGTATGTGTAACTTCCCCCTGGTTGTATGGGACACTGAGTTACATAACTCGGCCCATCCGCCCATGGATTTCGCAGCATCCTTAACCCATGCCTGATGCACATAACCCATGATCACTTTGTGAGGAAGATCAAATTTATGCATCAGTGGCACAGAAAATTGGTACATGGAACAAGTATGTATGTATCAATAGCATAGTATATGGACTCATGGACCAACTATATATTGTTACATTAGTGTGGGGAAAACTTCTGACTGAAGAGTATGATATTCAAGCATGAATTCCATGTGAAAGTGAAAGAGAAAGATGATAATATTTACCAGTGGATGGAGATGTTGTACTGTGCTGCATTTACTACTTTGATTATCACAAAATCCCCGTTTCTAGCTTCCACTGTTGGCCCTGGGAACTGCCCGTTGACAGTGATTATGCTTTGGTTTTTGCACAGCCTCGTCACTGGCCTAGCTTGAACCTATTTCACTCAAATTATGATGGAATGATAATTACTAAAGACCTCTAACCATATTGAAGAAATGTAGTGAATAATTCGTGATATAATTGAATCAGAACTTACAACAAATTCATGGAAATGTATCTCTGTAGCCGAAGCCAAGGAAGCAATGAGAGCAAACAGGGCTAGTACGAACCAAGAACAACATGACTTGCCAGGGAGGTGGAAAGTCTTCATTGTTGTTCTGGTTTTGTTTAATGGTGTTTCTTGTGCTGAGGGAGATTTGTTTTAAAATGCAGCTATTTTGTAGACTTATAAATAGGGAAATGCCTGGAAAGAGAAATACTTCTGTTGAGTCATTATATTTTAGTCAACAAGGTACTTAATATTTAGTAATTAGTCTAACAAAGTAGAGAGCATGCATGGTTCACAGAGCAATCAACTGATAAATGCTAGATTGTGTTATTTAGATGAAAAGAGACGCACAAGAGTAGAAATGCATCTTTAGTTAATAAATCTGTTTTCTGGAATTTTATGGTAGAAATACATCTTTAGTTAATGAGACTCCATCATTAGCAGTGGACGATGATATTGAGCCTGAACTTAAATTGGAAGCTGTAACCTAAATAATGTACTACAAAAGAGGAGCAACATGAGTTAGGATACACATTGGTTGATGCAATACCATTTTTCACTTCAGTTTGTAAAATCCACTTCTAGTGTAAAATGTGCATATTTAACATTCTTATGTTAATTAACTTATGCATTAATTGTTCTAATTTATGGATATTTCTTTTCTTATTTTAATCTCAAAATAAAAAGGTTAGTAATCATGCCCTGTGTCTTATACTGAGAATCATATTCAAATGAAACAATGGACATGACAGTTCAAAATTGTTGCCAAATTATAGAAATTTATGTGCTTATAAATTGATTCATCCAATTTGATACACGACTCATGGATCTAACAATGACTTGATTATGTTGATACTAGAATTTTAGCAATATTACTCATTTGATTCAACAATCCAAATGCTAATATCATAAGTGAATAAAGGTTGGCTTGTGGTTGATAAAGACATGACTCGTATCTTGTACACTTACAAGTTTAATTTCTTTCGTTAATAATAAATCCCTCACTATATTTGTAACCACTTTGTGTTCTGACCTTTGATGGAGAGATTTTATACCCAACTCTCATAAACTTCCATAAATAAATAAAATAAATAAGAAACACATTCTTCTAACATAATATTTAGTGAAAATTATAAAATCAGGCGAAGGAGTTTATAAATAAGATACAAAATCCACTACATTTTTTTTTCAATAAAATTTAATCAATAAAAGAAAACATTCTCTAACACTTCTATAGAAAAACATATCGTGGTGACGATTGATTTTTTCTACATATAAACCTGAGGAGCCCCATTTCCTTTATTTTGATAGTGGCACGTGGTAATAACTTAAGCTGGAAAAAAAAAAAGCTAAGAAGAAAGAAAAATCAATAGGGCAATTAAGATGAGTTTGAATTTTGATTTTGTTGGGTGGTTACGAAGAACACTGTTTCTTTTGTACGGTTTAAGTGTACACAGTACTTGTTTTAACATAAACAAAAGTAGCAGTGATGAGAAGTCGTTTTTTCCATTTGGCGTGGTTGATTCCAACATATAAGTGGCAAGTGTTTCTCTATCATTTCATGCCACAATTTAAAGAATTCATACCACTTTCGCGTAATTTGAAAATGCCAATTAACACCTTCACTCTTTCAAATACACTTTTGCCATTTTCTCCTCTCAACCACATTTTTTTATACCACTAACTTAGGACATTGTTTGGTCCAATCAAACTAGCAACTTTCCTGTTCTGAGTTAGATTAACTGAAAATAATTTTTTATCATAATATTTGTTAATATAACTTAGGACATTATTAATAACATATTAAAAATCAATTGAATAAACAAAATACTAATTAAGTTTTTCTTTTATTCAGTGATAAAATTGTTTCTAATTTCTAAGTATTGAGCACCCATTCCTTAAGAAAAAAGAAGTAATGACCGAAGCTGCTATTTGGAGCAATCATAATTGGATACGTTGGATGCATGGTTGGTAGAAAAGCATAGGTGCCCTGTGTCCATCAACAGTGTTTTTCTCAGTCTCTGAATTTCAATTTCTTGGCAAATGAAGCTTCTGTAGTCGTTCGTTTTCAGATGACCAATAAAAAGCCTTCAAATCTATGTGTTTGGCTTTTTCTTCTAAGAGGTACAAACCAATAAAAGCTTTGAAACTAACCACCATCCAAAATCAAACTTGCATCATAAAAGGCATTTAGTGACATCACCATTTTTAGTTTGAACTGTAATAGACTGTTAAAAAAAAAATTGGAGCTCTTACCAAAACTTCCTAAAAGCATCATGTGAACACACCCAAATTTTCCACATGATTATATCTGAGCATTCGAAATTTAAAAAAAGTTGTAACAGTAGAGGAAGAACTTTTAGTATTTATTTCATTTGTGCATGCACAGATATGTATTTGCTAAGTCCCCTAAACAATTTCGAAAGAAATTTATTTTTCTCCCTGTGCTTGAATTTTGGTTAAACGAGTCCAGTTGAGTTAAACTCAAAATAATTTTAAAGGAAAAAGTAATTTATTATAGTTTTTAATTCAGATAAAGTTTATTTGTAACTTGATGTAAAAAGAAATTGTGAATCTTGTGATTTACCAAAAATCCATTGATTAAATTTTATTGCAAATGGTAAATGGTATCTGCATGGAAGTCATTGCTCACGTCATAGATCCATTGCAACATTTTCTGGACAGTTTCTTTCAATTGGGTCTACCTAGAGGCTTAGAAGGATCTGTGAAGGTAAAATTTGTTTCGTCTGGTTTTTCAAAGAGGAAAACATTTTTTACTTTTTAAAAGTAAAGATAAAATCTGCTTTTAACATCTGAAAGCAAACTAACTCACTTTAGTCCCCCATTTACAAAAATATGTCAAATGTGATCTTCCAAAAGCAAAACACTTTTTTTTAAGAACTAAAAGCCAACATTATATATTTACAGACATGTTTCGTTTTTCCTAAATATTTTATTTATCATACGAGGATTTTATATGCATGTAACATATTTCTTTTTTTCTAAATAATAACAAAATATCAGTATCAGTATCATTATTGTTATACAATTAAGAAAAAATTTAAAATATAATGAGATTTTTGAAGAAAACTACTAGCAAAGTCTGATACAACTGACAGATAGCCATGTTTACAACTTGAAATTTAAGTTTTAATCACATGCTATTAAAAAAAGTCAAACCTACTTTAAGAATCTGTATACTTCAATAAAGAACCATTTCTCAAGTGTTAAAAATGTGAACTCCATTTCATTGATAATGTTAAATAAAAACGAAAATTCTAAGATTAAGAAAAAATATAAATACAGATTGTGCAAAGCTTTGTACTCGTGCTCTTAAATAAAAATATTTAAATTCCAAATTCATACCCTTTGGTAAGTTAGAGTTAATGGAAAAATTAAAACTAACTAAACTTAGGGAGGAATATAAACGCAATAAAAGATAAAGTGAAATACTAATAAAAATGTAATATACGAGAACTTTTCACTCTTGAGAATGAAAATTGCAGTGTTACTAACCAAATATGGGGATTGGCAATAACGATGCATATATCATCTTGAGAATATTTTGAAATTTGACTTTCATTAAAAAATTCGAACCAATAATACACTGCCAAAATTTCTGCTCAGACTACACTATTCTGAAAATCCGGCGACAGCTCAAAAGGGGGTGGGTGGGTGTGATTTTAATGTACACTCCAGAAAATTTTACAGGAAAAGAGGAGCATAAGAACAAGAGCGAAGAATGAGGTAGCCATAAACGATGATAACTGTTCCATAGAAGCTTGTCCAATAAGGCATTCTGTAGATGAAAGGCAATGAAAATAACAGCACTCAACCCCTGGCCTTGAATATGTGTTTTCAAATGGAGGATTGTTCATAGTTGTGCTATCTGCTGTTTCATAAAATGTAAGAACTGCAATTTTGAGTCACAGATGTCTGAAAATTCCATCAGTACTTTAAGCTTCCCAGACACCATTTTCCTGGCAACATCAGCAGGAGTCCAAGACTTGAGAGGTGGGGAGATACGATTACCCAATTCAGCGTCGTTCACAGAGCAAATAAATTTTTCTAACATGCCAAACACCTTCCCCGGTCCATCTTCAGGTTTTCTAAGAAGGAAAAAAATGTTCTCCAAATTCTCATCTTCAGGTTTTCTCATCCATTCACTAATCCATTTCATAACATCCTCTAACACATGAGATAAATGCACCACAGAATCTGTTATAGCATGAACCAGATTGGAGCAAGAAGCTGCTCCACTTTTCTTTTTCTTTTTACCAGATGGAAAACAGGATCTCAGAGAAGATTGGATAACAAGTCCATGCCACGCAAAAGGTTCTGTAACTAACTGTATCAGAAGTTCAATGCCACTCCAAGGAGAGAAGAGCTGAGGTTCTATGGACCTCATCTTCTCTAAAGTATACTTTTCCAGCAAAGAATCTACGATATTCCAAAGTCGAGGCCTACATCCATTTCCAACTGGATTCACAAGTTCATTGGAACTCAAGCTCCAAGCATTTAAAAATACAGTGAAATTCAACCAGTCAATCAAGTTGGAGTCAGAAACCTGTCAACATTTTTTCAAGAGATGGATCAAATTCCAAGAAGCACCATGTAAGATAAGATGTTTCAAGCAGAATAAATAACTTGAACACAGCCTAAACAGTTTCACAACTCCGAAAGATAATACCTCACAGCAAACACCATATTAAACTGCAAATTCAGCCTAAACAGTTTCACAACCCAGAAAGATAATACCTCAGCTCATTTTTCTGTACCACCACATCTAGCTTACTGGCATCATTTTGTATATTATTAATACAAATATAAAATATATTTATATCATGGCACAGTTACGTTAAATAATATTTGAGCAGTAGCATAAAAACTGAACATACCACAGACGATCTTTCTTCATTATAGAAACCCATGACCACTTCTATTGCTTCAGTCAGAGAAAAACCCAAAAATTGTGCATAGCGCTCCAGTAACAATTTTAGCTCCGATGTGATGTCTGGGGTAACAGAACCATTGACCTCATGCTCCTTGATTGATACTGAAGCACTTTGAATCGAGAGATAGATCATCCGAGGAAGTAGGCATTTCTTTTCAACGACTCTCTTTAAACTTGCTTCCCTATCTTTGGTCTACATCAATTGACAAACCATGCAATAAAGGGTGGGGGTCAGCAAAATGACCCATATAGATAGTTCAGTTTTTTACTGAAACAAGAACATAAACCAATCACAAAACAAGAAAGACAGGATTGACCTACCAATATTTCTTTCGGATAGTAAGAAATCCCTTCAAATGGCCCTGAAACACAAGGCAACCATCCATTATGCATATTATAGCGATCAACAAACATATATACAATAGAAAAAAAATACCAGATTAAATCTGAAACTCAAACCATGACATTTGGAACCTCCTATACGCCACAAAAAAAAAACACATTTGAGCCCTAATAGCTATAATAACTGCCGCATCATATAATTTCCATTTTATTTAGATTTACAAGCCCACACATTCTCTTCCAGACAAGTAACACCAACCCCATTCTATAAGTCTGTCCTGTCACTCTAAATTGACTATCTACTCAAGGAAACCAAGTTAAGAAACAACTTAATATCAAGTTAAATTACTTGTAATGAATACAACAAGCAACAAGTATTGCATAACCTTTCATTAGCTTTTGTTCAAGGCAAGACATCATATTGATATGTGATAACTTCGCACGTACTTTACAGATTGATATTTACTTAATATATCGGTGCCAAAAGTTGCAAGAATACGACAACCTAAGCTAGAAATATGATTGAAAAGCTTACCTAAAAGGTAATTTTTCTCTGAAGATGGTGTCCACCAGGGCCGTGACTGCAAGTCCTCATTGAAGGTCAAAGACTTTGGCCCTACCTCCTTAGACAGCTCAAGGAAGTGAACACCGCATTCCATGCCTTCAAGAAAACTCTGAGAAAAATCTGAACTGGTTAACCCTACCACTCAAGTTTATCAAGAAAGGTGATAAAACATACTACATTTCAAGCATGAATCACCTCTTCTTCTTCAATGTTATTGGCACTCTGCTTTAGTTGTAAAATGGATGATTCAACGTGAGCCACTAAATACTGACTAGAGTGTTGCAACCTATCTTTAAACTGGACAAATTCAATTACCTGGAATATAACATTGCGTCACCAATTAAATCAACTCCATGACATTGTTCTTTCAACATTACATCAGAACTGACATGACAGAAAATTATCATGCAATAAGTACATATTTTTTTACATTAACAAGAGCACAACCACGTTGATAAAACCCTTTTGCGCTTCATATTAATTTTTACTTTTGGGAGAGGGGCACTAGAGAAATATTGATGATCTTCTCATATGCGAATACCGTAACTTAGCATAGATAATCAAACCCGTTATCCATAAAGGGTTTTAAAAAAGAAAATCAGCTTGCAATTGCAACTTTATGCATCCATATTGCTCCAAGTACTTCAACTCAAAATGGAAAGTCTTTAGAAATTGTAAGCATCCAGTATACATACTTTTGAGTAGTTTCTATGTCGATATGCAAGAAACGTTAAATCTGCAGATTCTCTGAAGTGGTCATCCATAAACTTCAAGTAATCTTTTAGCAGATTGTTTAATTCGGTCCAAAGAGGAGATACCAACATCTGAGGCAATATGTGGTGCAATATACTTTCCATCAAGATGTTTTTGACATCCAGGGACTTGTACCTGAAGAGAAGAAAAATATGCTTTACACTTGATAGTGGCAAGAAATCATAGGAGCAGAAATAAATGTACATAAACCAATCAGCATGACAGACATTCTATGAAATAATGTAAAATTATAGAATTGAATTACCATACCATTCATGTGCCACTGAAAGAGCACCACAGTGGCTATACAAATGCAACAGCAAGATCTTGTATTGTGACACGTATCTGATTAAAGACAAGGAGGAGTAAGAAACTGAGAAAGTCAACAATGCACTGTACCATTGCCAATGGCAACATTGGTTCGTAAGTCAAAAGCTAACATGTACCTATAGATATTGTAGTGATAAACTCAACCCTTCAAATACAAGAAATAATATAAATGGAAAGATCTAATTTAAAACACAGCAAAAAACACTGTAATACTTACTTTAAAATCAAGACAAATCTTAGAAATGTTGATATTAAATGGTAAATGATGAACTAAACTGAAGCCCAATAACACTTACAGTATTGAGCATGGGTCAAAACTAGTACACTAACATATAAAGGCAGAAAAATGAACTGGCCAAATATATCCCAAGACACATTGAAATGTTTTCTCAAGTTAATGCATGTTTCATGGGAGATTCCAATAAATAAATATATATATATATATATATATATAAGGCAAAACAGTCATCCCAACCTTCGTATTGCCAAGCCGAACTCCAAAACCATAATTGCCTCAACCAAATAACCAACGTTTTTAGTACGCCAGAATAACTATACAAAAAAGATCAGAAGAGGTGAACAGTGGTCAGACAATTGTATAGATATTTGAAATGTTCAAAATCAGATGATGTATATTTATAAACCATGAAAATGAGTAGCAATGTCACATATATTGCACAATAGAATCCTACAATTTAAAATCAAACTGAACAATTTAAATTGAGGAAGTGTTGGTTAAATTATTTTTAGAAAAAAAAATCTATAGAATGAATAGAAGACTCAGGTTTAGAATGAATACAATATGGGAAACTCTTAATAAGTTAAAACTAAGTTCAATGTTAAACTGAGCATGTAAGCCCATGTCAGTCCCTCGTACTAAAGCCATAACTGGGTTATTTTAAAACAAGCAATCAGTGAAGAAAAACAATAAGTTACCACTTACAAGAGCAGAAGTAAAATATCAATTTAAAAGGAAAGAAAAGACAGACAAAATTGACAAATGATTTTTGTTATAAGAGTCTGATACATAAAATAAGAAATAGTTAGCCAATATATCTACTTATTCTACATTGACAGCAACAGCCTTGAAACCTAACATTAAATCTTTTTTATGTCTCCCTCCCGCTCTGGCACACCCCACCCAAAAAAAAACTAGGAAAATAAAAAGATTCATGAGTCAACTAAAAGAATCAAAAGTATAATAAAAATAGAATATCTTCACCTTTTTTTTCAGTGTGCATTACAAAATACAAATTTAATACAACATACCTGGACCAAAATGCTACATATCATTGAAAGCAGCTCCTCACCATACGTGCCCTCCTGTGGATCCAAATCTTTTGAAAGTGGAAGGTTTGTGCAATACATCTCAAACATTTGAACACAAGAGGCCTCAAGATCTGAGACAAGTTTAGAAGAGTTTGCATTCATTACATTAACACTTAAAATATGAAGCACAAACTATGAAGGCAAGACAAGTTATGAGCTCAAAGCTGGAGAACATTGTTTCAAGTGATACAACCAAAAAGAAAGAAAATTATATTGGAATAAAATAATTAGGAAGGAGCCATTATGATAGTGTGAGAAAATAACATAGTTATCAACTTCAACAAATAGTATGATTTCAATCAAAAAGATATGAACAAGCTTGGAAGTGAATTAGACCATCTAGACAATGACCCTGTGCTCTACATTGGCAGGAGAAGCAAACAAGGCCTGCACTTCTATAAAATGCAAAAGAAAAATAAAAAGGAGAGTCAAGCATATTCTGACACATGGAACACAAAAAGGAAGTTTGACAGTTTTTAATACTACAGATAATAAATTTGATTTTTTTGTATATCTTAAGGATGTACTAAAAACTGTTATAGACAGAATATTATATGTATCAAACAATAATTTCTCCTGTTCATTAAAATAATCCTTAGGGCTAGAAGATCAAATACATGCTCAATCTTTGATTATAGAGGATATGGCACTGAAAGACTAACTCCGTAAAAGCTTAATTTGTAAGGTGAGAATGCAGGCATGGTTTATATATCTAATAGGCAGAGCATTGGAATAACAATGAGAAGATTTAAAGAATTAATGCATACAAGTTAGTATGCAACAATACAACACCCACCCCCTGCAGAAGATGTGGATATGTCCCCAAGCAATAATTGTTTAATTTTGAAAAAGCTCATAGACAGCCCAAGAGCCTTGGTTGGTGGAGCTGATAAAGTGTCCCGAGCTTTCATTAACTTCTCCAAAAGTTCTGTCCTCTGATCAGCAGCGAGCACTTCAACAAACATCTCAACATCGGACGTAAAGCAGCCCAAGTGACCAAACCTATGAAAAATTAAGCAGAGTTCTTACACAAAAAAAAAATGTAAAAGCTTCACTTTTACAAGCATTACTTTAAATGTACAAGGGACAACATTATTAAAGAAGAATAATTAATACAGCTAGTTAATCCTAAAACAGAAGATCATGTTAAAACCTACTTAAAAGTAGGCAAATGGCATAGAATTGAAATATATCTTCGAACAGAATAAAAGTAATGAAGACATAAAGAAACCAAAAATAGAGTTTTCACACTTTACAATTATAAAAAAAAACTAAGCCCTCAATAAATAGATCTGACCCACAAACCTAGACTTTAAACTCCATTGGATTTTTCCCCAGTAGCATTTGTCAATGTCAAATGTCATTCCCGTAAAGCATTTTACATGCATGATATTCAAAAAGGAAACTAATAAATCACAGGAATAATAACTTCTGCACCATAAGCTACCTGCAAAAGTATTGCACAATGCCATCCATTACATCATCATCATTTCTTTTCCCACGCAAATGCTTTCTTCGCTCAATTTCCATAGTTGCCAGGTATGGACACCTTATCAAGTTATTAACAGTATCTGCTAGCAACTTCTGTACACATGCTGAAGCAATTGACATTTGGCTGTCAAACTGCATTCATATAGTAGTTTGCAATTATTCAGGAATCAAATTCTGTGAAAATAATCAATGGTCCCTCTATGCATAAATAAATGTCATAAATAAAGGCAACCATAGACTAAACACTCACCTGTTCTTCTGTCAAGTGTGAGACTTTGCAGTTGACAAACTTTGGGGGATGAACTGGATCATTAACAGCCTCATCACACCAAATACTGTCATCTTCTAACAAACAGCCTAGGTACTGAAGGAAACCCTCCCAGTCATCAGGGCTGCATATGATGAAACAATATCAATGGAAGAAAAAATGGGGAACAAAAGTAAGGGACGTGCATAAAGAAAACCATGAATGAGTTTAATTCAAGAAACAAACATTTTAAAATCACTTCACAACTACATTGACACGTCAGCTATATCTCAAGTACAACATAAAATATCATGCTTGTTAGAATAATTATTAAATCTATTATGTTAGAGTAATTATTAAGTCTAAAGTAGGGAGAAGTCTGTTGAAAACCTCTTCCAGCTGTACCTAGTTCTGTGCCTAGGAGTCTAGGGCAGTCTGTTGATCTTTCATCTTGCCGTTGTATAAGATTTCTATCATTATAAATAGAAGATCATAAGAAGGTCTTTCAAGCCCTCCAAAATATATTTTTCTCTCTTTTGAATCTTAAGTATGTTCAATAACACACATCAATAAGAAACAAGAACAAAGAACACTTGAAAGTCAAAAGAACAATTTACAATTGAAAATTAATATCATGGAAATCAAGTTTGCTTCACAGCCAATGACAGAATAAGAGTTCGTCTCGTGGATAGCAGTCAAGCTTTGAGACTTCTGTAGCCTACATACTATAGGCAATTAAACAATTCAGAACTCACCTTCCTACTACTAGTCCATAAGTTTACCACTAAAGACGTGACTAACAATGAACATTGAACTATGTAAAAGTACATAATTACCAAAAGGAAAAAGAAGAAGCAAGAATAGTTATAATAGCATCTTATTCCATATTCAACTTATAGCAGCCTTTACACACGTTGTGTTAATGATTCTCTTGACACAACCAGTACCACTTTTATCCATTAACAACAACCACCAGTGAACAATTTTAGTTTTTTATTTTTTATGTATAAACAATATGGGTAAAAAAACCCAGGCATACCATAACTCCAGAATTTTGTGAAAGATGTCAGCTGCTGCAGTGTAGTCACCTGCCCGAGCCAGAAGTCTCCCCTGTCAACTTAAAGTCAAAGTATAGAGGTTGATAAGAGAAGTCAAATAAGAAAAGAAAAAACTTTGAATTTCTGCTGATTTTTTACTATTCTATAAAAGAATAACAATATTGGAAATGGAAGGAAAGAAAACATAAAGGAGGATAACATAGAACAATACTGAAAAGTAAAATTGAAATCAGAAAAAAAGATTTTCATTTATCTGCAGGTCAAACAGGGAAAAATTGAAAGAAAATGTGATGATCGCCACATAAAGCCATCAAAAACAAACCTAGCACAAAGCAAATTAAATTTTCTTTTTGGTTTATCATTCAATACAGCTAAAAGGGTACAAAAGAACAAGTCTTATGGCGTGTTTTCCAGAGAAGCATACTTCAATGTTATTATGTCCATTGGAAGTTCAAAGGTTCCTCTAAGGTTAAGTTCAAAACTTCCTCTACAGTCTAACAACATTTTTAAGTTTAGTACATTTTAGTAAATCTCTGACTCCTTATATATGTCTGATGTGTTTCATAATTAAAAACCAAACATTTTCTCCTACAATCCCTGAAAAAGACGCACTTTCACTAGTAAATTATAGTTTGAATCTAAAAATGTACTTCTGTACAGATTTTCATTTCCGAATAGACGTTTGAAGAAGAGTTTGCCTTGAAGGATCAATTTCCAAATATTAAATCATGACAATACCACACAGAACGGAACATTATGGAACATACTAATTTGCATGATTATGACTTTCCAATGAGCAACATACACATACCAATATCCCCTTAATTTAACTGGATGGTCATTTGTACTCAACAAATAATGTATGAAAGTCAGAAAATAAACCCTAAACACAAATTAGAAAGTACGAAGAGAACTATTGAGATTACCTGCATCCGTAGCTTATCAACTTCAATCATCAGCAGTGATCCTAATTTTCCAGACAGAATTTCTAAGGCATCCCCAAACTTAGCTTGTCGTTCCAATATAGAAATGTACATTGTAAGAGCTGCAACCAATTTCAAAAATTTAAAACACTCCACATGTTCCAATATAGAAATGTAGATTGTAAGAGCTGCAACCAATTTCAAAAATTTTAAACATGTCCACATGGTATACTCGATGACACTAGAAAGTCTAATGGTAGATCATAATAGATAAGAAAGAATGAACACAGGGCATTCCTCTTCTAGAAAGGGTTTCTCGTTTCTTTTTCATCTTTCTTCTTAACACTAATTAGTGTTCAATTCAAGATGCTACTATTTCTTGGAATTTTCACCTTTTGTTACTTGAATGATAAGGAATCCTTTGAGTTGGAGTCCATTTTGAGCCTTCTTGACTTTGATATATTATCTTCAGGTCCAGGTAAAAAGAATTTGGTCTCTTGACCCCCTTATATGGTTTCATAGTAAGAATTATTCATCCAGAAAATTATTCAAAGTCTAAAGCTCCTCTAAGGCCACACTTTATTTGAAAAGTTTTTCATAACAGAACTATTAATACCATAAAGAATTCAGATATGAGAGAAAAAGGAAAATGAAGTCCTATTAAAATATAAAATTTAATTAATTACACGAGCTAACAACACAATTAGTTATACATACATAGGAATAGCTTGAGATACATGCTAGATATAAGACCAACCAACTCCAGCTGCCATAACAGAATGACAACTGGCAAACTCAACTGACTCCAACAGTCATAACAGAATCACAGTTGGCTATCTAACTCCAACAGAATAACTTGGGCTACAAGATAGATCTAACCCAACTAACGCCAGCTGTAAAAACAGAATGACAAATGGATAACCCAACTAACTCCAACTGTTATATGATAGTTGGCTAACTCTGACTAATTGATGACTCGACAGTCTACATATAAAAGTATACTCTGTTAGTACACAAGTCCCTGTGTCACACAGTGCTGTTTCATCGAGTTGTCAGGCGTGTTACAAGCTAAGGGTCAGTTTCCACATGAAATTTGACACTGATCTGTAGCTGGATTTTATGATCTTTGTTTAGCACCTTTGGAAAATATCAGATGTGTCCAAGGACCTTCAACCAGTGTTATCGAAACTCAGTTATGGTGCCGTCATAATGGAAATCAGTGGCGGTTTTGCAGCCTGCCACTAAAAGAAGGCGGTGGCAATGCGGGTTTTTCATGGTGGCTACTTTTTGCATTATGGGTGGCGGGTGCGGAACGGCTATGGCGGAAAAGGCGGGCATCAGCGTGAAAAAGAAAAAGGAGCAGCAGTGTGAAGAAGAAAGAACGGCTGGGCGTGGAGAAGTGGGGCAGTGGAAGAAACACTAATGGCAGGGTGTGTCAAAAGCCCAACTTATATTTTGTTAAGAATTGGGCCGGTCCAATACAACTTTTTTTACCTATCCACCTAATCTTTCTTCTTCAGCATCACTGTACTAACCTTGCTACTTACCCCCAGTTCGACGTGACCCACCGTCGCCCGCCACCTGCTGCTGCCTCCTGCCGCCCCTCATTTTTCTATATTTTCATTCTACATTATCTATATCATATATTATATTTCTTTTAATCCTATGTTTCCGCTCCGCCATAACCCGATATGGTTTCCACCATAACTTTATAAAGGATTTGTAGCTCTGATATTTTCCGTTATCCAATATCGATAACACTGCCTTCTACCAGTATTTGAAGAGCAGTTTGCTGGTTTTAGTGCAAGTGAAAAGAGGATCTTATTCATTTAAGACATTCCATCCCCCTCTAGATCATCATCATTGAAAAAGATACTTTGGCTAAGATTCATTTAAAGACAAATTAAGAACTTCAAAAAATTCCACATTATGAAGATATGACAGGAGAATACATAAATACATTCCTAATAATACATATATAATCTAAATATTCCTTATTTATATAAGATTTGCTTTTCACTTCTATAATCATATAGAAACTTACGCAACAAGTTTCTAATATTTTGGAAAATCATTGTGTCTATCCTTATTAGCATTGTGTTGAAGCCATGTCAAAACTATGTCAAAGACGCAACAAAACATTATTCAGATTGGGCACTTCACCAATACATGTCATACGAGTGTTCAATCATGCTGAACACAGGGACACACCATTTAAGAGGCATGCCCAAACTTCATAGATTAGAGCATTTGGTTGGAATGTAATTCTCATATCTTGGAGAGCTCCCCAAGTGAGCAACTTCTTTGGGATAAGACAAGGTGTTTGGCTTCTACTTAATGTAAAGCTGGTGGTTTTGTTACATAGGTTTCCTTCATACATGTGTACATATTGGTTATCTTTGCTTCTTTGATGATTTTATCTCTTTCGTTTGTATTTTCATTGCTTAAGAGGATATCTTATTCTCAAATTTGTGTTTGGCTTCTACTTAATGTAAAGCTGGTGGTTTTGTTATATAGGTTTCCCTCATACATGTGTATATATTGGTTATCTTTGCTTCTTTGACAATTTTATCTCTTTCGTTTGTATTTTCAATGCTTAAGAGGATATCTTATTTTCAAATTTGTGTTATCTTCTCCTTCAATCTAGATGAATTTATTTTTATCAAAATAACCAATAGCATTAGAAGAAAAGAAAAAAATTAAGATCACCTTCGGGCTCGTGTAAGCTATGTGAAGCTACATGTTTCTTAAGTAAGCCTTCAGCTAAAAATAAAAGCTTGTCTTCTCCACTGCCACAAAGTACCTATGAATAGCCCAGTTCCCATAAAATAAGTAAATAAAATGTGTTCTAAGTGAATAAATATCAAGCCCAACACCATGAATAATTTAATATATCTGAACAAAAAATAAAAAGAATGTCACATTAATGAACTATTAATTTTGAAATTTTCATAAGGCACGGCATGTTTTAAAGCCAAGTTACAAACAAGTAGCACAAGGGCAATTAGAAGTTTGCTTTATTTTATCCACAAATATTGATATCAACAAAAGTTCCCAACTCAAAACCATTTTATTGCAACATAATAAATGACATCGACGGTTATTGCTTCAAAGACCTTCAGTTGGATATTATTTGCAATCCAGACAATGCAATATGACTAAGTTCATAACTGAATCGTGATTCACATGTGTAAGACACATGCTTATACAGTTTCATCATGAATGAGACCAAAACTTGAACTTGAAACCCAGATCAAACTGTTGAAATACTGCAATCAGCAGCAACATAGATCTGCAGTCTGGTGTCAGACATCCCTTGATAACAACACGAGCTTTGTGTAAAACATCTTAAAACTATATTGTTTTATTGCAAAGTAGTTATGTAAAAATGTCTGGTGCGAACTAGAAATCTTATGCACTAGATAACTTTTCTTCCCTAGAATTTGCATGTTCTTTGAAGAATTATGTACTGGCAACTGAGCGGTAAAGAAACCAAAAAATACAGACTTTTTAAACACAGAATTAATAACAACTACAACGAAAAGGGAAAAAGGAAAAAAATCAACAGTTAACTAAACCAATGTCCATTCTAAAATGAACAACAGAAATGGAAAAAAAAAAAACAAACTAAAATGTAGGCCACCACAAACTGTAAAGATACCAACTTACAACTAATATACTGGCAGTGATCATGAATGACATTTATACTTTATTTTCTTATATATCCATCATATCATGAAATTTCACGTTCTGGTCAAGTTTATCCCCTTTTAAACTGACAGTGCATTTAAATAAACTCTTATAATAGGTACTGCAAAAGATAATTTAGGTTACAAATTGAACTGCGGAGAACCTGTAATTGGATGCTACAAACTGCCCAAAGAAGAAACCTTTCTTCTCCAACAAGCTTGTACATTTTGATAGCTGTCTGCCAATTAGACAACAGAAAAACGTAACTTTTAAAAATAAATAAATATATAAAACATAAACATACATTCACATATACACACACAAACCTGTTGTTGCTTCACAAAAGAATACTCTCGAACATAGCAGTTAAACAGCCCCATCATTAGATCCAAGTTACCCGGGAATTTACTACAGGCAAGTTCATAACACCCGGTAGCCAAGTCCACTGCACAAACACAAACTCTAGTCAACCAACACACACATAACCAATGAATAAAAAAACCATGTTTATTTGTTAGGCTTAAATATGTCATAGATCCATGTAATTAATCCACATTTTCATTGTCATCCCTTTACCTTCTTTTCAATAATCCCTGTAATTTTTATTTTTTTTCCACTATTCCTCGTCGTTACTTAGTTGTTATCAACAATTACTTCAGAAACCACAATTTCTATTTATTCCTGCTAATAAAGCTAGTGTTTGTTATTCTAGTCTCTGACTTAATAAGCATCTCAGGATTTAACAAAGCTAAGCAACGGCATGGAAAGGGCCACAAATTCGAACATTCGCGGGATTATTAAAACACAATATTAAAAGAACCAAAACAAGACGTAGGTAGATTGCAGGCATTAAGAGAAAATTAAAGTCTAGTTGTTAAGAAGCATCAAAATTCGTAAGTTCAACGGACAAAACAATATCTCGAAGTTCTGGCCAGTTCAATCTCTACTTTCAATTTTAAAACATTGTATGCAAAAAAACAATAATAATAACAGCAATAATAAAAAAAATATAAAAATAAAATAAAAGAGGCTAACAGTGATCCAATCGCTGAAACACAATCTGAAGCGTGCTGAGAGTGAGATCATCCATCAGCAGATAATCGTACGCGTAGAGAACCTCCTTCGCCTGGAGCGCAACGGAGAAGGCCTCGTCAGGCTTCGTCATCCGTTCGAGCACGAGCGCTTTGAGAGCCTGAATGGAAAAGCAGGAGCACGAAGACAGCGTGAGTTGGAAAACAACGAAGAATGAACGCAATGAAGATGAGAATTAGGGTTCTTACGAGAGCGTAGGGGGAATTAGGGTACTTAGCGAGGAGCGTGGTAACGTGCTTGAGAGCGTTCTTGAACTGGCGCGAATCAATGGCGTCCCATATTGGACGAACCTTGCGCTCGGGAATGCCGCCGGCTAAGCCGAACTTGGATGCCATTGGAATGAATCGAAGGTTCCAGAAGGTGAGTGAGTGAGTGAGTGAGTGAGTGACGATTTCTGCTTGGTCGAATCGTCACGAACAACGCAGAGAGGAAGAAAAAGAGAATGCGCTGTGTCCGAAGAGAAAAACCTGACCTAAAAAGAAAGAAAGAAACAAAGAACTGAAACTGAAACTAACAACAACTGCGATGGGCTTGGATTAACATGAAGTGAAAGTGGACTTCACTACTAAAGATTTATATTACTATAACATTTTTAGATAAAAGATTTTTAATATTTTATTTCTTTTTCTAAATTTCATTCCTTCTTCTAACATTATTCTTTTCTTTTTTTATCTCTTATATTATTACCAAATCTGATGCTAAATAATTAATTGTTATAGGGTGATTTGGCGGCAAGAGTGAATAACTTCTGTTTTTAATTCGATCGAAAAAAGAAAATTGGACAATTTTTTCCATTTCGTGGAATGCAGCCAAATTAGACATGTTTTTGTCAAAAAAGTATATTATATACTTAATAAAGAAATACACGTCTTATGGTAATTATAATTTTTTACTTGGTTCTATTTTTTAAATATATGTCGTTCTTACTATATTTGATGTCATTTCACTCGTCATATTCTAATTTAAAATCGGCCCAAAAAGTCCAATTTGTTTTTTGTAATAAAAGGCCTAAAAACCTGAATTTTTCTTATTGCATCCCTTATTGCTATCTGCACCCCTATAATTTTTAAAATGGCTGCTTTACATTTGACATTTTATTTGAACGTTGGATCGTTTTTCCCAGTCTTATTCTATGTTGGCCTAATTTAACTTTGGAAAAATAAGGAAATTATAGAAACATAATAATATTCAAGAGAAACTCTTATCTTTGTCACAGAAAAAAAAAACTAGGTGCAATATTACAATTTATCATTTGATTACCTATAACTTTTTATTAGATAAATTTTATTAAAAAAGCTTAAGTTCAGCACACTATATGTGTACACAAAATTGCAAAGAGAACTATAATGAGGAAAAAAAAAATTCCCTAATAACTCAATGTTAACCCAAACAACCAAACCATTTTTTTATATTTTCTTCTACATTAATTCAGAGTGAAATAAAATGAAATAACATTGTTATTATTCTTTGTTTGAATATTCATAACTTTTCTTTTCTTTTTCCAATATAAAAAGACTAAATATTTTCATTAGTTCAATTTCCTTAATCTTGGAGTTGATTGAAAAGTCTATTGATTTGAAATCACAGGATGGGTAGATGTAATAAACGAGGAATCTATTTCTAAATTATGTTACTCTATTTCTTTTTCTTCGTCTATAATAATTGAATTTATTTTTCTTTGTCTATAATAATTGAATTTATTGAAGAATTGCCAATTTTGAATTGTATCTTTCAAGTAGGATTTTTTATCTTCTTTTCTCTCTCAAAAATGGAAATTTAGGAAAGTGCTTTATAAACATATATATAAAAAGAACAAACATATTTCATTTAGTTTCTATATGTCCATTATCACTAGTTATTTCGATTTTTTACTATTGGTTTTAATTATAACATCATCTTTATTTATTGATCTTAATAAAATACGACCTATTTAATTTGTAATTTTGAAAGAAACAATAAATTTTGAGAGGAATACAAAACCAAAATAAATGACACTTTTAACTACTAAAACCACCCTCCCAAATCACAAAATACTCCAAATCATATCATTGTCTTTTTTTGTGAACCAACTATAATAGAAACTAGCATGAGACCCAGCGTACGCACGAGTCGTGTTTTTGGTTTTTAAAATTTTTGTTTAAAAAACAGATTTTAATATTATTATCAATAAATCAATAATTTAAATTAAAAGTTATAAATGTTATAATTGTCAATTTAAATATATTGAACGATAAGATTTATTTAACAATGATATAATTATATATTTACGTATAATTAATTATTGTTATATATTATGTGTTATATGTTATGTGTTTTTAAGTAATTTGGAATAATCAATTTGTGATGAGATAGATTGTTATTTTGTTTAGATTAAGAAATGACAGTATGATGTTTTTTAGAAGTTAAATAAAAAAACATTGTTTGTGATAATAAGTTTAGATTTCTAGTAAAGATTAAAGAGTAAAAAACAGGTCTTGATTTTTTTTTTTTAATTTTCTTGTTTTGAAATTAGATTTCAAAGTTATTTTTTATAAACCCATTACTATTTATATTTACATGATTCTAAAGACTTTTTTTCTTAATTTAAGAATATGTAGTAAATATATTCCTTAAATAAATATAATTTTCATATAATTTTGTAGAATTAATTATGCTTATATATTAGTGTTGTTATATTTGTAATATTATTGTCTTATTGCTTTATTAACTTCACAATTAATTTGAATTTAACGTTAATTTTGGTTAAATGTTGTATGTTTTGTGAACCAACTATACAACATTTCCTTTCGGATCACTACAAAAGTTGGTCCCCATCAGTAGTAATTTGTTCCATTGTTCATAAAAACCAACTTCAAACTCGAGAAACTCCTGACATATACCAAAGGATAAGGATTCATAAAAATCAAAACTTTGAACAAAAAATTTTAGAGACACTTCAACCAAAACACCATCGTACAAATATGTAGTACTCGATATTTCACGATCAAGTATGTAGTACTCTTTATAGTAGCGGTCCTTATATATCGTATTAACAATCGAAAAATGGTCGAAAGAAAAAATCCCTATTTGACAAGGCTTCTTCCTATACCTATGAATTCCATTGGACCCAAAAATGATACATTGGAAGAATCATCTGAGTCTTCCAATATCAATAGGTTCCAGAAAGTAGGTATTCCTATCCAAAAAACCAAACTTTAACTAAATGAAAGAAGATAATCGACCAACCTCTGCGGGCTCCATCACCATGACTGAGTTATGGTAAAAGTTTGTGAAGCTGATAGGCCTGGATGAAGACATTTTCATGTTTGGACCGTGCTATAACTACGAAGGATGATGGTTTGTTTCTTCCTTTCTGACCAAACACATGCACACTGATCCAACTTACCTTTTAAAGAAACCAAACGTAACGTCTGCACCAAATGAAACCTTCTGACGAAACCAATCAACGTGCAAAACAAATATCACCCCTCGATAAGACATCTAATAACTTCATATTGCCGTCATCTTTTCATATTCTGATACAAATAATAATTTTATTTTAATTATATTAAATTGGTAGTAAAAAAGTTTATCATAGCATTTTAATTATGTACTGTTAGGTCAAAGAATATCTGAAACCATAATAGCAAAACATACAACATTTAACCAAAATCAACGTTAAATTCAAATTAATTGTGAAATTAATAAAGCAATAAGACAATAATATTACAAATATAACAACACTAATATATAAGCATAATTAAATCTACAAAATTATATGAAAATTATATTTATTTATGGAATATAATTATTACATATTCTTAAATTAAGAAAAAAAGGTTTTAGAATCATGTAAATATAAATAGTAATGGGTTTATAAAAAATAACTTTGAAATTTGATTTCAAAACAAGAAAATTCAAAACAAAAAAAAATCAAGACCTGTTTTTTACTCTTAAATCTTTACTAGAAATCTAAACTTATTATCACAAACAATGTTTTGTTATTAAACTTCTAAAAAACATCATACTGTCATTTCTTAATCTAAACAAAATAACAATCTATCTCATCACAAATTGATTATTCCAAATTATTTAAAAACACATAACATATAACACATAATATATAACAATAATTAATTATACGTAAATATATAATTATATCATTGTTAAATGAATCTTATCGTTCAATATATTTAAATTGACAATTATAACATTTATAACTTTTAATTTAAATTATTAATTTATTGATAATAATATTAAAATCTGTTTTTTAAACAAAAATTTTAAAAACCAAAAATACGATCCGCGCGTACCCACGCTCTCATGCTAGTTTGAAATGAAAATTTAGATAAATTACCCACACATTGAATTGTAACAACAATAATCTAAATATTTTATATATAAAATAAACTGCCCATAAGTTGACTTACAAAAAAAATAATCTAAGTATGTTATAATAATTATAACATTATCCCTTTAATCATTTTAGCACATTTTTTAAAGTTATTATAATGTGTTGAACAAATATTAAATAAAACGAAAAATTAATATAAAATTCACAATATGTTAAATACTGTAAAATAAAACAATGTTTAATTAATTGCTTTATCAAAACACTCCACAAGAAAGAGATTTAACTCACGTATATTTCAATCTACTTCTTGACACGTTGGATTAGCAAATCAAACAAATTCTATTAAGTGGATTCAAGGATTAAATCATAACTGAAAACGAGTAAATAAATTCATTTATCAATTTTAAGACCCTAATTTCAATTGAAGAATTGTACAAAACTAAAACCAAAAACCTAACTTGATAGATTTCAAGTATGGATTAGAAGCTAAACATCAAGAAATATAATCGCATTCAAATTTTAAATATGAATCTTATCTTCATTTTTTAGTTGTGAAAGTAATATCACATTAAGCTTGAATCAAATATGATATTAAATGGAAAAACTAAGACAATTTAAAAAAAAAAAACTTGAGATTAAATAAACATCTTCAAATAAACTTGAAACTCTAAGAAAGTTTCATCACTTAAGTCCTAAAATGTTAAAACTCCAAAGTAAAATATCGGTCACATAAGTGTTTCAAATCTCAAATTCTGATATATTTTCAAAAGTGAAGTAAAAATGTATGAGATGAATATATACAGGTGTGCCATTAGAAAATGTTAATGCTTCTAAAGTGAAATATAAATTATAATTTTCAAACAATTTAAGCACATGACCGAAAAATAACAAAGAATAATGAGACAAACAAATTGAATTGTGAGAAAAAAAAATCCTCTTTAATCACTCTTTGTACCCAAAATTAAAATAAATAGATTCTAAGAAATAGAATTTTAAAAAATGGAAAATAAAGAAAAGAAATACAAATAATGAGAAACTTGTTATGTAGGATAGCAATAAAGTTATAATAATAGATAGAATTGGATAAAAAAATAGGTAGAGTGGTAGTTGATATCAATTGTCGGAGGATTTTTTTATGTAGGTCAAAAAAATGAAACAATTATACATATTATATTATATAGGTACAACATTTATTTTAATCGATAAGTATAAATATATATTTAAATAATAATACTGAGATAAATATGTATTTAAATAGTAGTACTTAGAGTATTTCAACTCTTGTATACAAATTATGTATATTATTTTTTGAAACACTTCATTCCTATTATAATGGGTGAATAAGTTTGTAAAACTAAGCTTTATATTGTTTGGTAACAAAATATGTTAGAGACAATCTTAGTATCTATAGAATGTATAAATAAATATTTTCATTCACATGATTAAAAATATTAAAATCACAAATTAATTACTTGTATATCGATCATTTAATTATTTTCTTGAGGATGTAATATAATATAACTAAATATATATATATATATATATATATATATATATATATATATATATATATATATATATATATTAAAAAAAAATATATTATAAAAAAATAACTACAAGCATTGTTTTTGGTCAAGAAAGAAATAATTGATTGTGGACCACTTGGTTATAATCCTTTTACAAAGAATGTACATACACATGTTTTTTCTGCTATATGTCTTAAAACAATTAAACAACATTACCTACCAAAATCCTACTAATTTCTCTAAAAATATTCACAAAAATTTTGCTCAATACTCTATTAATATAGCCAGAATGAATAACTTATATATAAAAAAAATACACAACAAAAAACTAGTTAAATAATACCAAAAAAATCAACACTTTGAAATAAGCATTACTTTGACCAATACTTTATAAATTCACGAATCCTGCCACCACACAATCATATCTATATATGATAATTATCACAATACAAGATAATTCACACATGCGTAATCATTTATAGGGTATATAATCAACTACATTGAATCAATCACCCCAAGTGTTTTATTTATAATGTAATAAAAAAAAATCTAATTAACTACCACTATTTTATTTTTACATAAATGATTGTTACATTAATGTAAATCCTTTCTTATGTAAATCTAACAAGTGGTACCATGGTTAAAATTGGCTCAAACGAGTGCAGCATGGTCCTTGTATCGAAAGTCTTTATGGCAAGAGCTTCAGGTTAGCATGTTCCGTTAAGAAAAACGACGGTACAGAAAAGGCTGAAAAAAAGTACTCGTGGTTGGGAATGCTTCCGTTGGAGGAGAAGTGTATCAATGTAGTTGAAAGGACCCACCTTTGAGGGAGAGATTGTTATGAGTCTAAATCTCACATTGACTAGAAATGAGAAAGTAGAACACTATATAAGTATATGACATAACAAAGAAGTAAATATAATTACTAAGAACTTGATATCTCCATTTTATTTGATTGTTGGCAATTAAAGCGGTGCATGCACCATCTAAAATATGCATGGATTATTGTTATATAACCTAATTTATCTAGGACCAAGTGCATGTTTTAATATTAGATTTGATTGGATACTAACCCACTCGTGGATACAAATCATATACTGCAATTTATATAGCTTTTGCCAGTTAACATCAATGCTAAAAACTGATCTCGATCTCGATCTTCGTTCTCCAAGATCGCATTCAATGTTTCGAAACATGAAGCAATGCTTACAAAATTATATTTAGATTTGGTAGTTGCAAGAACATCCCGAGGAACTTCAAGTAAAGCTTTACTTAACATGCAAAATCATATGGGAAAGAAGATAATAATCAAACTTATTGTAATCTCACCTACTACTCATATTTTTCACTCAAAATAAACCATCTCATGTGATAGTAGTTGGATGTGAATTTGTACTTTTGTGTTTAATGGTGTATATATAAAAAACAAAATTATACCATGAAAGAAAGACCCGTTACTAATTAAAAAGTACTGTATAAAATGTGACTGGCATAAAAAGAAATTTAAATTCTCGACTGAATTTTATGGATTATTTTTCTATTGTGCTTTCAAAATATATTGATTTTGAAGTTTTAAAATATATTAACACATTTTTAAAGTACCAATATCAGTATATTTTTAATGTTCGGTAAAAAAATAACAGTAAAAAATCCAACGAAAAATCTAAACTCTATAAAAAATAATTATGTGTTCCATTACGAAAAATGGCGATACAGATAATGATTACTAGTGAAATACTCGGTTATAAATGTTTCAACTTGAAATATACATTGATATGAAATTACTCGTACTAAAAGAATAGATAAGTAAAAATATAGATGTAGATATAAGATTTATATAAAATAAAAAAAAAATTATAAAATTATTATCTTAATATTTTGAATTATTATTTTTTTATATTATATTGAGGTCACGTCATTCCATTCAGATGTTTTCTTACTTAATCAAAAGAAATATGATGTAGTTTGTAGAAATAATGAAAAATCTGTATAATGATTTCAAGTAATTAAAATATGCAAATGTAGAAGTAGAAAAAAATGGGATTTTGTGCAATATTACCAAACTTTTAGAGAATGTCAATGTAAGTAGTTACATATTTTTTAAGAAAGAAAAATCGGATTTGATGCATTAATTGTTTCAGGGAATCTCTGTGCTTTTCTATAGTTGATTCTGAATGTGCTCTCTTTTTTGCATTTTTTGGTACTCTAACACATGAGGCAAATTGTAATGATATCGATGTAACATATAGGTTTGAAATTTGGTGCTTTCTATATCTATACAACTCATCAATGGCGTTTAATTCAGTTTTTCACAAGGAAGTTGTGTACTTTAAGAAAAATAAAATAAAAATTAATTATGTTTTGTACTCATTACTAAGATAATTTGTTTATAGGATTTCACTTTTTGTGTCCACATCTCAAAATATTAATTTTATTCTCTAAATATAATAATTTATTAAATTTTTAAAAATTGACCGTTATTTTTACAAATTTTTTATAAAATTGGATGTCTCTGCTTCTTCTTTTCTTCTTTATTTATCAATGGTTATTCTTTTATATGTTATGATATATTTCACTTTATTTTTAATAAATATAATTTTAATTTATATATTAATTTAATAATATTATAATATTATTACCTACTAATATAATCTCACGTATATTTAAAAATGTATACACACAATCGTGATAGCACCTGTATTTACGCTGGTGTATATAATAAAGGAGAAAGTTTTACAGTGAGATACGTGTATTAGTTAAAGGTAGTGGAAAAAATGAATAAATAAAAAATTGGAGTGGTCGATGAGGATATGATGGAGATCTTGGAAAATTAATTAATATGAGTAATAATATAATCCGAAGTCCAACACGTATATCAGAATTACGGGAAATGGTACTATGGTACAAATCCTAAATTTGTCGTCTACTCAAACTCATTTGTTATGTCAATTTTGTCGTATGCATCAAATAAAAAATAAATAAAAATCTGGTTACCACGTTCATCATCCACTACCAACTGTTTTTGTTTTCTTTTGTTAATTAGATGTGACTAACTATTTTTTCACTTTAATTATATTTCAAAGTGGTTTGAATGCATTCTCTTTCGTTGTTTTGTTTGAAACAGTGCGAGCTCGTAATTGACAATTGTATAAAAATGACGGAAGATGAAGACCATATATAATCTGAATCTCAATCCTGTGCCTAGAGATCAAAGCTTCTTGAGATGTTAACTACATAGCCAAAAGAACATGCACTTGACTCAGTTGACTCGTACCAGAACGAGCCTCGAGGTTATGCTGCTGTATTATTTATACTTTATACAGAGCAAATTAAGATTATCATATTTTTTACACTTCTCACATTTTTCATTGTCCATTCAGATTTTCAGTTTTAAATCATTTTCATAAGAGAGTTCAAGTTTATTGGGGTTATTTGGTGGAGAAAGGGAGAGAATAAGAGATGCAACAAATATTGTTGGTTCTTTTGTAAAACATGTTCTTTTGAATCCCTAATTATAAAATAGGGTAAGTTGAATTTTTTTAAATAGGACGAAATTGTTAGGACTCATGATAAAATTTAGATCGAAATTGTTATGAGTGTGACTGATTTCTTTTTTTCTTTTTTTTTTTTAAAGTAAAGTCGTTAAGACTCCTATCAGTTTCTGTATTTCAAAAAAAATACAGAACTGAAGTCATCATGAGTCATATCAACTTCAGTACAACATACAAAACTAAAATTATTATGAGTCCTGACTATTTCTTTAAATACTGAAATATTCATAACTCATGACGACTTTAGTTTTTTGATATACAAAGGAAATTGATAAAATTCATGATGACTTGTTTGAATGTCGCATGAGTCCTAACGATTTAAAAAAAAAAATCAACTAATCTTATTTTACGATTACCAATTCAAAACGACCCTATTTTAAAAAAAGAAAAATCAAATATTGTTACTAGTTTTACTTCAATCCACTAAATATTGTTTTTCCTTGCAGAAGGGACCATATCCCGGTAGCGTTAATTAAGGAGGATGTTATTAGAATAAGAAGTAAGTGATTATCACTCATCATTAAGACATGAATGGTAGTTACTTACATCACACTCATTTAGACTATGCGAGAGAGATAAAAAATAGTAGGTGTAGGTGATTAATTAATAGGGTTTCCACCTTGGCTTTAGTGTAGAGACAGACTAAGTTCACGTTGTTCAATAATGGATTATAATTAGCACAACCTCAATCAAATTAATTAATCTTCTCTTGTTTCTGTTAGATTTAATAGCAGTGCTCTAGGAATCTTGTAAATGGCATGCCTCGTGCATTCCCTTAACCACCACAATAGTTTATGACAACAAACCTTTGATTGAGGTTTTCTGCTACTGTTGTGGTCGGTGCCTGAAACCTCAGTTCCACGAAGCTTCATCCTCTTTACACACACACACACTCTGTAACACCACTACCTTCCAAAATTTGCAGTTACACTTACCATCACACCATAAAAGATTAAGGAAAAAAGACACAACAAAAGGAAATGTATTGGTTAGAGTGTAAGTTGAAGGTGACGTGCATGCACTAGGCTATATCGTCGCTTTTACTTTTATTTTTTCTTTAGTTTATATCATGAAAAAGAAAAAAGACGTATTCTGATATAATGAAAACAGGGGGCGATCGGGGGGGTGAGATCTGATCACCGAAATATGTACGTAGACTTGACGGGTGGTCTAATTTTCACACGCTTTCACCAAAATTTTGTGATCCATTAATTGTTTGATTTTTTATTTCTCGTTATAGACAAAGACCGTTGAAGCATATATGAATGGAGGTGAATAGTTTGATGAATGATGAGTTGTAGCCATCAGTACCAAATTTCCTTTCATGAAAAAAGGACATGCAAATATCTGTCATGAAAGGACCCAAATATCACATCAAGGTTGCCCCATGCCCTTCAATTATATATATCAAACAGGAAACGTAGCTACCATGCTACGTAGGATGACCTAATTAATGCTACCTCGCTCCACATTTTAACTATAAAATAATAATAATAATAATATTAATATTAATATTAATATATGGAGATAATGGAAGAAATATGCCTTCCACCTACACCTTAGGTAAGTTACAAATTAATATTAATTCCTTCGAAGTTTTGTGAATGTAACTCGAGTTGAATATCTTTTAGTCTCTTATTCATGAAATTCTTTTCTTTTTAAAATTTTTATACTTTGTTTTCAAATTTTAAAACTAAATGAATATAATCATTTGAGGTGTTAAACATGTTTTATATTAGAATTTGAGTTATTTATATTGTTTGAAAAAATTAGATTAATACTATTAGAATTTGTAATATTTCGTGGGTTTTTTTCTACAAATTTGCTATAAAATTTTGCAAGATTTTTTTTTCTTTTATTTTTCATACGAATTTTAATTGAAATGTAATATTTTTATGGGTAATTATTTCTTACAAAATTATAAAATTTACAAGTATTTTTTAAAAATTTTCTATGAAAAATATTTTGTAAAAAAATCGGTGAAAAATTCTGACAAATCATTATTCATAACAAAATTTACAAGTGTTTCTTTAGAAAAAAATTCAAAAAAAAATTGACGGTGTATGTGTTTTTTTAGTAGTGTAAAAGGACTGTATTAATTATTTTTAAAAGTCATGGATCAAAATGTGTCAAAGTTTCAAACATATATGAATTTCAATTTTACGACAAAATTTAGAGACTAAAAATATATTTAATCCGATATAAACGTATACAAATACACTAAAGATTATCACTTAACTATGATTTAAGGTTAAAATAAGAGTTTAATGTTTTTTTTTTATTAGAGTACCGGTCTTTTTTATGTATATTAAACTTTTGTATTTTTGTTAAAATACTCCTTGTGTTCTATTTGTTTAAGACATTTTTTTTATGATAAAAGATATATTGATGATCATTTGTTTGTGGTGAAAGCTGTAAGTTGCATACAAATTTGAAGCAACGATATATTCTTTATATATAATATTTAGTATAAAACAATCTTATCTTACAAATTTAGTTGAGAAAAGAACATTGGTTTAGAAATGCAAATTCTTGATAATTGATGTAGCCTTTTAGTTTTTAAGAAGACACCGCCGTACGTATATACGTACTTTTCCAATGCAATACGTAACGATAAGTGTTTCTCTTTTTTAAAAAGAATACTTTGAAATCTGAACATTATGACCCTGAGATTCTGTTGGTAAACATGGTTACCCTTGAACGCGGATTTCATAGATTAAATAGGAAAGGATTAAGGGCCTTAATTAGCCCTTTAATTTTGGTTTAATATGTTTTCATATATACTTTATTTTTTTGTCTCTTATCGGTGAACTAGTTTCTTGTCAGATGCTAATTAATATTTATCTATTTCTTCGTAACCTTTTGTACAGTTGATCACACTACTTCCCATGGCACCTTCTGGATCTAAATTAATATTGTTTGATCAACCAAGGTCTCAGTTTATGGGAAATGATTTTTTGTTTCTTCTGTTTATTTAATTGCTACAGAGAAATAATAATACTTTAGTACGTAGAGGTAGAAGTAAACTTTTTATTATATTCAAACATTTTACCATTACTAATTAAATCCCCTTTTGCATGCACACATTTAATGGCTTACCTACTTATTATTCTAAATTATTATTTCAATTTCCTCATTCAATATTTTGATAGGAAAAAAAAATGTATTATCTGTGTTCCGTACAAAACTAGTAGTATACGTTTTAATAAATACGGGTGAATTAATTAAAAGGCAATTTGAAGCATCTATCGTCTAATTTTAGTATATACAGCTCATAGATACTTTGAATTATTTTGAACTTATCTTTTTGAGTGTAACCTAAATTAATTAACGTAGCTAGAACCCACATTGCAAACAAAATACTTAAATTATTCTTTTCTGCATGTTATCAATTTCCATGCAAATATTTGACTGCATATATGTATATACCAACCTAGTCAAAATAAAGCAGCATGAATATTAATCACATGGGCTTAATCTTCCTATTAAACCAAGATAAAATGGAAGGTGAAAACTAATAAGAAACTAAGAGTTTAATCATCAATTAGGATCCTTAATCAAACTTGCCAAAATTTCCTACCACAGTCACTATATATAGTTCTTATTAAAGCAACACATGGCGGCTAGCCACAACACCACACACAAGTTAATTACAAATACAAGAAAGCCAACCCCACCATGTGATATATATATATATATATATATATATATATATATATATATATATATATATATATATATATATATATATATATATATATATATATTCAAACCCCAAAAAAATTGAAGTCACAAACCAAGGGCATCTAGGTCAATTTGAATCCACCAAGTTCCATAATTATTAACTACAACATCATCATCATCAACCACCATCATTATTAAATTCTCCTTTTGCATCACAAGTAGGTTGTTGCTATATATACACAATTCATACACCACCTCCTTCCCTTGTTCAAACAATTCTCCAACATTCAAAGCTACACATAATTTTAGCCAAAGGCTTGAAAGGTTTAGATACCTTCTTTTTTTTCTGATCAGGATTCAAAGTTGAAACCGTAGATCAGTTTTAGTTTCCTCTAATTTTAATTCAGAGATATATAGAGAGAGAGAGCAACAATGGGAAATAGCTTAAGGTGTTGTTTGGCTTGTGTTCTTCCATGTGGGGCACTGGACTTGATTCGAATAGTGCATTTGAACGGCTATGTGGAAGAGATTACACGTTCGATCACAGCTGGAGAGGTTCTCAAAGCAAACCCTAACCATGTTCTTAGCAAACCTAGCTCTCAGGGAGTTGTTCGCCGGATTTTGATCCTCTCGCCGGAGACCGAGCTCAAAAGGGGCAGCATCTACTTCTTGATCCCGGAATCTTCGCTGCCGGAGAATAAACGACACGCCGGAAAAGGAAGCATTGGCGGCGGTGATGGTGATGTCAAAAAGAAAGCATCAACGAGGAAGAACAACAAGGGTGATGGTGATGATTTTCCGTCACGGTCACTCAAAGCCTCTCACAAAGAGAAAAAATCGTTATGCCGTGATCGCCGGAAAGGTCGCATTGGAATATGGAAACCTCATTTGGAGAGTATATCGGAAGACTAGTCCGGTTTGTGTTATCCGCCGGTGGCCGGAATCCGACATCGCCGGAAAATGCAGAGAAAAAAAAATTGTTCAATTATTAAAATATATAGGAACAGAAACTTTTTTCTCCTTGTTTTATAAATGTATGTGGGAATTTGATTTTGTGGATAAAAAAATTTACCTTGCTTTCAAATTGTTTTGCTGAGTTGAGTTTGATCACATTTTAATTTGTTTTGCTTTTCAACAATAAGGTAAAAGAAGAAGAAAAAGAAGTTACCAAGAGTGAAGATTTCAAGATTGTACCAAACGATTTCCAACCTCAAATTCATGCAAATATCTTTATTTCTTTATATTTATTTATATTTATTTATAAAAGGAAAATGTGTGTTTAACTAAAATTTGTACCCCACAATTGGAAACCCTTGCAAGCTTATCTATTTGTCTTAAGTGGCTTGACGAAATAAAACTCTTAATTCAAGAGTGGTTTCGATCGTTTTCTAAGCAAACTATAATTGTGACATCTAACACTAATTATCTAAAATAGTTCTGAATTGCCAATTTTTCAACGATAAAACGAAGTCTAATTTTTGATAATTAAGAGGAGCATGCACGTTAGCCACATTTATGTGTACTAAAGGAATCTATTATCTATCCACATATTATATAGAAGAGAAACTAAAGAAGAGGGTATTAAGTTGACATTATTGTCATTTCAATTATATATTAATTACCAACATTGTTTGTTGGTCTATAGTGATCGTATTAATATTCCAACTTAATTAAGGCTATGAGCTGTAACTATATTATTTGAACAATCTAAGTATACCAATAATTAGTTTTTTTGGCTCTTGTACAGAAGTCAAGGAAAAACATTAACATAAAAAAAAATATAGCTATTTTTCAGGCAAGGGAGGGAATTTCGGATAACAACTTATTAAATTCTTAACAAAAGTATGTTTCAAAATTAAGGTTAATGATTGCAAGTCCTTCTCTCCTATCTTCTTTAAAGATACATTTTACGGGTTAATTATCCGAGTAATAATGAATGAATTGAATTATTGTTGTTAAACACTAGAAGAAAAAATATTTTAGCGGAGGTTTATTTTTTATATTACACAAGATTAAAACTTCCGCTAAATCATTTTTATATGATGTTACAATACAATTTCTCTATTAAACCATGTTTTGAGAATGTGTTTATCAAATTTCTTTCGAACCCTAAAAAAAACTAATCAATTGTCAGAAATTTGTATCCTTCAGTATCTAAGAGAGGGTTAAATATGCTTTTAGTCCCTTAACTTTCAGTAAATTTTGGAATTAATCTATTTCGAAATTTTGAACCAATTTAGTCATTCATCTTTCAAAATTCGTGGATTTAGTCCTTTTAATCAAATTTTGTTAGGTTTATTTGATGTTTCGTATGTATTTCAGGATTTTATTTGAGTTGTTTATATTATTTGACACATTTTTGTTTTCATGTTAAGTCAAATACTATTATGAAAAGTACTTGAAATGTCAAATAAACTTAACAAAATTTGATTAAAATGACTAAATCCACGAATTTCGAAAGATGAAGGACTAAATTAGTTCAAAGTTCCGAAATAGATTAATTTCAAAATTTACTTAAAGTTAAGGGACAAAAACATATTTAACTCTTTTACGGAGGTTTTAAAACTCTTGTCGAATTCTGTGAGTTTAAAAACTCTGGTTAACAATTTCTTCAAACAATTTATGGGTTAATCTTGCAATGTGAGTGTGAGGGTTTTTAAGTATAAATGAGAAGAAAATTACAAGATTTGGCATGAAATTAAGAAGAAAGAAGAAGAAGGAAACATTATGCATGAGGTGGGGAATGGTGGGTGCTTGAGGAATTAACATGACCACATATGTAAGATATAAGGTATGATTTGAAAAAAAGGAGTAAACGTGGGGAAGCTTATTTTGTTGTGTTGCAAGAGATGTAGTTCTGAAATAGCGACATGTTCACGCTACATATGATAAAGAAACAAAAGCTAACAAGCTGGCATATACATCTTCCTTAACTTAATGTTTTTGGTATTAATTACTGAGTTGTTCACATGGATTCTCCTCTCTTCTCTCCCATGCTAACAATACTATATATACTAAAGGGACAATTCTTTGCACATCCCTTTGTCAGTCCAACTCATGCATATATATATATATATATATATATATATATATATATATTATACTATTTTCTTTCGACCATCCACCTACTTTGCTTTCACTCCACCATATCATATAGGTAGATCCATCCACATATATGTTTTTCTCAATTCAAACCCAAATTAACTCATTCTTTCTATTGCTAGTTTACCCTTTTACAAATCAAATAGTTTAATTTATAATTTCTCATTTCAATAAAGTTTGTGACTTATTGGAATTTCTCAACATGTACCTTATCCTAAAAAAAGAAAAGTCTCAAATTTTTTCTTTATGATTATTCACTTTGATGTATGAGGTCCATCTAAAGCTAAAATGTTAGGCAATTCGATGTGGTTTGTAACATTTATTAATGATTGCACTTGAATAACTTAGTTATGTTCAATGAAGTCTAAATGTGAAGTTGGAGGACTGTTTCAAAAAATTTACAAAATGATTGAAACTCATTACAAAGCACAAGTTTAGGTATTGTGTAGTGGCAATAGAGGAAAATATATGCTATCGAAACTTTCACATTTTTAAGTATTCAAATGAATTGTTTATCAAAGATCTTGACCAAATACTCCACAATAAGATGGGGTGGTAGAATAAAAGAATTATCATCTACTAAATGTATCTAACATGCACTGATTGAAGTTCATATTGAGCAATATATTGGGAGAAGCTATCACATATGTAGTACACTCTATCAATCGAACACCGTCTAGGTCTCTTGAGTATAAAGCACACAAGAAATGTGAGATACTTTAGCCTTGGCTCATAAGGGATCTAAAGATGTAAGAAAAAGTAAATTAACCATTTTGAGGTATTAATATGAAAATTTTACTATAGAATAAAATGAGTCAATAGAATCAATTTAAGTTATTTTTTAGCTTAACTCTTTTTTTTTATGTTAGATTATACTTCTTTATTAAAATTTTACTTGAAAGTTATATTGTATTTGGATTTATTTTTTTATTTATTTCAAGTTTTGGTTTGAGCCAAAATCATTCTTTTAAGAAAATATCCAAAATTTGCGTTGTAACTAGCTAGATCTAACATAATTTTTTGTAGAGATTAAGGTTCAATATAAATTGATGTCATCCACGTCCACGTCAAAGTGTACCTGATATAAAAAGCCAAAAATATTTGACGTAAAATGATTATTTTGTGATGATGGTAGGGAGATTGCACCTAAATCTTAAACCCTAAGAAAAACTAATTTAAATTACGTGCAATGAAAAAACTAAATTTAGACAAATGATTTTTGAACCTAGTCAAAGTTTGTAGCTTAGACTACTCTTTCAAAGATTTAGGGTATGTACATACACATCTCCTTCAATTGAATTATGTGATAATAAAATTGCATTGCTAATAACTTTATCCAACATCATTGTGTGAAATTCCAATATAATTTTATTAGTCGACTCTAATACGACACAAAAAAGGTTAATTTCTTAACCATACTTAAAAAGCAAAGTTTTTTTAAAATGATTTTAGTTGTTAGTTAGCCAACTCTAAGTTGAAGCTAACTATTTTTTGTTTTCTAAATAAATAAATATGTGATAGTGTCATATTAATGTTGCTTAGTTGATGTTAATTTTATTTATTTTATTATTTATTTAAGTTAAAGTTTATTAAGTCAACACCAATGTAATATATTTTTAATATTTATTTAAGTTAGTACCGACTCAAAGTTATTTTATATTTTATGAATTCATGCACCTTAGTGACGATAAATAGAAATTGTTTTAATTTTTTTTAATCTAAAGTCCCATATTTAAATACAATAAATATCTTCACTCACAAATTCTCTATACAAAAATTCTCACATCCATCTTCATCCACACTCATAAATCTTCTCACATTCAATGGTGGACCTTAAGCATGATAGAGGGGCCCAATTTATTTATTTATTTTTTAACTTTTAGATGTTACATATTAAATTTGTTTAAAATTTGTTAAAATTTTTTAAAGTTTGTTAAAAATTTTAAATCATATACACCATGATGAAAATTAAATTAAGTATATTTTTATTTTTTTATAAAACATGAAAGTTAATATTAATAAATAATAAAATATAATAAAGAATAAAATATTTATTAATATATTTTTTTTCTTGTTTTTTAAGTTTTTCCATTGTACACATTTTTCATTTTAACATTTTTTTTGTTTTTAAAAAAAAAAAACGTTAGACACAAATTCACTATTTTTATTCTCATTTCTCATATGCTTTATTCTATTTTTGAAAAAAAAATGTATCGCTTCGGTGAATCACTTGAGCCCTGATACATTTTCGGTGCCATGGAGCTAGACCAGTGAGCTATTACGCTTTCTTCAAAGGATGGCTGCTTCCAAGCTCACCTCCTGGTTGTCATCCCTCGATCACTTCCTTCTCCACTAAGTGATTGCTTAGGGACCTTAGTGAGCGTACGATCTGGGTTGTTTCCCTTTTGTCTCATTTATTAGTGAAATATTAGTTTAATAGTTAGCATTTTGTTTTTATTTCTTGATTTTTTGTATATTCATTTTTTATGAATGTAGAAGAAAAAATAATATATTTCATGTGTTTTTTCATAACTAGTTTTTAATTATGATTTGATTATTAGAATTTTTTTAGTAATTATTTATCTAAGTTCTCAATTAGATTATGATAAATTATTTTTAAAATTTAAATTAAAAAAAATTATATTAGTGTAAAATAAATGAATAAATTTATATTTTTAAAAAGTAATAAAAAGGAAGTTATAAGTGAAGATAGAAACAAGAAGACTCAACTTCCTTACCTATTTCGAAGCATAGTATTGAAGATTCAATTAGAAAAATGGAAGTGAAGAGTTTGACATTAATTACCCATATCAAATACAACTTAAAAATTATAAATTTTGAATATATTATTTTGGTCCCTTACAACTATTAAGATTTGTCAGTGCTCACATTCATCTTTTTTACTTTCGGTGATCCCCTTCGTCCACACACATCTATTTCAATGACGGTCATCTTCTTCATCCTCACACATCTCCTTCTCTCATAGTCATTTTGATCATCCACACATCTTCACTTACACTCACCTCCTTCGTTCACATTCATCTCCTTTATCAACTACAACATTTTCTTTTTTACTTTTCTGTTTGTATTTTATTTTATTGAAGATGGAGATCTCATATAGGAAACTTTCTTTTTTAAACGATGTCATTAGTGTCGGTCAAACGGACACAAATTGAATTAGTAATAAAATAAGTTTTATTTACCGTGTACTTAACATGTTAATAAAATTTTATTATAAAAATTATTTAATTTAACGCAACTTCACCGACACTAAATTATTTCACTTAGAAATTAATTTAAAAATCAGTGATGATTAACTGTTATAATTTAAGTCACATGCATGTATGACGCAAAAAATTCTAAGTTGTATTTTATATCTATTTATCTATTTTAATCTTTTAACTATTTATTAAATTAGCGATGAAGTAATGTTCTATGCTTTTAGCTTATTTTCCACATCCTAAACTATTCTCAAAGTTTTAAGTTGTATTTGATACCTTTTTATCTAGTTTAAAGCTTGAGCTATCCTATGTTGTGAAAGGAGTTTCTTAAGTTTTCAAACACATGATGAGTTCCTAGTAAAATGCAAGCAAACCATTATCGCAAAGACTTAAAAATGTTGAGAATATGTTTAATCTATATATGACAAATACCTTGTAAAGTTTGTTTTTTGTTCCTTTTTTTCAAAACCACCTTGGTTGTTCTTGTATGACCAAAAATGAACATGTAAAATCTGATGTGGCTAAGAGGTTTCCAAGTGGACCAAGCTCAGGAAGTTCACACCACTCTGTCAAGCCTAGTGTACATGGAGAGTCTTTCACATGATGCTTACCAACTATGATCAAACTAAAGAGTTTCTCTATTCTTAGAATAGCTTTTGTTGTATCTGCTCCATCTTCCACAACCTCTTCCTTGAACGTTACTTTGCCTTCAAGGCAACTACTATAACGTATTTGTTCCCTCAAGTCAATGTAAGGGTTCTTCGTTTTCCTTGATTTGCTTTGCGTGTTAACCCTAACCCAAAACACTGTGAGTCTCATATTTGGATGTTGAGCCATACGTAAACTAAAAGACAATGCCTCTTGGTCATCACCTCCACCCAAGTAGATCATTGCAATTTCACAGATTAACTTCTCATATAACCCTAATGCTTTCTCACTGATCTGACTCCGATCTGCGAAGATCCCAACAGAGCAAGGAGCTTTCTTTAGAACATGTTGGTTCAGTGTCTTGATTGAAGCATTCGAGTACTCGATGTTTCCTTCAGTGAACCATTTATGAAATGGCATAATCACAATGTTGGACATGAACTCCATTGCAAGGTTGCATATATCGTAGGGCATGCTTACAAATGGGGTTTTTGCTGTGAAGAAATGCAACTCTACATAACCCTCGTTGTGCTTGTGAAATTGATCGAACACGTTGTGTATGCCTTCAGATGACTTGTTAGGACTCTTATCTTTTGTGAGTGTGGGAAGAACACTGCCTGAAAGCTCCACAAGGTGAAGGACAAAGACTGAGACTGGTGTATCCTCTGTGGGGTTAGAGGCTTGCAAAATGTTAATCATTGGATATACGTTTTCTTCATAATGGACACATGCAAGTATTTTCAGAGCTGGTTCCGGCTGAGAATTCCTAACTGTCTTTTTAACATATCCTCTGCACTTTCTTGAAGGATCATACATGAGATAAACACATAAACTTGCACAACCAGTTACCACCACCATGGTAAATATAGCTAGGGTGAAAGGTTGCTCTCCTATTGCCTGTTCATACACATCAAATACAACAAAATTAACACACTACGTATAATCACATGTGTTTTATCATAAATACCTACTTTCTATGTAGTGACGGATCTAAAGCCGCAGGTCAATGAGGACAAATCAAGTGGTGTGCTTATATACTTTCAACTACAAACAAGTTTATCATAAAGTAACGGTCGACGAATTCAAATATATAAGATTGGGAAGACAAAATAAAAGATTTTCAGATACTTGGTAATTATTTTAATAAAACTAGGAGGTGCATCTGCACACCCTCTGTATTATTAAAACTAGGATTAAAATGTTTTTGCTCCTTTAACTTTCGTGAAAATTGGAATTAGTCCTTCGAAACTTTGGTCAAATTTAATCCATCCGAGAAACGCGTTTAAAACTTCAAATCAACTTAACAAAATTTGATTAATTAAAAACATTGAAATGAAGACTAAATTGGTTTAAAGTTTCGAAGAAAGAATAATTTCAATTTTCACTGAAATTAAAGTAAACGGATCAAAATCACATCTAACCTTTAAAATTGTAATCCTAACGAAAAACACCAAAAAAGCATTGGCATGGAAAAATGGCGACATACCTTAACATTCAATAATAAGTTGAGGAAGCAGAGATCCATGAGGCCTTTACAGCACATGATGAGAGACAATGCAAGAGAATCCCCAAATTCAATCTGAAAAAGAAGTGAGGAGACGATGGTGCCCATAAACTTGCCTAGATAGAGTGAAAGTAAGATAAGCTCAATGGTGAGTGACTTGAAATCTCCCAATGAACGAGGACTAGTTTTAAGGCCAACAATGGTGCAATAAGATGGAACAATCAGAGTAGAACCAACAGTGTCAAGCCTTTCTGTGAGAACAGAACCTAAAGGAGGACCATCCGGTAAGACCAACCCAAAACAGAAGGCAATAAAAAAAGGAGGTTGTCCTGAAACACTTGCAGTGAATCCAACAATCAAAAGTATACAAATGATCCAAATAAAGTGACTTTCTGTCATTGGTTTTCCTCGTGGATTACGATTTGAGATCCATATAACCAATGGCCTCAGAAGGAAGAACAAAATGGCGAAATAAGAAACCGACACTATCATTTCTGTAATAGGTTTATATGTTTCTTGTCGAATCGCTATGGTGCCATTGATGAGCACAAAATATAATACCCACATGCATGAATCACTAACCAGAGAAGTGGACACAGCTATGCGTCCAACCTCTGAATTAATGATATTCATCTCAGTTAGAAAGGCACTAACAACAGGAAATGTACTCACAGAAGATGTCAACAGTAAAACGCGAACACTAGGGTCTCTATTTTCTTCTGGGTATAGTGATCCAATAATATTCAAAACCACACCACTAAATGCTAAAGAAGATACGTGACCAACTACACCAATCACTATTGCTTGCTTTTCAATCTTCAAGATTTGCCTGGGATCAATTTGCACCCCCATCTTGAAGAAATGGATCACCATGCCAAATTCAGCGAATGTTGACAGCGTCATGGTGCTTTCTATTGGAAATAGCGTATCGTAACATTTTTTGTGTCGACCTAGAAATATAGGACCCAGAATGATTCCAGCCTGACCAGACACCAGTGAAAAGATATTATAGTATGAACAAGTTGGTTTCAAAACATGTTTGAATGTTCTTACACTTTAGTCTCTCTAAATGCATATGAAAACATCGATTAGCAAATAGTTATAATTAACTCAGATGAAAGCTTACCACAATTTGTGAAATAATAAGTGTTTGATGAAAAGGCCTCAATAAGAAATAAGTGCTTCTACCAACAATGTACATGATAATAATTTGAAGAAGTAAGATAGATGTGGCATGATGAAGGGGATTATCTCCTAACCAAAAACCTCTAACAAAGGATTTCATAGCATGATGACATACTAAATAATCATTTCCAATCATTCCAGAAGAACTCAATCGATGTGAAGTTTCGTTCTCCATATGAACAGAATTTAAGAAAAGGAATTCTATACAACATATACAAAGTTTTTGAAGAAGGAAATAAACTTGAAAGAAAGTGCGAAAGAGAAGATGGAAAGAGATACTGAAATGATAGTTTAGTAATGGATGGATGAGGAAGTTAAAAGGTTAATGGTTGAAAACTGTTATCTGACATGAATGGTTTGACAAGAATAGTAATTTAAAAGTAAAATTTCTTAATTATTGGTACGAGATGAGGTACCATTTTAGATATGTCCCTACAATTTAGGACTTATGATCCTGTAGTCAAAATGGAGAAGATAAATGACCCATCAATATGTAGCTATAGCTTCATGTTCAAGACATTTATATGTATGTATGTATCATATTTGTAACAATATAAAAATAAATAAAAAATCACGCAATGCATGTTATTGATTTTTTAACTTCATTTTTTTAATATTTCATATTACATGCCAAAATTTAAAATGTTAAAAAATATGTTTTTTTAATATTATTCCTAAAATACTAAACACAAAGAGAGATGCCCTTTTACATAATTTTTATAGGTTTAAAAGTTTTTTATTTATTATTATAATTCCTTTTTCTATTTTCATTTAATTATTTTTTTTATTAAATTTTTTTTTACCATTATGTGTCAATTATGGTAATATCATTACCACCGGTAAGATAAAAGAAATTACATTAACTCTTTTTTTAAAAAGAATTAAACCAAATTGAGAACATTTAAAAGACCAAATAAAAAAACTTTAAAATAATTATTGTAATACAAAAAAAAAATCTAATTTAAATAAGTAGTAAATTATACAGTCTTGTCAAATTTAAAATAAAACTATCCATTTTTTACGAACTTGTGTAATTTTTTCTTAGAATTTTCATTAATTTCATTTTAACTAGATTTGATTTAGATTTTTGTAATCCAATTTAAATTAGATTAACTTATAATATTTTTGGGGGCACCGGTGTTGTAATTATCCAGGATAGGTTTATTCACATGATATTACACGGTCAAAAAACCAACATATAAAGATTTTACAAAGAGGATTTCATTTTTGTGTCTATTTTTCATTTTTCAATTTTACCCTTAATTATTACTTTAAAGATTAATTATTTTATAATTATTTTATCTTTAACCATTTTTTTAAAATTTTATTTTGACCGTTATTCTAAAAACCTTCTTTAACAGTTATTTTATTTACACCAGTGCAGAAAGGACTTTCTGCCCCGGTTATTTTCCACATTTTACCTCGGGTCTGGAACCGAGGCATATTGGGGCGAGGTCAAAAGGTACATCTTTTGGCCTCGGTTATCACCCGAAACCATAGACCCAGTTTTTTGCCCCGGTCTTGGTAAGAACCGAGGCATATTCCTTTAGTCGTCAGGCCCGTGCTGGAGCTCGCAGAGCTTCTTGCTCTTCACCATCTCCATGTCAATCTCTTGCTCTTCTTGCTCACTCGTTACGGTGACATTCAATCTCTCTCAGCCTCCTACCCCACGCTCCA
>Ga0214544_1001780_pt1 | contig 45253 bp, 23 predicted proteins | sample CNSS3metaG_FD_160074 | JGI IMG/M metagenome (GOLD analysis project Ga0214544, IMG submission 160074) | Root nodule microbial communities from cowpea collected in UCLA plant growth center, Los Angeles, California, USA - CNSS3 | ecosystem: Host-associated > Plants > Roots > Nodule | place: USA...
TGAATGCCGACCTAATAACAACCCCTCAAAGGGTCCCGACTCCCCCAAACGCGGATACCACTAAGCATTGTCAGTATCATCAGAATTATGGACACACAACGGAGGATTGTTTTGTCCTGAAAAATAAAATCGAAGAGCTTATACAAGCAGGACACCTAAGAAGATTTGTCAAACGGGAGGAAGGGGGATTCTCTTCCAGAGAAGAGCGAAAAGGTAGATATGAGGAGCGACCACGAAGAACATCAAGGTACCAGGAGATGCGAGAAGAAGGCACCAGAAGGAGGGTTGAGCCCGAGGAAGATGATGAACAAGATGTGAGGGAGAAGCCATTGAGAGGGGTGATCAACTATATTTCAGGAGGCTTTGCAGGAGGTGGAGCCACTACGTCCGCAAGAAAGAAATACGTACGAGCAATTCAAAGTGTCAATGCCATAACAGTATGTCCCAAGCGGCACATGCCACCCATCACGTTCCGAGATGATGATTTCCAAGCGATTGACCCTCAGCATGACGACCCAATGGTGATATCAGTAGAGATCAAGGACTTCGCAGTAAGGAAAACCCTGGTGGACCCAGGTAGTTCGGTGGACATCCTATACTGGGGCACTTTCAGAAAGCTGAGAATTCCAGAAGGGAAAATCCAACAGTACTCAGAACCGATCGTGGGCTTCTCAGGGGAGCGAGTGAATACAAAGGGCTACATTGATTTGTTCACCAAATTCGGAGCAGGGAGAACGACGCGAACGGTAAAAATTCGATACCTTATTGTTGACCCTGACACCTCTTATAATATTTTGCTAGGGAGACCTTCGTTGAACATACTTGGTGCGGTGATATCCACATATCACTTAGCTATAAAATTTCCGTCAACTTCGGGAGACATAGTCACTGTACATGTGGACCAGCCAACTGCGCGCAGATGCTACGCAGACAGCTTGAGAGAAAGACCATTACACCAAGTTGAGAGCCCAACACCGCTACAATACCAAAATCAAACCCAAGTCTTTTCACCAGGGAAATCTAGTTTGGCGAATGGCAAGTGCTGCCCGGAAACACGAGGGGAAGATCTCTCCCAACTGGGAATAGGGCCACTCCGTGTTAAGGAAGTTGTGGGTAAATACGCATACAGATGGGAACACCTATCAGGTGTCTCTATTCCAACAACCTGGAACGCCTCACATCTGAAGTATTACAGTTAGTTTGTTAAATGCTTATTTTTTATTTTCAGACTTCTTACGAACGATTTGTGGATTGATTGCATAATAAGTGGTGTACTCTTTCCTACCTTGATCTTTTTTAACCTAAGGATGGTTTTGGTCAAGAAGGTTTTAATGAGGCATCGTAGCAATAAATAAAGCATAATTTTTCATTATTATTACTCTACGCTTACATTTTTCATCGCTGAAGCACGCACACATCTAAATCAAGTGCATCAATCAAATACTTTCTTAGCATTCTCTCTGTGGGAAAGGAAGCTTCATCAAACCAGATGATCCCCTCATATCTGTATCAATGAGAAAGGAAGCTTCATCGCCCTAGATGATCCCCTCATATCTATATCAATGGGAAAGGAAGCTTCATCGCCCTAGATGATCCCCCTATTGATAAAATAAATACGACAAAGATGACACATAACAACACACAAAAGCGAACTTAATAACCTCGTAGGGCAAGAGGCCAACCACATCTCGGCCAGGAATGGCCGGGTACATCTCGGCCAAGACACATGTTGGCAGCATCACAACCACATCCCAGCCAGGAATGGCCGGGTACATCACGGCCAGGAAAGGTCAGGTACATCTCGGCCAAGACACATGTTGGCAGCGTCACAAACACATCCTAGCCAGGAATGGCCGGGTATATCCCGTCCAGGAATGGCCAGGTACATCTCGGCCAACCACACTCTTTCTTTCCTTTATACTCGATTTTACACATTTCAGCCTCTTGTTTCACTTCGTTCACTACGAGACTGGGGGGGCTGGTGTTGGTGTATGGCCGGGTACATCCCGGCCCAATAAAACAGAAATGGCCGAGATCACCCCGGCCCAAGTACGAGGCACATTCGTTGTGGCTCGGTCACTGGGGTAATTGCTTTTCACCTTTTCTCCAACACAACACAGAGGGCCCAATAAGTGTGATGGCCGAATATATCTCGGCCCCTTTTGGTCGAGTGCATCCCGGCCCAAGGGAGTGGCAGATGGAACATATGATTATGGCGCAGAGGTACAGAGGAGCAGCGTGCAATCTTAGTCAAAAAGGAAGGAGTTGATATTTGAGAAGTACAAACGGCCAAACCCCAAAAAGGAAGGAGTTGATATTTGAGAAGTACAGACGGCCAAACCCCAAAAAAGGAAGGAGTTGATATTTGCGAAGTACAGATGGCCAAACCCCAAAAAGGAAGGAGTTGATATTTGAGAAGTACAGACGGCCAAACCCCAAAAAAGGAAGGAGTTGATATTTGCGAAGTACAGACGGCCAAACCCCAAAAAGGAAGGAGTTAATATTTGAGAAGTACAGACGACCAAACCCCAAAAAGGAAGGAGTTGATATTTGAGAAGTACAGACGACAAAACCCCAAAAAAGGAAGGAGTTGATATTTGAGAAGTACAGACGGCCAAACCCCAAAAAAGGAAGGAGTTGATATTTGAGAAGTACAGACGGACAAAACTCAGAATGGAAAGAGCTGATCTTTAACAAGATACAGAAGAACAATCTTAGCCAATAAAGAAAGAACTGATGCGTGCAACCTCAGTCGAAAAGGGAAAGAATCGATCCTCGAATACGAACGACCCGCAAATAATAATAACAGGTCCATTAAGAAATTAGTATAAATTAAGGCCTAAGTGAACAGGTAAAGGTACACTTTTCTGATTAACCTACTACTACTCATATCAATCACTCTCTAACTTGAGCGTCGGAGTGCCTGCAAGTACCCCCACCCTCGGAGTGCAGACGGCTGGGAGGCTCAGGAGGAGTCCAGGGAGGACCAGGAGGAGGTTCGACACAGAGGGTTCTTGAGATCGTCTGGTTCCGCACCGAAATAGTATCGATCAGGTACAGTTAATTTATTTGTAATTGATGTCATCCACAAGTCATATAATTATATGTGTAAACGAAAAAAATGACATCGAAAAGTTAAATTAAAAATTATTTATGTTTTTTCATTTTATTCTTCTTACACTGTCCTAATTATGAGTCAAGGGAATAGAATTCTTAAATTTTATTATCACCAAGAAACAACTTTTCAGCAATGAAAAACTAGTGATATGATTATTTCTAAGTTTTATTTCAATTTTTTTTTCATATTTTAGACGTGATTTTTATAAATAAAAAATACTATTTTTTAATGTCATTACTAGAATTTTCATAATTACCGATGAATTTTTATCGACAAAAACAAGATTGTTGGTAAAATTTATCGGTGAAATGAGTGGTATATTTTTCATCAAGTTTGATGAAATTTTTTTATACAATATAGGAATATGGGTGAGAAGAAGAACAAAAAGAGGAGGTGAAGGCGCGAGGACGATGGTAGTGGGACAACAACTTAGTGACAATGATGAACAAAGTTGAAGGAGGAGGAGTGAAGGTGGTGACAATGGATGTGACTGACGACAACAAACGCAATGACAACGATAATAGTGGAAGTGTAATGAAAGAGAGGAGCTTTTTAATCTGTTAGTAACATTGACAACTATTTTGTTGTTGGATTTTTGATTGTCGGTAAACTCAAATTTATAACGAATTTTTGTTATTACTAACTAATAGTATCCATTTATATAATACACAACTTTCTTTTAGTGTGTGTTTTAGAAAAAGTATGCTAGAAGTGTGTCAAGAATATGCAACCGAAAATAAATTTGGTGGAAGATTTTATAACAAAGAGATACAACAACATAAAATTAACCCAATATTATTGTTTTTATTATTCAAAAGTTATCTAGAGAAGCAAAGATACACCTAAGCAATTGTACTAAATAGAAGATGCATAATTTCCAAAATCCACGTCACTAAACCAACATACCACTTTAATGAATTTAGTGACTTTGTCTTTGTTAGGGACTTTTCCTTGAAATACATAAAGATTATGGTCCCTCTATCAACTCCAAGATACAACTAACCATATCGATTCACATGTAATTTTATTTAATGTCTCCAATCTGGATAGATGTTTGTAGTAATGCGGTTTGGGGTACATAGGAAACCAAAAGATACATTCACCTACTTGTAACATACTTGCCATATAACATAGGCGACAAGGCAAGAAAAAAAGAAAAAAACATGATCCACACATTTGCCATGGATGTTTCTTCAAAAGTTGTTATTTCATACCTCCACACTAACAATTATACATATTTTGGTTTTCTTCCTCCATGATCCACACATGGGAAATAACTTAATTAAAATTATTTGTTTTGGTTTTATGCAATTCCTGTTGGGGTTTAAGTTTTGATAAGGACCTGCTCATACTCCTAATCTGCTTGTATTTCTACATGCTCCTCCATTGAAATGAAAGTGCCACAAGTAAAATAGTTCAACCCCTTATTTAAGTTCTGGTTTAATTTTTACTCCACTTTATTTTGGATTGTTTTTAACATTCATACTACCTAGTATTTATACTTGCCAAAAGTAACACGGTATAAAGAAAAGTGATTTAGTTATATTTTTTAGTTTTTAGAAAGGGTATATGTTGTACCTTTTGTTAGTAGTAAGTAGGCATTTAATACTATATACAATTCTAAACTAATAAATGACAACTTCTTCAATATTTTAATATTTCTGAACCATTTACATTCAAATTTTACTTTCTACAAGAGGAAAATATGGTTACATGTCAATCTCTTAGAATTTTGAAGATTAAAAATTAATTCAAAAACAAATCACTCTCACACTATTTTTTTTCTGACTCTCCGTGTTCCACACACAATACCTCTTTCTCATCCTCTTTCAAACCTCTTCAGCTTCTTCTCTCTCTTTCTCACTCACACACATTCAAACCTCTTCAGCTTCCTCTCAGCCTCTCAACTTTTCTTCTTCTCTCTTACTCCACCAGTGTTCGTCCTCCATCTACCTTACACCAATTTTCTTCTTCTCAAACTTTATTTCTCGGTTGGATGGAATTTTTGCTCTCAGATTCATGAGCACAGTGAGTAACACCAAAAAGGTAACAATTTTTCTACATTTCTTCGTTGTTCTAACATATTTAACTAAGTTTTTTTATTGTATTTCTTAGTTGCATGATTTTTTTGCTGCCAGATCTACTTTTTTGTTGTATTTCTCTGTTAGATGAATGAATGTTTTGCTCTCAGATCTACTTATTTTTGTTGTATTTTTGTGTATGGATGTTTTGCTCCCAGATCTACTTTTCTTTGTTGTATTTCTCTGTTCGATAGATGTTTTGCAGTCAGATTCACGAGCACAGTGAAGAACACAAAAAAAGGTAGCAACTTTTTTGCGTTTTTTCGTTTTTCTACCATATTTGGATGAATGTTTTGCTCTCATATCTACTTATTTTTGTTGTATTTATGTGTTGGATGAATGTTTTGCTCTCAGATTTACTTTTCTTGGTTGTATTTTTTCGTTCGAGAGATGTTTTGCTCTCAGATTCATGAGCACAACAAAGAACACCAAAAAGGTAACAACTTTTTTGCATTTTTTCGTTGTTCTACCATATTTAACTACGCTAATCAATAAATGTTTTGCTCTCAAATTCATGAACATCGTGAAGAACACCAAAAAGGTAACAACTTTTTTGCTTCTCTGTGATTTTTTGTTATTATACCATATTTAAACACTTTTCTTTGTATTTCTTCTCTGCTGGATGGATGTTTTCTTGTGAGATTCACGAACACGGTGAAGAACACCAAAAAGGTAACAACTTCTCTTCTTCTCTGTGATTTTTTTGTTCTTCTACCATATGTAACTACTTTTCTTTGTAGTATTTTTCTGCTTGATTGATGTTTTCTTGTGAGATTCATGGATACTGTAAAGAATAACACAAAAAGGTAACAATTTTTCGTCTTCTCTCATATTTTTAGTTCTTCTACCTATTTCACTACCTTTCTTTGTAGCATTTCTATTTTTGATGAATGTTTTCCGGTCAAATTCTTAAACATATGGAAAACACCCAAAAGGTAAAAACTTTTGTTCTTCTCTTTGATTCTTTGTTCTTCTATCATATGTAACTATTTTTCTTTGTAGTATTTGTCTATTAGATCAAGGTTTTTTTGTGAGATTTATGAAATGATTGAAGAATGCGAAAAAATGTCTAAAAGTTTTTCTTCTCTTGTCCGATGTTTTCTCTTCTATGTATCTAACTATTTTTCTTTGTATTATTCTTCTGTTGGACCCATCTTTTTCTTTGTGATTCATTAACTAATTGAAGAACACCAAAAAAGGTCAATGCTTTTCTTCTTCTGTCCAATCTTTTCTTCTTCTACCCTATGCAATATCTAACTCAATTTCTTTGTAGTATTTAACAGTTGGATCAAGTTTTTCTCTGTCAAATTCATTAACTAATTGAGGCAAGGACATCCATGAAGATTTTGGGCAAAATAGTTGAATGAACTCATTTAGCAACATAAGAAAGGTGAAACCTGTTGAATAAATAGTTATGTGCGAGATGATTTAGATTTTTTAAACATGTTTAATCAATAGTTATCTTTCAAAAATCTCTTATTTTGCTATTAACAGAGTTGAGTAACGATCTTTCATTCTTAAAACTTCATTCATGTTTTTCTTTAATTAACAAAGTGTAGTAACAGACTACAAAGCTGTATTTTTGAACATTATCAACATATATTTTTTATATTTAATTATTTTATCTTATGGAATTATTTTATATATAATATTGAATGACTTTAATATATTGATAATAGTCAATAACATTTTTTTCATTTTTAAAACTTCATTCTATTTTTTTTGTCTTTTTCTTCCAAATTTTATTCTTCACAGAACAGACCTGCAATGTTTTTTGGAAGGATGAATATGGTGGGTGTTTGAGAAGAATGAGGGAGTCAAAAGATGTTTGTTGAAGATGCAAAGGTGTGCCCAAGACATTTACGCAATTCCTAAGAATAAAAGAGCACACAAACCTATGTGGGAAAGTTTAATCTTGGTGGAACATTTATGTTTGACAGAGGTCATAAGAGCACACAAACCAATGCAGCAAATTTAATCTTTGGGTAGAACATTTATGTTTGACAGAGGTTGGAAATGGCATGTTGGAGAAAGTCTGCATGGGAAGATACAACATTCATTTAATTACTGAGGGAGTCTCATGTCCCAAAAAAAACATAATTGGTGGTATGCATAATTAATATTTTGAAGCAGTACAAATCATACCAGGACACCTTAAAAACCTCTACAAAGTTTCTTCGAGAATGTAATCAATTTTTTTAAAAAATTCAAAGTTTCTAGGAGAAGGTAATTAATTTTTTTAGAATAAATTAAATTAAAAATTGTAATACAACAAATTAATTAAGATTTAGTGTGGAATTTACAAATATTACACGATATTTACTAAAATGTTTTGGAGCCTTGGAAGTGAATAATTGCAAATATAATTTTAATGTTATTTTATAAGATAATATTTACTATTTGAGAATTATAATAGTGAAGTAAATGAAAATTATATACTACAATTTATTTTTAAAATAAATACAAATCATAAAGGTAGAATCCAAATTTTCTAAATTTTCCAACAAACAAACTTAAAATAAAGCTCATGCTCCAATAAATATTTCTTAATGTTTAATATGTTAAACCCATAACACACATTCTAAAATTTTCATAGTAGAAAAAAAAATTATAATTTAAAATTAAAAGAAAAACATAATGACTCAGATTGTAATTATCAAATATTTTTATATAAATAATAATAGTTTCTCCTTTCTATAGACAAAATTAGGTATTTTATAATTTTTGTTTTAAGAATAATCATTAAATATTACACATTTTTTTAATATGATCAATTAATAATTTCTTATTAATTAATTAATAATAATAATAATAAATGAAAATAAAATTACTTACTTTAAAGTTATTTATTTACCAACTTAAAAATTAAGACTTTTACTTTTATTTTACCTAGCTTACCGAAGAAGTTTATATAGTTTTCAAATCTTACTTTTCATCCTCCAAATATTAAAAGATGTTGAGAAGAAGAAAAATAACTTTTCAGTTTTTTCCAACATTACTTCCAATGTAAACTTTGGTCTCTTCCAATGTCTTTTTGTCATTAATTAGCATTAATTATGAAGAAACCAACAAGGTTTTGTGTCTCAATACAATGTTATATTTGAATTTATTGTATTATAATTTTAAATGAAAAATACTTTAAAAAATTTACCTACTTTCTTGAAAAAGTTTTACACTGGTTTCAAAAATCTTTTCACATTCCCATCAAGTAAAAGTCATTTTGAATTACCAAATATCTAATGGTATCTAATCTAATATGTAATACATAATATTATGTACAATTGCAAAGCTAACAATATTCTTTTGAGTTTTAAGTTTAACCATTAATAAACGTAAATATTATAGATAAATGAATAAATAGTGAATAGTAAACAACAATTAAATTATAATAAAGAATAAAGATAGAAAGAGAAATAAATAAATATTTATTATATATAATATATAAGAAATACATATACTTTTATTAATTTGTCAATAAACAAAAAAACGATATTCACAAAAATAAAAGTAAAGAACGATTACACACTTTTATTAATAAATTTATTTTGTGTTAAAATATATATATATATATATATATATATATATATATATATATATATTTGAAATATTCAAATATATACGATATTCACAAATACATATTCAAATATACGTTATAATGCATTATAAAATGTTTTTTGAAACTAAATTTCAAAATTAGTTTATTGGAAAGAAGATGTTCTCTGTCTTTTAATTAAGTGAGAAATCTCTTTTAACATATTAAATAATAATGTTTGGATTTAAAATTTGAAATAATAATAACAAATGCAAATAAAATTATTTACTTTAAATATATTTATTTACCAAATTAAAAATTAAGACTTTTGTTTTTTTTATTTGGCTTACTGAATATGTTTTTTATACTTTTCAAAAAATACTTTTCATCTTCAAAAAATTAAAAGATGTTGAGGAGAAAAAAAAAACAATTTTTCAGTTTCTTTCAACACTACTTTCAAGATAAAATTTTGTCTCTTCCAACACATTTTTATAATTAATTAGCATTAATTATGAAGAAGCCAACAACTTTTTTAGTGTCTCAATACAATGTTATATTTGAATTTATTGTATTATAATTTTAAATGAAAAATGTTTTAAAAAATCTACATACCTTCTTGAAAAAGTTTATACTGGCTCCAAAAATCTTCTCACCTTCCCATAGAGTAAAAGTCATTTTGAATGACCAAAATTTCCAATATTATCTAATCTAATATATAATTATATACAATTGCAAAGTTAACAATACTGTTTTGAGTTCTAATGTGCATTGTCCCAAAAAATACATAATTGGTGGTCTTCATAATTAATATTTTGAAGTAAATATTACAAAATAACAACTTTAGAAACTTTTACAAAGTTTCTTGGAGAAGGTAGCTAATTTTTATAAAATAAATCTAATTAAAAATTGTAATATAATAAATTAATTAGGATTTTGTGTGGAATTTACGGATATTACACGACTAAAATATTTTGTAGCATCGAGAGTGAATACTTTAAAATATAATATTAAATCTTATTTAATAAGATAATATTTACTATTTCAAAATTTTTATAGTGAAGTAAATGCAAAACATAAACTACATTTTATTTTTATAATATATATAAATTATAAAGGCATAATCCAAGTTTTTAAATTTTTGAACAAACAAAATTAAAATAAAGTTCTGACTCAATGAATTTATCTCATTAATGATAACATTGACTTTTAAAAAAATTCAAAGAAGAAGAAAGATTTATAACTAACAAATATTTTTTATATAAGTATTAATATTTTCTCATCTTCTACAGAAAAATTATGTATTTTATTAATTTATTCTAAAAATAGTCATTACATATTACACTTTTCTTAAAATTCGATCAATTAATAGTTTCTTAATAATTAATAACAATATTAATAAATGCAAATAAAATTACTTACCTTAAATATATTTAATTACCAAATTAAAAATTAAGACTTTGTTTTTTTTACCTAGCTTACTGAAAAATATATTTATATTTTTCATCTTCCAAAAATATAAAGATGTTAAGAAGAACTAAAACAATTTTCCAGTTTTTTCCAACACCACTTCTAAAGTATATTTTTTCAACCTCTCAAAGAACTTTTCAGTTTTTTCCAACCCTACTTCCAAGATATATTTTTACAACTTATCAAAGATGAATGTCTTCGTCATTAAATAACATTAAATATTAAAAACCAACAAATTTTTGTGTTTCTCATTGCAATGTTATATATGAATTTACTGTATTAAAAATTTAAATGGAAAATATTTTAAAAATCTACCTACCTTTTGAAGAAAGCTTGATAGAGGTTTCAAAAATCTTGTTAAATATCAACGTAGCTTATCGAATCAGCTTCATAAATCAACACTTACGTCTTCCAATATAATGTAAAAAATATAAAGAATAAATGAAAAACTTTTCGTCTTCCAAGAATTTTACATTTTGAATTATGACTCTATTTATTATGAACAACAACAATCATGATTTGTAGGACTCAATGAATCATGAAGTATCAATCAAATATATAATTAGAGTTTAAGACATTCACAAAAAATATTATTTATCAATTTTAAGTATATAAAAAATATAAAATTTTTATATCATCATGTTGTTTTTTGGAGATGTTATCTGCTTTTTTATTTACCGTTAATGATTAATACAAAATTCAAAATCTTCTACTATCAATGTGCTTGAAAACCGATTGATCTAATATTACTTATTACAGTCGTATTCTTAACTTTATATCAATTATGGTTTTAAAATATTGCATTGGAAACCAAAATCTTCTTCTATTAATGTGTTTGAAAACTGATTGATCTAATATTACTGATTATGATTGTATTCTTAACTTTATATCAATTTATGATTAAATTTAAATATTAATTTAAGAATAAATTTATATTTATGTAGAATTAATGTAATATTATCATTTTATATTTTTATATAATATTACATTACATTGAATTTACATTGGAAATTATTTTTTTTCATTTAATGTTCTTCGAAACCGAACTTTTCTTATAGTTGATTTTCTTAAACATAAAGCAGTAGGTAATATTAGGTAATATATTCTATCTGTGTGTTTTTAGATTAAATTTTAAAATTAATTCATTGAAAATCAAATCGTTCTTTAGTTTTAAGTTGTGAAAAATTAATCATAATATATATAATAATATTAATAAATTTTGGATTCAAATTTGAAATCGTAATAGACAATAAAAGAAAAAGAATGTGATAACAAAATTTAAATTTAACATTTAAAATAAAAAATGAAAAATATATACAAAAAGTTAATTTTTGTAATAAATACTTTAATATTTCTGATAAAAATATATAAATTCAAATATTCAAAAAATTTGATCACCCATAATGATATAATAATATATTATAAAATATAATAATATGTAATAATGTAAATATAAAATATAATAATATTAATATAATTAAAATATAAGGTAAAAAATAAAAATTATAAATTTTTTAAACTTTTAAAGATATGGAAATAATTAACTATTTCAATTTCAATATTATTGCAAGATTAAGATTCATATATTGTGAAAATTGGAATTCGAAATATATACACTAACATTTTCTCTAAAAGCAATTATCAAATTGAAATTTTCAAATGAAAGTGGGTACTATTTGACTAATTAAACTAAAAATATATCAATAAAATTTGAATTTTGACATTTAAAAGAAAAAATGTAAAATAGTGTAGGTTTTTTTAATAGATTCTTATAATGTCTCTAAACAACTTTAAAATATTTTTAACTTATAAGAAATGTTCGTATTTAATATATTATCAACATCTAGAAAATGATAAATTGAAAAAATTTAATGGAAATACATTAATATTCACAATTAAAAATAATAAAAGTTAAAAATATGATATAAAAAATAAACAGTTTAGGAACAAAAGCTCCGTGTTTCTTAATAATATAATAATATATTAACATATTAGTCCTAATATAATAATAACAATAGTAAAAATAACTAAAATATGGTGTAGAATAATAAATAAATAATTGTAAAATTTAAATGTGAATTTTTAAATATTTTTAAATAATTTTCACATATTTTTGACATTTTACACAAACTTAAACAATAATTTAAAAAATAATTTTTATAACATAGACATTGGTATATCATTACAAGTTAAAATTATACATTCTTAAAATTTTTAAAGATATCAAAATCACTAATGATCTCGATTTCAATATTTTTTTTTCTAAATTAGGATATATATTGTCAAATTTGAAATTCAAAATATATAATAATAAAGTTTGAATTTAAATTCTAAATTTTAAAAGATATAAAATATGGGAGCAATGTTAAAATTTGAAATTCAAAATCTAAAAAAATTGTGAAAAAAGGACTCCAATAAAGGAGTTTACCAGACGTCTAACCTTTGTATTTTTGCATAGTGTACTATTTATATTTGTCTACATAGTCTACATTTTGTAAGTTTTGGTTGTTTACTATTTGTATTTTGTTTTGAGTCTAACATTTGTATCTTTAAAGAATCTACTATTTATATTTAGGTGTAATTAGTCGGATAATACTCACTTTTGTTCGGATATGTTAGTTTGATATCTGCTTTTAAAAATGTGTCAATTGGGTCCCAACTTTGGAAAAGATTTCTCAATTAGGTCCCTTTGAGAAAAAAAGTATTAACGCTATTAACGATATCGATATTTAAAATACTTACAAGAGTGAAAGAAACCTAATTGAGACATTTTTTCAAAAGTTGAGACTCGATTGACACATTTTTAAAAGCGGGTACCAAACTGATACATCTGAAGAGAGTGAGTACTATTTAACTAATTAAACATTACATTTATATGCACGATCTATCATTTGTAACTTTATATCGTTTGCTCTTCACAATTTTTGTATCGTCTAACGTTTGTATCTTTATTAAGTCTACTCAACAATTTCTATATCGTCCATCATTTTTATTATTAGAGAATTAACTATTATATTTTACTACATTTTTACTCAATATTTCATTTAAAATTAAATTTGATTTCTTAATTTTAATTAACTAAATCTTAATATATTATTTAAAATAGTTATATATAATATATTATTAAAAATATATATAAATAACTTAAATACATTTTTATCATAAAATCGATTAAAATATTATTATTAAATTTTATAAAATAAAATTAATATTAAATTTAATTATACTTTTATAATTTTAAATTAATTTAATAAATATACTATAATTTTTAATTTTAAAATTCAATATCCCGTTGCACGGTAGAAATACTAGTTGCTCTACATAAGGGGTTTATTTGTCCTTCACGTTATTATATACTTAAATTATCCATTTTAAGCCATGAAATGCGTCTCCATTAGGAACCCAACCATGATTGTTAACTTTACGAGTAATAGACAAGGAACAAGACAGTTATATCAATTTTGTTTTTTTTGTTAAATACCGTCAGAGAAAGAAATTATCCTCATATTTGACCATTGTTATGATTTAGATACGTTTCGAACAATAATTTTCTCTAAGATAAGCTTAAGTTTTCTTCCCATCAGAACTTTTCTTATAAAATCATTGTTCAGTTGAAAAATTTCTTTGTTGAATTTTTTGGGTGTTATTTCAGAATCAGTAATTAAGTGACATGAGTTATACTCCTAATCAATGATTTGCTCATTTTATCGTGGATAGATAATGCGTACCCTGTTATGATTCATCCAAATCAATAATCCTCTATTATTACCTACAAACTATACGGATATATATTTTTCAGATAAAATTTTGTAACAGGAGAATAAGTCTGAAGAGAATTTTTAACTTTTAAAGCCAACCTCCTCAAATTTTGTTTTGTCATGTTCTTTTTCATTGTTATCAATGTCCCTTCTTCCTTTGTTACGACTCACCCATTCCATTGGTCAGTGGGCCATTTTCTGAGTCGCAATAAAAATAGTGTTCTACTATTTCACTTGCATGCACCACACCTTTTCTGAAAAACAAAAGAGAAGAGGGGGAAGGACCAAGTAGGTGCCTCTACTCCTTGTGACGTATGGACCCTATTGGAAAAGTGGAAGGATCATGTGTCCCCATTGGAATGAAAATCATATGCCGAAAAAAGGTGTTATATTATTAGTTATAGGGTTAAATATGTTTTTGTCCTTTAAGTTTCAGTGAAATTTGCAATTAGTCCCTCATCAAAATTTTTGACCAATTTAGTCTTCTTTCAAAATACGTGAATTTAGTCCTTTTAACCAAATTTTGTTAAGTTTATCTGACGTTTCAAATGCATTTCATGATAGTATTTAAATTATTTACACTGTTTGACACATTTTTGCTTCAATGTTAACTTAAATACTATCATGAAATGCGCTTGAAACATTAGATAAACTTAACAAAATTTGGTTAAAAAGACTAAATTCACACATTTTGAAAGATGAAGGACTAAATTGGTATAAAGTTTTGATGAGGGACTAATTCTAAAATTCACTAAAACTTGAGGGACCAAAAACATATTTAACCCTTAGTTATAAAACATGAATACCAGAGTGCAAGGAAGATGAGTATCAATTGGTGACATTGTGACAGAATCATTTTCTCAAACACTTTATCCTCATCTTACTATATACAAGATAAACTTACCCAAATAAATCAGTCGGAACCATTTTTACGGTTCTAGTTGTTAATCTTAAAATTGCTCATCATTTGTGCATAGTAATACAAATCCAAAATTTTCAACTTGTACAAACCAGAACAATTCAACTTTAAACAATGCATTACTATCGTATGTCATGATACTGAAAAATATCAATGAAAATATCAGCAAGCAAATTCTTAAAAATGAAGACCATTGAAATTTAAATAAATCTTAGTAACTCTTACGTTATCTTGATTATATGACATGATTTTGAAGAGTTGATTTGTGTCACATACATCATTCTGAGTATATATTAAGTAGAAAATACGAGTACTATATTCGTGTAAATCTTGTTAAAAGTAAGACATCCACAACTTAAAAAAGTTCGACATGAATTTTCCACAATAGTTAAAAATATATTTAAAACTTTAAGTTTTTTACGATGTGAAAACACCACTTGCCAACTACTATTGGTATATTCGGGGACCTTTTATTGAAACATGTAAAATGTAATATATATATATATATATATATATATATATATATATATATATATATATATATATAAAATACATAATCCAGGTCGTGTCTGATCTTCTATGCCGATTATCCTTGGCCGATCATCCTTAGCTGATCATCCTAGCTAATCGGTTGTAGAATAAAAATTGGATTAATAATGAATTAATCAACTAATGTTAATTCAGATATGATTGGGCCATGATTAGGCCAAAAAAAGGTAAAAGCTCATAACACCAACTATAAATAAAGGTGTAAGGTATGGTTTTACACAAATGCATTATAACACTTAATACCCTTCTGATCAGTGATAATGTTAATTTTTACCATTATCCAAGCTACATTTTATTAGCAAAATCATCTCTTCCAAAGCTTTTAACCTACTTAATCCTCAATTTTACCTTACTTTTGTAAATAAATACATTTTGGGTTACATTGATCTAAATATACCACTAATCCCCATTTTTGTGTCTATTTATAGATTGGAAGCTTTGTTCCAAAATCCCATACAAATGAGTGACCCGAAATAGCAAAGAGAAGATAAAAAATGTCAACAGGAAGTGCCTGGCGACACAATGCAAGCGCCAGGCGTCAGCCAGGCTTCCAATTGCTCACAGCCTGGTGGCACCTGGACACCATCGGGCGAAGACGATGGTTTTCAACACTATTTTGGTGGCTCGCGCCTGGCGGTGAGAGGCTTTCGCCAGGCGCCAGTTTTGCTAATGTGGCAAGTTGGCCCTTTTTCTTGTGTTTTCGCAAGGGGAACCCCATCTTGGACAGTTTGGAGCTCGAGCAACATGTTTTGGAGCACTTGGAGGTCTACTAGGACTAGTGGAAACTATCCCTTCTTCTTTGTATCTCTTCCCTCTTCCACTTCCATTTTGTAAGTTTGGGCTCTCCATGACAATGGAGAGCTAAACCCATTTTTGTTGGGGTTAGATGTAGCCACTGAATTTTCATGTATTTGTGGATGATTTGAATATATATATATATATATATATATATATATATATATATATATGCTTCTTCCATTAATTTCTAGTATCCTTGTTTATTTACTTAAAGCTTGCTTTGTTTTAACCATTCATTGCATGATATTTGCGTCATTAGGTATTGGAAAATTTCTCTTGAAACCTAGAATTGGAACAAGATACCTAATGGAACTTGTATCTAGGAATGAAACTTGACCCATTAGTTGTCTTAAACCCTAGTTTGTAAAGCGGGTTTGCTTATTTAGGGATTCAAGGAATTGACTCTTAATAAGGAAACCTAGGTTCATTAAACTAAGGGATTAAGGTTTGAATGGACTTGTGGGTTGACATTAGTAATTTAATGAAGAAGAGTTTTATTGTTTTATATACATGAGAGTGAAGTAGGTGAAGTCTAACCCCAACAATATCAATCCATTGCATTTCTAGTCTTTTCCATCTTCTAGAGTTTCCAAAAATATTCAAGTTCACCTTTTACTTGTTTATGAAATATTTACTTTTTTGCACACAAAACCCAAATTATGGATTTATTCTTTAGTTTAAATTAGTCACTAATTACACAATTATTTAGTATACACGAGTCTCTTGGGAAACAATATCCCGGTCTTACCGGTTACTACTTGCACGACTTAGTACACTTGTCAAAGTCTTAACAATCAGTCATCTACTGACTTTAGCATTGAAGTACCTTCTTTAGGTACCAACCATCCAAGCAGCTTTGGACGAATGAGAGACCTTGGAGACCAAACAAACAAGAGAAAGGAACGTCGCAGGACTAGCTAGCTTGGAGCTTTAGAGACTCAACCAGCACACACTCGAAACATTTTCCCACCGTTGGGCCGAGCGAGCATTTCTATTACTCTTATTGTAACCACAAGGAACTTGAAATTCAACCTATCAGTCTCATTCGACCTCTTGGCGATTCGACCTCAACCTCTTGGCCTCGATTTTTGTTGACTTTTCAGTCTTAACAACTCGGCCATTCAGCCTCAACCATTCGGTCTCTCGGTCGTTCGACCTCAACTTCTCTGTCGACTTTTCAGTTTTTACAGTTTAACATCGTTTAGCCTCATCCATTTGGCTTGGCCATTCAGCCCTAACCTCTTGCCCTCGATTTCTCTATTGACTTTTCAATCTTGACAGCTCGGTCGTTCGGCATCGGCCATTCGACCTCAACCATTCGGCCACTTGGCCACTCAGCTATGCAATTAAGCTCGACCATTCGACATTGGCCACTCGGCATTGTCCATTCGGCATCAACCATTCAGCATTAGCCATTCGACCTCAACCTCTTGGCCTCGATATTTGTCGACTTTTTAGTCTTGACAGATTGACCATTCAACCTCAACCATTCGACCTCAACCTTTTGGCCTTGATTTCTTTGTCGACTTTTCAATCTTGACATCTTGGTCGTTTGGCCTCCGCCATTCGGCCTCTCGAACATTTGGCATTGGCCACTCGACATCGGCCTTGAAATTAAGCTCGGCCATTCGATATCGGCTACTCGACCATTCGACCTCAACCATTTGGCCTCTCGACCATTCGGCCTCAACCTCTTAGCCTCGATCTCTTTGCTATGTTTGTCCTCAAGCTCTCAGCCTTGACCTCTCAGCCTTTTTCGGCCTCAACTTGTCGACTGCTTAACTAAGCGTTCGTCAATAACCCATACCAAGCTACATCGATTGGTTAAGGGTTGGCTCCAACGGAGCCCCTACCAATCGATCAACAAACTTGGTCAAAGGAGTGCTCATCTCAAACCCTTCCAAGCTACATCGATCTGTAGCTAGAGTCAACAAGTTAATGATAATACCTTCCAATGACAAGGCAACATGAACCATAAATTGGTTAAGTGTGGAAATTACCATCACCAACATAAGCAATTACTATGCTGGCAAGGGACACAATACATACACGCATTGATCATTAGTTTGTTTGATCATCCACCCTCATGAGGTAACGTGAATTATGACCAATAGAATCTAAGTCCAATATCCAAAATCAAATAATCCTGATCATGATCAAACTTACCAAACTAATGGTGATGCATCCAACTCCTTTTTAGACCTTGAAATTAAATCACTAAGGTGAGATAAAGGAACACATACATCATGCGGGAGTTATATTACCACCCCACGAAGAAGAAAAGAGGTCCTACAAAAAACATAAATGCAATTGGAAGTCTAGAACAATTGGAACTCTCCTCATTCAAAAGACTTGGAACAAGTGGAATATGATACCACCAAGTTAGGTATTACATTTATGAAAGTGTAGAGCATCCAATTTAAAGGGCACTACATTATTGTTGATGTGAATACTGTAATTAGCTTATTCCATATACAACTTTCGACCTTTTCTCTTTCATTCTAAGTCATAACTATTAAATTTAACATGCTATAGGATTTGTTTTGCCTTTGATATTTTACAGTAAGCCAATTATGGTGGAAGAACACAAGGTTATAAGAGCCTTATATTGGAACCACATACTTTATATGTGGGAGTAAAATCTCAAGCCTTGTAATTGGATCCTAACATTATCAAATCTTCCAAGAAAATTTTGAATTTTCTCATACATTGGAAGAATGTAATTTGAAATGCTATGAATTTTGATCTATGATATTTTAATATATTTAAAAAATATATTTAAAAAATATATTTATACCATGGGGTCGATTCCCCACAAGAGCCAATTGACGCAAAAAGAAAATTGTACAACGCCAATCGGCGCAAAAGCCATAAACATCACACTCCAACACCACACTCCATCGTCAGTTGTCTTGTGATCCAACGGTTGGGGCTTGAAGTTGTGGCTAATTGGTATGGCAATTTCTCCGAGTGATATTAACGGGTCAACAACCGATCAGCCCCAGGCCGTAGGACCCGATCAAGCAGGCCTATGGACACATTTGCTTTGTCAATAACAAACTACAAATCACATTGAGATCCTTCTTAGATGCTTTTATTCTCCTTGAAAGTAAACCATCCACTTCCCGAACAAGCGTAATTGTACAATGTCAAGCTTGAAAACACTGACCATGACTTGCCATTCTCGTTCGATGATTAGGCCGCAAAGTCGTGGTCGAGTAATGTGCAACTGTATGACCATGTCGGTCGGGCAGTAACGCCAATAATCATATAGATCCATATAATTAAGGTAAATAAGTCAGTAATCAAGTTTAAGAAACTATAAATAGGACTTAAAGGTAAGTTGGTAAGGACTTTTACTTCGTATTTATCACAATATTAATTGCTAAAATCGAATGAATTGTCACTGACTTAAGCATCAAAGCCTAATTGACAGGTATTCTGATCGTCTATATTATCGAACGGGAGGAGGAGACACCAAAAAACTTGGAGGAGAGAAGAAACAAGCAAGTCAAATGTTTAAGTAGACATCTAGTCCCTGTGCCCGAAACAATATTATATGCCAAGCAACAATTTGAAGTTACATCAATAAGAAGAATATGAAACGACTAACCTATTCCTATAAATTCAAACATTAAGGTTGGACATTACTATCCTAATTTAAAATTTAGAACACACAGCTTGCATTGACACATCAAGGATGAAAACCAACATTAAAAAGAGAATGTAATATGCAATTTAGTATGTTCATCACAATAACAAAGTTTAATGGACCATATCAAATTTGATAAAAGGATCAAGTTAATCGATGTACCATTGAATGTTGAGGAATTTTGTGAAGTCGCAGGGTTACTTACTTTTGTTATAAGACCAAGTGTTCCTTCACTTCCAATCATCAAGCGGGTCAAGTCATGCCTAGAATATAGTTTGAAGGAAAAATTCAGTAGCTTAGCATGCAATTGCATTAGTCCCTAGAGGTATTCTTTGAAGAATTTTGCAATGTAATTGTTAGAATAAATAGTCTTAGAAGAAATTCATTGAACTGTGTGTTGGACCTAGTGCCTAGGAGCATGCTTTAGATCTAGTTCCTAGGAGCATCTTCTAGAGTTCTCTTCTTTCCTCTCATCCATTGTATCTCATGTACTATAAATATTGAAACCTAAGAGGAGAGAATACACACTATCAAATTCACTCTAAAATCTTCTTCTCTTTAATCTCAAGTTGGTATCAAAGCGGGTCGATCATGCTCTGTCTGTCTCTGTCAAAGGAATTGTCACTGGTCTTCTGTCCACCATCGGTCACCGTCCGTCGCTGTTTGCCGCCGGATTTCTGCCATCCAACACATGGGTTTGAGTCGCCTCGAGGAGCGTAATCCAACCCCGATGGTCGCACCTCCGTTCTTTGCTACACGCGCCGTTCAACGTTGCTGCTTCTGTAGGCACGTGGGTCTCACGCGCCGCCGTCTAGTTGTCGGATCGTCTCCAGACCACCTTCTATTGAGGAATTAAAGGTGTTCTTAGAAGTGGACTCATTAGAAGAAATAAAAGGAAACTTGGATAAGTTTTACATGGTTATGATTCTTCGAACAATGAATCCGAAATTTGATCATATTAGGGATCAAATTCTAACTAGTCAAGAAGTCCCTTCTATGGAGAACTTGATAACACGACTCCTTCGTGTTCCTTCCCTTAAGCATAGAAATGCCCAAAAGAATGTTGAGTCTTCTGCTATGATTTCATTCTGTGGTAAAGGAAGTCGTGGTGCTAGAGGAGGGCGTGGTGCTAAAGGGCGTCCCCAATGCACATATTGTAAAAGGATGGGTCACACTCAAGAGAATTGTTACTCATTACATGGCTTTCCTGGAAAGACAAACAATATTTGCAAAGCTAAAAGTTCTGAGACAAAATTCTCTGAAGAAGAATATCAAGAATATTTAAAGTTGAAATCCAATAACCTAGCTCAATCATCTACAACTCCTAGTTTGTCAACAGCCTACATTTCACAATCTACGGAGAGTCAAAACCCATGGATTATTGACTCAGGTGCATCTGATCATATTTCTGGTAATATCTCTTTGTTCTCCTCTCTCTCCTTTCCTAAAACATCTCATTTCATAACCCTTGCTAATGGATCCAAAATAGCTTCCCAAGGAATTGGTCAAGTTTCTCTTTCTCCTTCTTTGAACTTAAATTTTTTTCTTTTTATTCCTGAGTGTCCCTTTAGTCTCATCTCTTTAAGTCAATTAACAAAATCATTAAATTGTTCAGTAACCTTTTGATGCCAACTCTTTTGTCATACAAGAATGTGGTACGAGTCGGATGATAAGCGAATGACATGAATCTAGAGGCCTTTATTACCTTGGTTCTAGCCCATCTATATCTTGTGTTGCTTCATCTCCTAAATTGCTACATGACCGCTTAGGACATCCTCATTTGACAAAACTAAAGAAGATGGTTCCTGAGCTTAATAATTTCCAAACTTTGGAATGTGAATCATGTCAATTAGGGAAATATGTGAGGTCTTCTTTTCTTAAACATTCTGAATTTAGATGTGATTCTGTTTTTTCTATTATCCATTCTGACATTTGGGGGCCAAGCCGAGTGTCATCTTCTAGCTTCAGATATTTTGTTACTTTTATTGATGAGTTTTCTAGATGTACCTGGGTTTATTTAATGAAGGATCGTTTTGAACTTTTGTCAATTTTTATATCCTTTTTAAATGAAATTCAAAATCAATTTGGAAAAATAATCAAAATTTTAAGAAGTGATAATGCTAAAGAATATTTTTCATTTGAATTATCTAAGCTTTTAAGCTCACATGGCATTTTGCATCAGTCTACCTACCCTCGTACACCTCAACAAAATGGTATAGCTTAAAGGAAGAATAGACATCTAGTTGAAACTACTCGTACCTTATTGCTTGGTGCAAATATGTCGATTCATTATTGAGGTGATGTTATCCTAACCGCATGTTATCTCATTAACATGATGCCTTCTTCTTCTCTTAAAAATAAAGTTCCTTATTCCATTCTATTTCCAAAAGAGCCTCTCTTTCATATTATTCCACGTGTTTTTGGTTGTGTATGTTTTGTCCATGACATGTCTTTAGGTCTAGACAAACTCTCAGCAAGATCTATCAAATGTGTCTTCTTGGGCTATTCTTGTCTACAAAAAGGATATCAATGTTACTCTCCTGAAACCAAGAAGTACTGCATGACTGCCCATGTCACCTTTTTTTAGCAATCTACTTTCTTCCCTGTTGCTACTTATGATTCAAATTCTGTCCAACATGTTCTACCTCTTCCCTTCATTGAGTCTCCAGCTCCGATAGTCCAAAATATTGTACTCGATATTACTGAGCTGTTGTCACCACTTATTATTACTTATCAACGCAGGAACCAAATGGCTAGACCAATACTCCAAGGTGAGTCCTCTTTTGAAGGTCATTCTTCATCATCACCTGGTACCACGACTCCTGATCCTATTTACATTTTTCTTAGTTATCACAGGGTATATCCTTCCTATTTCTCTTTTATTTCTTCTGTCTCTTCCATTACTATTCCTAAAACTCTGAAAGAAGCACTTGATCATCCTGGGTGGCGACAAACCATGATTTCTGAAATACAGGCTCTTGACCACAACAAAACATGGGAGTTAATTCCTCTTCCTTCTGGGAAAAAGACAGTAGGTTGTCGATGGGTCTATGCCATTAAAGTTGGACCCAACGGTAAAGTTGATCGACTTAAGGCACAATTGGTGGCCAAAGGATACACTCAAATCTATGGGCTTGATTACAATGATACTTTTTCACTAGTAGCCAAAATGACTATCGTCAGACTCTTTCTTACAATGACAGCCATTTGTCATTGGCTCATTCATCAACTAGACATTAAAAATGCTTTTCTGCATGGAGATCTTGAAGAGGAGGTTTACATGGAGCAACCTCTTGGGTTTATTGCTCATGGGGAGTCTAGTTTGGTTTGTAAGTTACGTCGCTCTCTTTATGGTCTCAAGCAATCTCCACGTGCTTGGTTCGGGAAATTCAATCACATTGTTCAAAACTTTGGGTTGAAACGCAGTGAGGCAGACCACTCTGTTTTCTATTCCCTTACCTCTCCTGGAAAATGTGTGTACTTAATAGTGATCACAAATAATGATGCTGGTAAAATCTCTTAGTTAAAAGAACACTTATGCCATCATTTTTAAACCAAGGATCTTGGAAATCTAAAATATTTTCTGGGCATAGAAGTAGCCCAATCAAAGGAAGGAGTTGTAATTTCTCAAAAGAAATATGCTCTTGACATCCTTAAAGAGATAGGTATGATCAACTGTAAACCAGTGGATTGTCCCAAGGATCCAAATTAGAAATTAATGACAGAACATGGATAAGCTTTCTCTGATCCAGAAAGGTACAAAAGACTAGTTGGAAAACTTATTTATCTTACTATTACTAGACCAAATTTATCCTTTGCAGTTGGTGTTGTGAGTAAATTTATGTAGAATTCGTCTATCGATCATTGGAATGCTGTCATTCGTATTCTAAGGTATCTTAAAAAAGCTCCCGGACAAGGACTACTTTATGAGGATAAAGGGAATACTCAAGTTTTTGGATATTGTGATGCTGATTGGGTTGGTTCTCCTATGGATAGACATTCTACCACAGGATATTATGTTTTTCTTGGAGGAAATATAGTCTTGTGGAAAAGTAAAAAGTAGAATGTTATTGCACGATCATCTGCTGAAGCAGAGTATAGAGCAATGGCATCCCTAACATGTGAACTTATATGGGTTAAACAATTTCTACAAGAAATAGGTTTTTGCAACATTCAACCAATGAAGATGTATTGTGATAATCAAGTTGCTCTCCATATCGCTTCTAATCCTGTGTTCCATGAAAAGACCAAACATATTGAAATTGATTGTCACTTTATTTGAGAAAAATTGATGACCAAATAAATTTGCACAAAATTTGTAGGATCAAATGAACAACTTGCAAATGTATTAACAAAATGAAACATATCAAAGCAAGTTGTCTTTAGCAACTCTAAAGCAGACATGGGACCAAATTGGCCTTACAAGAGTTTTGTCATAGTCCATTACAATCAAGGCTTAAATAGTCATTTGGTCCTAATTTTGGTCAAGTTTTTTCACTTTGGTCATACTTTTGAAATTGTTTTCAATTTGGTCCTACCTTTCGTTAATTTCATTCAATTAAATCATTTTCCTTAACTCCGTCTAAATACTTAATGGAATAATGTCCAACGTGGTTCATTTATGTGACGTGGAGCACTGTTCAATGACGTGTCCGTTATTTTATTGTGCTGATCTTTTAATTTTAGTTAGAGAGTTTAGGGTTTATAATTGGTGGAATTGGGTTTAGGGATTCTTTGTAGATTTGGGGATTTCTTCGTGGAATTGGGAATTTTAGAGCAATTGCTGCCATCAAAGATTGAGGTTGATCTGTGAAGATTTGTTTGTGGAGGGTTTTAGCGGTTCATCATGGAGGTATGGTTTGCATAATTTTTTGGTTTAGGGTTTAATTTTTGCTACCTATTGTTTGGGATTAGTGTTAATGATTAGGGTTTTTTGTTAGTTTTGTTTATGCATTCGGTGGATTATTTTAATTTGTAGTTGTTGTTTTCATTGGTGTCTTGTTTGGTAAATTACGTGACCCACCATTTTAAATTGTTTGTGTTTTCGCTTTTTGGGGTGGGTTTCATGGTTTTTTGTCGGTTTGTCGGTTGTAGATTGAGTCTTTGTTCCTCATTTAAAGATTGTTTATAATTTGCAGGCTTTTTCTATTTTTTTCTTTCCAGTGTTTGATGATAGGTTTGAGGTTGTGGTCCACCACTATGGTTACTTTGTCGAAAATGAGTGGTGTAAGTATGTTGGTGGGGAAACTACTCATTGGTCATGCGATCCTGATCGATGGAGTTATTTCGAAATATTAGGGTCTCTTAGGTAAATGGGATATCATAGTATAAAGGGGTTATGTTATTGTGTTGAGATTTTGTTGCACCCCTTGGATGATGACAGGGGTGCACTTAATATGCTTCATAGCGCAAGGCATTATAGCGAAGTGCACATGTTTGTTGTGCATGGAGTTGATGAACCCCAAGTAGAGGATAACATAGTGAAATATGAAGGAGATGTTGTGAGATCTTTAGAGAGTGGTGAAAGCATCCATGTTGTTAGTAAATTTGAAGTAGTAGGTATTGAGATTGTAGTAAGGTCTGCTCCACGTGAAGATGTAAGGTCTGCTCCACGTGAAGATGTAATGAACCAAGACACTGCAATTGGATCGGAGGAAGGTGAAGTGGTTGATAGTTTAAGAAGGTCTGATCCTCAAATTGTAGTTGAGGATGTGGGTGAAGGTATTTGAAATTTGGAACCAAAAGTAGTAGTTGAGGATGTGGGTGAAGGATTTAGAAATTTGGAAAAAGAAGTAGGAGTTAAGGATGTGTGCAGGTATGGGAAATTCAAAAGCTGAAGTAGGAGCTGAGGATGTGGGTGCAGGTATTGGAAATTCAGAAGCTGAAGATGGAGGTGAGCATGTGGGTGTAGGTGTTGGTAATCCAGAAGTTGAGATTGGGGTGGATGATATAGATGAAGGTGATGATGAAAGGGAGATAGATACTGATGTTGATCTTGAAAGTTGGATTAATTCGGATGCAGACTCTTTAAGAGATAGTGATGGGTACGATTGGGGTTGTGGTAATGGATGGACTGAAGGCGTAGTTGATGTAAAAATAAATGTTGATTATGGTAAAGAAAAATCTATTAAAGGTTTGGTGTCGGTTGAAGTTGGTCCAAGTGAACACAACCATGATAGTTAAGACAGTGATGATAATAACGAAAGGATTCATGATGGTAGTGACGAAGCTAAAACTAGAGATAGAGGACTGTTTGATAATGGTTGGGAGTTAGAAAAGTTGTTTAGTTTTGAAGGCAGTGACAATGACACAGAGCATGATGGGATTAGCAATTGTGGTTTTTTTTTGTGTCTTTCATTCCATGATAGTGTTTTGGAAATGGAGAAGGAAATTATTGATTGTTAACGTATGTATGTAACTGCCTTTGGAGAAAACATGCTTTAGTGGAAACACAATTATGTTCCATACTGAAATAATTAAGTTGTAACCCACAAACAACTTTTTGTACACAAATCGAATAACAAATTTGAAAAATGCATCTTGAAACACGATTTTCTCCCATAAGCAGTCCACCACAGCCAGTGCACACCAATAACACACCTCATCTAATTTATTTTAAACCAATTATTTGTGCATTTATGCTGAAACTTCCTAGACCCATTTTTAAATTTAACTTGCAAGCCAATACCAATTAACTAGTTACTCACAAGTGACTTTTCGCACGACAAAAAAACTCAGATTTAGATAGTGCAATTGGATACACAATTGCCTTCCAAACTTGGTGGACCTCATCCTTACACAACAATAACACCCCATCCCATTTGTTCTAAACCAACTATTTGTGCATTTGTGGGAACACTTCCTTAACTCCTTTTTAAATTTAACTTGTAATCCAAGACCATTTAAGTTGTAACCCAACAACGACTTTTTGGACAAAAATAAAATAACAGATTTGAAAAGTTCAGTTGGATAAACAATTTCCTCCCAAAATTGGTGGACCCCAGCCGGTGCACACCATTAACACACTTCATCCCATTTATTCTAAACCAACTATTTGTGCATTTGTGGTGAAACTTCCCTGACCCATTTTTAAATTTAACTTGTAACCCAAAACCAATTAAGTTGTAACCCATAAACGACTTTTTGGACAAAAATAAAATAACATATTTGGAAAGTGTAGCTGAATACACAATTTCAAACTAAGATGGAACTCAAGACAGATTAACTAGTAACCCACCGTTGACTTTCGTAATGTACACTACACATAACATGCAACTCAAGAGAAATTAAGTTGTTACCCATATTATCACTATTTGGATAGTGCAATAAAGATTGGAATGGTGCACGGTAAGATGTTTGACAACAATTGCGTACACACAGAAATTTTACTATCAAAAACTTTGAATCTGACAATATCACTTACAAGACATAAAATCAAGTACTATAAACTTTACTACAAATTCAAAAGTAGTTCTTAAATTACATTGTTCATGAATAAAACAGTCATAACTTAGGGAAATAATATAACATATAAATCTCCTTGTAAAATAAAAATGGTTCAAATAATTACACAATTCAAAACACTTTTCAACTATTTCTTCAACCTCATCCTCCCATAACTCAGAAAAGGAGTTTGAATAGAACAACTTTTTTACCGTATGTGTGATTGATGCTTCATTCGCGTATACTTTTGTACGATGTTCTTTTTAGAGAAATAATTTGTTCTGGTGATAAGTTATTATTCAAATAACCAACATATTGCGTCCGACATGCATGTCTTAAATAAATTTGCATCCACCATAGAAACACCACATAAAGCCATTATTGAATCAATATATTCAAGAAGATACAAAACAATTTCCTAAGACTTACCTTCCTCTTTGTTGTACAACCATCGTTTTCACTAGCATCACTCATTATTCCCGAATCACATCTTCACTTCACAAAAAATAAACTACATCAAATATCAAATGGTTAAAATCACAACATAAAAAAATCTCCCATATGGACAACGGTGGTCCCACACAGTTTAAAAAAAAATATTGCACATCATAAATATAAGGTTCGAATCACAAAATAATGTAGCATAACGAGAAGGGTTCAAATATAACCTTTCAATTCAAAAATACATAACTCAAGTAAACACTTAACATCACTATGGTATTCAAATAACATAACAAACATCACACCCAAATATCAGTTCCTAACTTAACTACAAATAGTGCAAATTACAATTCAGAGGGTTGAAATCAAAAAATAAATTACTCAAAGAAATCAAAACAAGATTTTAGTCATGCCAGAAAATATTTCTTTCTTATTCACATTTACATCTTTTTATGTTCGATTCTTTCACTATAATAAAACCATATATAGTATATTATGTGGTTGTATACAACCTCTATATTCCTCTCGGTTTTTATTTGTTTTTTTTTCTTTGCTTTGCATCATAATTGTAATCACATCTTTCTCGGTTACTCCTATAACAATTGGAGTGGAGACTCTGTAAACTTCTCCAACACCATCTTCTATAATATATTCAGGAATGCATGTACTACACCGTCATATACATTCGTATGCAAATTCGTAAAACCACATCATCACAAACGATACAATTGCTTAAAACAAAAAAAAATCACAAACTAGTTCCAAGTGCAACTTAATTTTCAAAATTTAACTTATGTTTACTTAAATGGAATTCTATCCATTATTTTGCCAAAGAGCTGATTAAAAATGATTTATAACTTACGGATCCTAGTAAAAAGATTTATAATACATTTAAATATTTCCAAGTTGTAATGTTCAGAGTAGACGAGATGGAGCTTCGTTCACTATTATGGATTCCAAGGAATGGAGTTGGGTTCTTCAATGGGAGCTTTCAAGGTTCCACAATGACAAATTTTCAAAGGATTTTGTTTGTGTGGTTCGGAGTAACAGAATGACACGACAATAGAACTCCACAATGGCACGAGAAAGGATTGGCGCTTCGAACATGATTCCTGGGTGGAAAGCAATTTCATCACGGGCGAAATGAATTTTGCACTTCAACCGCCACCATGTACAGTGTTAGACTAAATTCAAAAAACAAATTAAAATGAAACGTGAGATGACACGTCATGTGGTAATAAAAGTAGTCAAAAAAATGTGTCAACGTTTTCCGTGGTCAAAACATCACTTTCTTCGGTTATTTACTTTGTTCAGTGAATTTTGCATCATAATATTGCCTATTGCCTTCTAGTGACTACGGTTTCATGACCATGATAAAGCAGGATAACTAATGAATTGGCTCAACAACATACTCAACCTAGGCAGAAAAACTGTAAAGCAGACAAGACAGAGGAGTTAACCCCAGAAAATAGAGCTGCTAAAATATTTTTTGCAGAAAATAAGTTCGTGTGCCAAATATTTAATGTTAAAAATGACTTGCAAGATTAGAATCTACACGTATTAAGAACAGAAATTAAAATAAAGACCATTGACAAGAACGTCCTATATTGACTGCATCTTCAGAAACCAGAAAATTGTCAATTAATCAATTTTCAAATGATTTTAATAAATGCAGGGAAAAGGCAACGAATTTGAGAACAATACCACATTCTTCTTTAAAAGTTGACCATCCGGTGATCTCTACATTCTGGCAAGTATGCACCTTTTTTCAGACCAAAATCCAAAATTGTATGCTTTAAAAGTTAAAATCCAAAATCATAGTTCTGGAGAAAAGCTTACTCTAACCAAGTCATAATTTTCGAACTAAGTTTTATCAAGTGTTTCTATCCAAAGTGCTCCTAAGATAACAGTCACAAGTTCACAACAATAGCGACCACCATTTTCAAGATTGTAATGATAAGCAGTCGACAACCTTTAAAACTTCTAAGAGATTTTAAACTTTTGAACAGAAGAAAATGATGCAGTAGGAATAGCTAGCTACTAATGGAAGCCAAATCATATACTAATACATATTTCATATGTTAAGATAATCATACTTCAATCTTGAAACTTAGATTAAAAAACAACAAAATTCAGACCATAATTCGAATGGAAACAGATCCAAAACAAAAAGATATAACCTTTGGCATCCACTAACTACCACAAAAATCAAATCACTGTTTTTTGATGTAAACCATCTAGCGCAATCTTCTTGCTTCCCTCTCAGATTCGAGTAGGGTGAGAATGTCTCCTTCTCTCACAGGTCCTTTCACATTCCTCATGATGTGACGATTCTGATCATCCAAAAACTTCACTCTAACCTGGGTCACTTGCCCTCTGGATCCAGTACGACCCATAACTTTAACAACAAGAGCATGCTTCACTTGAGACTCCATCCTGCTCATACACAAACAAGGCTTGAGGTGAAAGTGAACACAATTGGGTTTATTGCATCACATATAATCAGAGTGTGTATGACAGATAAACCATAATCCTAACAGAAAATAAAAATTGAATACACGCAAACTTACATGAAATGCCAAAAATATTTTCGCATATTCACACAAAAAGACACAACTCTCCCTGAGATTAGGTAAAGAATAAATATGAACATTACGAAAGTAGAGGAAAAGAAAAAGAAAACCTATTCCAGCACTAATATAAATAACAATTTTTAACCAAATATATGTAGGCTTTGTTTCAGAAATTATAACGGATTCTTTCGTAGGAGGAGGGCTAAATGAATGTTAAATTCAACCTAAGATCCACCAAACAGTTGAAAATTTTGAACAGTAAATGATTTCCGAAGGACAAACATCGGAGAAGATTAAGGAATATAACAAATGACGAAAAGTACATAAATGGACAAATCCAACTTAGCATGTGCTAAATCACTCAGGTATACGCTAATTTACCAAACAAGTCACAATAAAAAAAGTATAAACTCAGTCAAAACTATGCGCGATCAAACCTAAATCAAGAACAAAATATGCACCACAAACTTCATCTCACGTAAAAGACAATAATTCCGGAACAAGGTCGCAGACGCAGTAACAGATAACAATACACTTCACCGTATTTTCAAACTCAAATTAAAGAAAAGCAATTCATAGAGAAATTTCAAATCACGCAAACGGGAATCAATCGAAACGAGATAAATACATAAACTAACTAATTAGAGAAAAAGGATGAGTTGTTGATATAAATCGATAAATCGATAAGGTTATTTCTCACCTGAGATAGAAGACAAGTGAAGGAAGTGGCTAGGGTTTTGCTAACACTTTCACGAGTCCAGAGGGGATTTCTGTATCTTACCAACACTTATATAGGACCCAGTTAATCGCACAATGACATTTTTACCCATATTTTTTTGTGGTGAGTAATATAAAAATAATGCTATAATTTTTTCAACATATTTTGTAGTTCTGTATTATATATTCATACCTGTGTTTTAGTATTTAATAAAATTTAACATTATTGTATTAATTATTGATTAATATCCATAATAATAAATGTCATACCTATTCTTGGTTTACGCATTTTCTTTTTTTCAAAAATTGTATGCTTTGATATAAAAATATTTTATCCTTCAATTTAAAGAAAATTTATACTGTCCTTTTCTTTTGTTTTTAATTAATAAAAGATTTTTTCCTCCAACACGCGTGACAGGAATTGATTTGATAAATCATGTCAACATTTTGGTTTGGTTAATTTGTTTTTCATTTTAAATTTGAAATAAATAAATTGTAATGGATAAAGTTCTTATTTTTTTCAATTTAATTAAAAACTGGACCATTATATTTTTAATTTTGTTGTTTTTGAAGTGTTTGAAAAAATATATCAATTTTTTCAAGTAATATTTTTATGAGAGGAGTATAAGCTAACATGAAAGTTGCTAAAAAAATGTTTGAATGAGGAACTTATTTTTTATTGATAAAAAATAATTTCTTGGATTAAGTGAGAAATAATATAAAAAAGATAAAATAAAAAATAATGAATTACTTTACGATTTTAAAAAATTCTTTTATCGAAATAAGATTTGAACAGAAGTATATAGTGATATCCACATTTTACATTTTACAACGATAGCGCAACTAATATGAGTAGCTCCACTTAGAGATGTTTAAATTTTTGTTTTATATTTCTTCTTTTATTTTATTTTATTATGATGAAAAATTATGAGACATGTAAATTGGTAATTGTAAAAGCAAATAAATATCAACATAGTGTTAGATAAATCAAAATCTTTTCTAGACAATTGTGAACAAATAGATTTGGGCCTATACCTCCCTTGTTTGTAAACTTTATTTCCTGTTATACCCTTACTCTTTTCAACCCTTCTCTCCACTTACCATTTTAGCATCGGTCTATGTTCATTTGGCACTTTTATTCTCTCTAGCTTATAGTCTTTATGGTGTGTTTGGATAGAGTATTTTAATGAAGTAATTCATTTCTTTTTAAGAATTTAAATTTTTTTGTGATGAAATTTTGTGTTTGGATAGAGAAATTAAAAAGCATTTAAAATGCAAGCATTTTTTTAAAGTATTTCAATTAGTTAAATTAGTAGAAATTCAAATACCCTTAAAATAGGTGGAATTTGAAATTCATTTCACTCAATCTCACACTCTAGACATCTCTGGTAGAGTTGTCAATTTGGCTCATTCCATAGGTGGGCTCGACGACCCGGGCTAACGACTTAATGAGCCAAACGAGTTGGGTGGGCCCGATGATCAAGACGGACCGGGCAGGCCTGATGACCCAGATAGGTCAGTAGGCCTAAACGTGTCGGGTAGGCCCAACGATTCGTACAGCTCAACCAACCCAACAACTCTAACATGCCTAACTAACCCGGCAACCCAAAAAGCCTAACTTGACGGGCATGACCAGCCCACATGTGTTGTCAGCTGGTCAGGCCTATCTGGATCACCGGACTGGTCCAACCCATTGAGATTTCCCGACTGACCTGGCCCGTCTGGGTTGTCAGGTCAGAACAGCTCGGTTAGGTAGTCAGGTCGGCCCGGCCCATCTTCGTGAGTGGTATCAGGGGGATGCATCCTTAAGAGAAATTGAAGGATATCATAGTTGGTAAGTTGTGAATGGTGGGGGATATCGTATAGGGATATAAATATCCATTTAAACAATTATATAAAGATCTTAGTAATCTGGAAGTGAGAAATTACAGAACTAAGTGGAGAAACCTGGTCAAGAATGTGCCAAACCAGTAAATCATACAGTACTGGTGCAGCGCCTGACGGTAGGTTTGGAACCGTCAGGCGGTAGCTGCAATTTAGAGAGCAACCTGCACACGTGGCGCCTGGTGGCAAGAGCGCTCCGCTAGGTGATAGACACAGGGCAGTGAGGGATGAGGCGCTTGGCGCCTGGCGGTACGCATCCCCCGCTAGGCGACCTGGAAGCCTAATGCGCCTAGCGCCTAGAGTGTTGCGACAGGCGATACTGTGAAGCAAATGTGTTTACTCGCTTTGATGTGCGTGGTCTACAAGGCTTCTAGAATATCTTAAAGGTTGGCTTGCTGGTGCTCCTTGAGTTGTGGCTCAGAACGTATCCCTTGAGTTGTGGCTCAGGATAGGGGTTAAGCACGTGGTATTTCTTGAGTTGTGGCTCAGAATAACATCTCTTGAGTTATGGCTCAAGATGGCGGACGAACACGAGGAACCCTTGAGTTGTGGCTCGGGTTGGCGAGTGTTGCCGGTGTAAGTGTGCACATTGTGGCATGTACGGATTAGGTCCAGTAGATTGCCCTCCTCAGTATGAAGCTGACGAGTTTAGTAGTCTTGGGACATTACGAATGTTATTCGTATTGGAAACTCCACCTGGCGTTACGGTGTATGATCCGTAGCATGGTTTCCCGCATGTGCTCTATCAGTTATGGCTAATAGGTGTGACAGCAAGACATCTTGAGATACTCCCTAGAAGAAGTAGAACACGGTTGGCATGGTAGTGGCCATGTGTTATTGAATCAAAGGATGGATTTCTTTTAGTATGGTTGTGATGTATGTATATGCTTATATATATGTTTTATTCTGTTAGCTCACCCTATCTGCTTGTGTTTGGCGATGATTGTGTATGCGATACACTAGAGCAAATGATGTTGTAGTGGATCTGGTGAGACATAGAGTCGGAGCGGGGCTGGTCTGGGAAAATAATTTATGAGAGTTTTGATCATTTTACTATGTTTTGAATAAATTGTAATCTTTTACATTACTAGACTTTATAATTATAATGGAGTTTTATAATTATGGATTTTGGATTATTGCCAAGGTAAAAAAAGTTTTAAAATTTTTCGCGTTTTTGGGAAATGATATTTCCATAAATGAAGTTATTATTTATTTCTTTATTTTATTTATTTAAATCCGTAATATCCGGTCAGGATGTTACATTTGGTATCAGAGCAATGGTTTTCAAAATGATTTTTGGGGTCTAAGGGGAGTGAGCTTATTGTGTTTCGCTTGCGAGACTAATGTATTAAATTTGTTTGTTGAGTTTTGTTGTGTAAGTTTTAACTAGAGCTGTTTGGTGAGAATTGCTGAAAATGTTACAAAATGTTATCTATGTTATGAAATAAAGCGGATAATAGAGAAAATAATAGATAATAGAGAAGAGAAGGAAACAATAGATAATAAGGAATGAGAGATTAGGGAGCAACTCATCTGTGTATTATTATTGATCAGAAGAGTCCTATTTATAGATACAACATGTAATCCATAAAGGAAACAAATCAACTTAATACAAATATTTACATAAAGAGTAATGAATCATATGAGTATCAATCATATGAGTAAATGTATCAAATCAATGGACAATCATTAATTCATAACACTCCCCCTTGAGTGTCCATTGATAAAAGAATGTGCCTCATTGAAACCTTACTAGGAAAAACCCTTTGGGATAAAAAAACCTAGTGACGGAAAAAAAGTACAACATTCTGTATTCTTCAATACAATATTGTTCATCATATATTTTATTTCTCCCCCTCATGTAAACTTACATCATTAAGGTGACGGAGTCTGAACTTGTGAATCATTTGCTCAAAAGTTCTTCTTGGCAAAAACTTCATAAATATACCTGCCATATTTTCACATGAATGAATTTTTGGATATCTATATCATCATTTCAATTGAACAATACACTATTATCTTCATATATGGTTGTTGATTCCATCTTTGTCGGTGATAGTCACAAGTTTCTTGCACATGTTGAATTATAGACCTTAACCAAACATATTCACAACTTTCCTCGTAATTTTGTACGATTAGACGATGTTGCTACTATGGTTTGTTTCATATACCTTCATGAAACCATTGTACTACCACATGTGAACAAACATCTTGTTTGCGATCAACCATTGTGACATTGTGAGAATATGTAAATTAACATGCATATACATAAGCTCATATTCGTAGTACCCTTAAAGTAACGAAGTATATATTTTACTCCAAACCATTTTCTTCTTGTAGTTGAAGAACTATATCTTGATTAAGAAATTTACAGCAAATGCAATATTAGATCGAGTATAATTAGCAAGATACATTAGTGTTTCTATGAAGATATAGTGCTTCTAGACCAAGAAGATCTTCATCATTTTCTTGAGGTCTAAGAAGATTCTTTATCAACATCTAACGACCTCATAATTATTGGAGTGCATAATGGACATGACTTGTCCATTTAGAACATTTTAAGCACCTTAATTATATAAATCTCTTGACGTATAAAAACACCTTTATTTAAATACTCAATTTCTAATTTCAAATAAGACTTTGCCCTTCAAAGATCATTCATCTCAAATTATTTCTTTGAGTAATCAATTGCCTTTGTGAGCTCATTAGGAGTTCCAACGATGTTTATGTTATCTACATAAACAATAATTAATGCAAATTAATTTTTGGATCTTTTCATATAAATACAAGAACAAATAGGATCATTTCTATATCTTCTTATATTAAGTACTTAATAAAACAGTTATGTCACTTACGTCCTGATTGCTTCAATCAATAAAAGAGCATGTTCAATTTTATTGAATAACCCTCTTTAGAATTTGTCTTGTTAGGCAAATAAAATCCTTCAAGGATTTTCATATAAATATGATTCTCAAAAAAACCATACGAATAAGTTGTAACATCATCCATTAGATGTAAATGCAAACCTTGTTGTACAATTAGGATAATCGAATATTGCAATGTTGTTTCATCCAATACTAGTGCATATGTTTTTTTCACAAATCAATACAAGGTTTTGTGAACAACCTTTAGCAACCAATTGTGCTTTGTATCTAACAATTTCATCATTCTTAATTTGATTTTTGCGCAAAAATTCATATGTACCCAGTGAATTTCATAACTTGAGGTGTGCGAACTATAAGAGAATGTTGATAATTTCTCCAATATACATTTTTTTAACTCAATCGTAAAGATATAAAAATATTTCATATCTTTTTCATTATTTGTCTCAATATAATATTTATTTAGACAAATATCCTTGAAACTTAATAAGTTTCTATTCAACTTCTTGGTAGAAGTATAATAGCTCTTCTAGAGCCTTCAAATATATTTGTAGTACCATAAATAATATTAACATTGATGTCTCGCACCATTAAACAAGAGAAAAATTTATTACTCTTGAAAATTGTATAAGTTTTTGCACTATTAATAAGACACAACCTTTGGTACTAGTGCCAACATTCGTTCTTCATATAAACGTAAATATCAGTATGATTTTTTTTAACACTCTCATAACCAATGAGGTGATCAATGCTTCCATTTGATTTAGCAAAGAAAATAGTAGTATCAAGATGAGTAACATCCATATGACCATAATCAGAATCACCATCTTCATAACCAAAATGTGTTTCTATGTTCTTGTCATTATTCATAAGATGCTACAACTCAAATGGCCTTAACCACCGTAATGATAATATATACTTTCATCTTTTTTTGTCAATATTTTCACATTTTCCTTTTCCCCTTTTCACATTATTGTGCCACTTCTGGTGACAAAATGAGTCTTTGAAATTTCCTTTATAACCATGTCCATAATCAATATCACGATCACGATCATGAAAATATAAATCAAATGTTGTTGCATTCACTTCTAGGAATGGAGCAGAACCAATTGGACAGGTTTCATGAGTTTCTATCAAAAACTCATTGCTTTGTTCAACCATACAAAGACTTGAAATAAATTCATAGTATTTATTGCTACATTCACTTCTGGGAATGGAGCAGTTTAGGTGGATCTCATGATTTTTCATCAAAAGCTTTATTACTTTGTCCAGCCAGCCATACATAGGCATGAAATAAATTCATAATATTTGAGAAATCTCTTTTCACAATGTTTTTTTTTGCATGAGCAAATTAGTTGTTTATATGCTTTATTTCTTTATTTAATGGTATCACAATATCCATTGCATCTAAATGTATTTCAACATTTAAAATCCAATATAAGGAATTCTTCCTTGTAATATCAAGGGTCACAAATCCAAATTTTGCAATGTTTCGCGTGTTTAGAACTAGCACATAAAATAATAATATTAATAATAATAATCATCATCAAAATAAAATAATGATCACCGTCATAACAAAAATAAAAATAATAAGACGGGGATGAAAATTGATAAAGTTAACCAATTTTTATCACAAGAGGAAGAATATAAGGTAAAATTATAAATTGAGAAAGGATTAGAAAGAGCTTGGATTGAGACACGCAGAGCACCATCGTTAGAGAGAAAAATCTTCCACTAGTCCTCAATTGGTTGGAGCATGGTGCTGATAACGTGTTATGAAATAAAGCAGATAACAGAGAGAATAATAGATAATAGAGAAGACAAGGAAACAATAGAGAATAGAGAATGAGAGATTAGATTAGGGAGCAAGTAATCTGTGTATTATTATTGATTAGAAGAGTCTGATTTATAAATACAACATGTATGAAGAGTAATGAATCATATGAATATCAATCATATGAATAAATGTATCAAATCATGTATCAAATCAATAGACAATCATTCATTCATAACGATCTCACATGATCATGCAATAATTATATAAAAGTAATTGTAGACATGAACAAATGTTAGAAAATGTTATCTAAATGTTACAAAATGTTATCTCTATTTATGATTCAATAATATTCGCCAAAAATGATGACCACCAAAAATGTTATTAATATTTTAATTAATATTAAAATAATAAAAAAGTGGTTATAGACACGAATGTGGATCTACCATTCATTTAATTAATTAACGACAAGAAATATATATTTTTTAAATTAACGTGTATGATATTTTCTATTTTCTGTTAATAGATTAAAATATGATGGTTATGAACAGTTTTGTTTTTATTGAATTGAGTCCATTTATGATATTATTTCAAAAGAACTATAATGGTAAATGATAGTAAAAATTACTTTATTTTATTTTCTAAATTTTTATAACTTTCAAGTTAAGTTATTTACTCTTTCCTATTTAATTTATTTTCTATCTAACGTATGATTTATAATTTCTTTAATCTTAAATTTAAAGCTGATAAATGTTATATAAATAAGTTATATAAATATTTAAGGAAAAATATATTAAATTTAAAATTAAGGTACACCTAAGAAAATTAATATTAATAAAAAAATTAAATTTTAAATTAATAAGTCAATTTAGCATGAGCCTAATAAAAAAATTACGATTTGATTTTGTTTGAATTTAGAAAAAAAAACATTTAACCCAACAATTTCAACTAGAAAAGTTTGATTTGGATCTGTTTTGCAATACTTTTATATATTTTTTTTATGAACATGTATTATATTTTTATAATGTGACAATATTAATGGATAACTTGTTTGACCTATGTCTTAAATGTTTAATTAGTTATTTTTTTTATATCGATTTTTAGTTATTGTTTTAGATCTGGTAAATTCTAAACACCCCTAATGTGCACACACATGTTTTAATGTGCCTTAGCATTTTTGATAGTTTATAATGATGAAAATCAAATATTCATGTGTTGTTGAGTTCACAATCTAATTAAATGATGAATTAATAACATAAAATAAAATTAAATAACATTTGAAAATAAAAAATATCAAGTGATCATGATAACGCTTTAGTAAAAATTAATTAATTAATGCTAAGAAATAATTAATGGTTTTTTTTTTAATTTAAATATTGAATTTGAAAGCCATATAAACAAGAACATTTTAGATGATGGGTTGATAAGATTGATTCTCCACAAGGCTAACAAAACACTTTCTATCATCGGCACTGGTATTGGCATGACCAGAGCAGGTAGGAAGGTGTAATTGTAATATTTTGTTGTGCTTATTTCAGATTTGGCATATAATTTGGGAGTTGGTTTCTACTTTACATATTTGATTGCTAACAAGGTTATTGTCACCTTTAAGCATAATGATCATGATCAATATATCTGGGAATCTCAACCAGGTGCCTCTTTCATTGTTACCAAGGACATCAATGCCCAAAAACCATAAAGGGGAACCAATATCACTCTTTTCTTCAAAGATAATTAGGTTCACAAAGTAACTTATTTGTATTTTTATATTATTTCTTTTGCTTAATCATTTATTTTTTATAGTTGGAGTACTTGGAAGAGACCACTATCAAGAATCTCGTTATCAAATATTGCCAACACATCTCTCACCACATTTACCTATGGAATGAGAATACCAAGGATGATTGGCAACTTATTAACATTTGGTTGCATAACCCAGAGAGAGACAATAAACTTGTAATTCAAAAGCTTATGAATCACATACTAGATGATTTTGTATTCTCTATTCTTTCTAACCTACCTTTGAAATCTTTGAAGAGATTTGGATGTGTACGAAGATCATGGGCCCTCTTGTTTGAAAATTCTCATTTCATGAACCTCCTTCGTAATAACTTCATATGTAATTACCAATCGTACTATGATGATACATGTCTCCTATTGAATCTCTCTCCACTTTACCAGAATCATTACAATTCCTCCTTATTTTCAATTTCTGGCGAGAGGTTTCAAAATATGAAAAAATTATACTGGCCTAGTCAAATTCAAGAGGAGGGAATTGGTATTTTAGGTTCTTCTAGTATCAATGGAATTCTGTGCCTATACGTAAAAGATAGACGACAACTTATGTGTTTATGGAACCCAACTATCAATGAATTCAAGGTTATTCCTCCCAGTCCATTTGAGAATGCACCATATTATATTTATATTGGGATAAACTATCACAGATTTGGTTATGATTGTGTTAGAGATGATTATAAAGTGACAATTAGGTACGTAATATTCCAGGCTATATCTAATGATGATGTGTTCGTAAATGATCCCTTCCTCCTAAATTGTGTGTGGGAGATGTATAGCCTAAGAAGTAACTCTTGGACAAACCTTGAATTGGATAATTTTATACCTACAAATCGTGATGATAATAATAAATTTTACTTAGAGGGAATGTGTCAATGGTTGAGTTATGGAGATAGTTATATTCAAGATTTAGTATCATTTAATTTTATCAATAAGGTGTGGATCATAACCCCCCCACCTTTAAACGTACCCATGGAAATATATGATAATTTCGATATGCTTTTGCTGAGGTGACGATTATTTATGTTAAATGAGTCAATTGCTTTGATGTCAAATTATGCAGAAACAACAATCTTTTACATATCAATTTTGGTTGAAGTTGGTAAAAAGGAACATGGACTAAACTCTTTGTTTTTGGACCAATACCTTACATTGCGTTCCCTATTGGAACAAGGAATATAGGCAATGTACTCTTCCAAACACATAATGGTGATCTAGCCTGGTTTGATTTAAGTACCCACACGGTTCAAAAGCTTGGTGTCAACATAGATGGTGGTTATTCCCAATTAGTAGGTCGTAAAGAAAGTCTCCTTCTTGTTGAAAGAACTAATAGTTAATTATTTTTCTATTCACATTTGAGTAGTTAATGATTGTTTATTATAATTCCATATTACGATAAAACATATGAGAAATTATCAAACTTTTTAAGACTTGTGTTATGATACAACGTGAAATGATTTCTAAATAAGAGAAGTGCATGATTTTAAATTGTTTATTTTAATCCAGTTAAACTACATTTAAATATGTTAATTTTACTTATTCATGAAATTGGTCAATTAATCACTATTTTAGCATATTAAAATAAAAGAGTAAAAAAAATTTATATAGCTATAAAGATTTTAATCTACCGAAAATCATTTTAACCTATTGAAAGAGAAACCCTATAAATAATCTTAGTTCTAGGTGATTCTATTATATTAGAGCAATTATTTAACCAATTAAAATGCCCTTTACAGTCATTCATTTGAACCCAAATAATAAAATTTTAATATAGTAAAGCATTTTTTTTAATTAAAAAAATCCTATCACTAAGACAAGCTTGAATGCATTCTAAAGAAAAGCTTTCTAACTATAATTTGAAGATCAAATCATGTAAGAGAAACATACAAAGTATTCCAATTAACACAACATACGTCTAAATCTTCATGATCAAATTCAATCTTCAGGTTTTTCATGGGGTTTTGATTAATCAAATGCAAAACTAAGACACGATTTAATTTATGCATATATATTAGGTAGCATAATATATATCAGGTTACCTAATAAATTGTGAGGATTTTAATAATTTAGATAGGGATAAGTTAACGATAATAATAAGTATTGGGATGGCTATGGGAACGAGGATATGCCAAATATATATATATACACATCCTCATCCACATACTAAATGAAACAAATTAGGTATTATTCATAGTCATACCTATTTCCAATCGATGCGACAATTGTCCATCAGAATGGGGACAAGTTCAAACAATACTCATGGAAACCGATTCATTGTCATAATGGATATTTGATTTGCATCATTATAAACAACAAATAAGTTTAATTGACACTAAAGATTGTGTGTGCACATTAGAGATGTTTAGAATATAAGCAATCCAAAACAATAACTAAAAATTCATCGTAAAGAAAGATAACCAAGTAAAATTGGAGTTTTTTTTGGATCTTTTTTTTTTTTCCAAAACAAAACGATTTAGATGAGTTTGAGGTTGAATTTTTTATTTGGTCCAAATCGAACCACAACCGAGATTAGTTACATCTTATGTCTGATTTCACTCAATATACAAGACATGTGTATGGAAAAAAAAATTAATGTTCCTTCCTTGGTTTATACCTATAAATTTATCCTAGAGAAGTAAGAATATGTTTAACATATGAATGAGACACCATCACTCATAAAAAAATTGTGTATGCAAGAAAAGGATTTAATGTTCCTTCCTTGATTCATGCCTATAAATTTGTCTCAGAGGAGTAAGAATATGTTTAACACATGAATGAGCCACCAAAAGAGTTATACAAGTGGTGTGAAGATAACATTGTTGGTCTTGATGGAGAAAATTACTAAAAGAAAAGATATAAAAGAACTAATTTTCATATTTTTTTGTTTTGAACTTTTTACAATATTATACATATTTGTGCACGAAATTTGTTAAACCTATAAGACGTAAATCATAAAGGTTAACCATTAAAAATGTGCAATGTATAAATATAATACCTACTAAAAAATGTTACAGTAAAATTGCAAACTGATTGAAGAAAAACCATATACAATTTGATTTGGTTGGGTCAATATTTTACTTTTAAATTCAAACTAAATGAAATTGACCCACAAGTAATTTTTCTGTCAGGAAAGGAATTTTTTAATTAAAAATGGGGCCAAACAAAACTATAAACATCCTCAGTACACATTATTATAAGGTTAAACTGAATTATTAAATTAAAATTTAATTCTTTTAATAATGTACTCTAATTCAAAAATTAATTATAATTTTTTTATTAGTAATAGAGATTATCTTATATACTAATAATTTTTAATTTATAAAATAGTGTTTAACTTAGTGTGTATGATGACTAATTACATTTAATTATTAATAAATCATTATCATGATCACTTTATTATTCCTCCATATTTATTTTAAATTTGAAATGCTATTTCAAGTGATTAATTTGTCATTTTATTAGAATGTGAACTCACGTCCAACATGAATATTTAAAATATTATGATTGCCCAATTGTTATTTAATAAAATTTAAAGATTTATTAGTTATTATTATTATGGAAAGTGATAATAAAATAAAATAAAGATAAAGATAAAATAAAAATTAACTTGATGGACGTTGGTTTATAAAAGGGATTGGGGTTCTGTCTCTGGCCATAAGGTTCTTTTCACCGTAACCCATCAAGAACGTGTGTGAAGAGAAAGAAAGGCAAAAAGATAGATTGGGAACCGGTGGTTCAAAAGCACACAAAATTTAAAAATTGAAGAACGTATATTCACAGGATCTCTCATGGATGGATCATGTTAGTGCTCTATTATGTTTATCGTGTGAGAATTCTAAATTCTAAAGATCCTTAATTAGTTTTACATGTGGTATCACACTACTACAAATTCTAATATTACATGAGAATTTTCTTGCAAATTTGTTAAAAAAATTTTAATTGGCAGTAATTTCTTCGTGGGTAATTATTTCTAAAGATCCTGCTATTTTTTCTAAGAATTTTAATTGGCAGGTAATTCCTTTGTGGGTAATTATTTCCTACAAAATTATAAAATTGGCAAATATTTCTTACAAAATTTGTTGCAAAAAGTGTTTTATACAAAATATTTTGCAAAAAAATTGACAGCAATTTCCTGAAAATATTTTTTTCATAACAAAATTTATAAATATTTCCTACAAAAAAAAATTCAAAAAAAAATTTGTAAAAAATATGAGTTTTTTTAGTAGTTTCAAAGCATACGTTTTGTAAAATTTATGATTCTCTAATTAAGTTATTTTTGTCCATTATGATGTTTTTCGCTATATATATATATATATATATATATATATATATATATATATAAAAATATAATTGCTTTTCACAATTGATATTTTGGTCTGCAAGCCACGTCTTATAAAAAAACACGTCCATGGCATGAATTAGTTTTGGTGAAATCTGTTCATGCGTGATTTGTTTGAAACTGGAAAGTTTTTTTCGTTTTACGTAATTCAATTACAAATGTTGAATGCCACCATGCCTATTGTAGGAATAGCATTAATTGGAATTATGTGCGTGGTTGAACGTGCCTAATTGGGTTCATGCTTTTCACTTTTCACTGTGAAAGTGCTTTCTATTTTAATTTGGAATGAAGTAATATGGCATAATGTGTGTGAATGACATAAAACTACTATTGTGAACATGTGCAAATGGGAAGTTTTCGAATTTCATGAACCGTGTGATTACGTGGTTTATTAAAATTAAAGTTTAATGTTTTTATTGGTTTACATCACCAATAAAATTAATATTAATTATTTTATTTATATAAATAATTAATAATTTTATTTTAATTTGTAATAATATTTATGTTTATTATTGTTAAATTAAAATTAATGAGATGTTATATAAATTTTATAGCAATTAAATGTATATTTATTTATTTATTTGAAATCAAGTATGATAAATTTTGTTAGTCATTAAAGTGGCCAAAATTTTAAAGTTTTTGTGATTTCAAATTATTAATGTTTTTATTTTAATTACCTATAGTATGGATGCTAAATTATGAACAATTAAATTTATGGGTTAATTGAAATTGATTAATTATAAGACATTTAAGGATCGCCCAAAGGTTGATTAATTGTTCTTATAATTAATGAACATTATTGTAGATAATTTTGTATGCGTTACCAATTTTATTTATATACCTAAAGGTAGCAGGTGATTCTAGTTGATGCATATTTTAATTATCAATAATGTTATAATATGATTAGCATCATTATGCTTATGTTTGTGTATTATTGGATCTCCCAAAGGAGAACATTAGTATGCATAGAATGATTGTTTATATCTGAATCTGTTTTTACGTTTAGTTTTATGACTCAAAGCATTAATGTTAGGCATGTGTTAATTGCAGTCTCTGTTCCGGTATCTTTACACGCGCTTGCTTCGTCTGTTCCAGTCTTTAATGGGTTGAATTTCCCTGACTGGAGTGAGCAAGTCCAATTTCACTTAGGTGTGTTGGATCTTGATCTAGCTCTTCTAGTTGAAAAGCCGGCTGCTATCACGGATGCTAGTAGCAATGAAGAGAAAGCCCATTACAAAGCCTGGGTAAGATCAAACAGACTTAGCTTAATGTTTATGAGAATGAGCATAGCAAGTAATATAAAGTCAGCTCTTCCCAAAACTGATGACGCAAAAGAATTTATGAAATTTGTGGAAGAGCGCTCCCAAACTGCTGATAAGTCTCTCGCTGGGACACTGATGAGTACGTTGACCACTATGAAGTTTGACGGTTCGCGTACTATGCATGAGCATGTGATCGAGATGACAAATATCGCAGCAAGACTTAAGTCTTTAGGAATGGCAGTGGATGAAGGTTTTCTCGTGCAGTTCATT
>Ga0214544_1001782_pt1 | contig 45226 bp, 20 predicted proteins | sample CNSS3metaG_FD_160074 | JGI IMG/M metagenome (GOLD analysis project Ga0214544, IMG submission 160074) | Root nodule microbial communities from cowpea collected in UCLA plant growth center, Los Angeles, California, USA - CNSS3 | ecosystem: Host-associated > Plants > Roots > Nodule | place: USA...
GAAAACATCAACATATTTTAAATGTTACTAGAAGCTTGCTTTTCCAGTCTAATATACCTAAATGCTATTGGTCTTATGCTGTTAATCATGTTGTTCATATAATAAACAGAATACCATCTGCTGTTTTGAAAAATAAATCCCCCTATGAAATGCTGTATTCAAAATCTCCTACTTATCTTGATTTGAAAACCTTTGGATGTTTAAGTTTTGCCTCTACCCCTGGTATAAATAGAAATAAACTTGATCTTAGGGCAAGAAAATGTGTTTTTATTGGGTTCAAAAATAGAATAAAGGGATACATCCTGCTTGACTTAAAATCTAGAGAAATTTTTATAAGTAGAAATGCCTTGTTCTATGAAACCATTTTTCCCTGCAGCTCTACGGAAACCACAATTGTTGAGGAAAATAATCACATAAATCAGGATTTTAGTTTCTTGAATGACTCCCATATCAATATCAGGGAGGACCATATTGCTCTTGATAATTCTACAGGAGAAATTCAAGAAAATGACAGTACTACGATGATGAAGAAGACAGGACAACTGACAGCTCCAATTTACAGCAGATTGAACCTGAATAGATTATGAACCAACCTGCCCAAGATCAGGACAACCAAGACAATGCGGCATATGAACAGAGTGACACAGAAGACAACATTCAGGATTTGAGAAGATCCAGAAGAGACAGAAAGCTTCCTCACTATCTAAAGGACTACCAGGTTAATGGTTCCTTAACTATCAATAACTCCTGTCAGCTTAAACCTACTAATCAAATTAAGGCCAACTATAAAACTATTTATCCTATTGATTCTGTTGTTTCTTATGATGGTTTATCAAAGGAGCATCTTCACTACACTCTCACCATCACTGCCAACCATGAACCACAATCATATACTGAAGCTAGCAAAACTAAAGAATGGAGGGATGCTATGAACAGGGAAATACAAGCTCTAGAAAACAACAAAACCTGGTATCTCACCAATCTCCCAAATGGAAAGAAGCCCATAGGTTGCAAATGGGTTTTCAAAACCAAGTATAATTCTGATGGGAGTATTGAGAGGCATAAACCTAGATTGGTTGCGAAGGGATATTCCCAACAAGAGGGAATAGACTACTTTGATACTTTCTCTCCTGTGGCTAAACTCACAACTGTAAGGATTATTCTAGCCTTAGCAGCTGCTAAGGACTGGTGCATATATCAACTTGATGTTGATAACGCCTTTTTACATGGAGATTTGAATGAAGAAGTCTACATGACACCTCCACGAGGGCTGAACTTCCCAAACAAGGACAAGTTTGTCGACTAACTAAGTCCCTATATGGCCTCAAACAGGCCAGCCGTCAGTGGTTTGCTAAACTCTCCTCTTTCCTCTTAAACCTTGGTTTTGCTCAATCTAATTCTAACTACTCTCTTTTTATACATAAAACTTCTAGCACTTTCACTGCTTTGCTTGTGTATGTAGATGACATTATTCTATCAGGGAATTCTATGGAGATTATCAATAAGACCAAAGGTACCCTGCATCAAACCTTCAGAATCAAGGACTTGGGGAAACTAAAATATTTTTTGGGTTTTGAAATTTCAAGGACCAAGAAAGGGATCCATATGTGCCAAAGAAAGTATGCCCTGGACATACTAAATGAAACTGGAATGACTAACAGCAAACCCTGCCAAACCCCCCTCATGAGTGACACTAAACCTCTTTTTGCCATCAACAATACCTCCTACAATGTTGATTCCTACAGGCGATTTATAGGGAAACTACTCTATCTCACCAACTCTAGACCTGACATCAACTACTCTGTCCATCTTCTTAGTCAATTTGTGCAAGCACCCACTGCTTACCACCACCAAGCTGCCCAACATATCCTGAGATACATCAAGGCCGATCCTGGTCGAGGATTGTTTTTTCCTAAAGACACTAATCTACAAATTAAAGGCTTCAGTGATTTTGATTGGGCCACATGCCCTGAAACGAGACACAGTATCACTGGTTACTGTGTCTTCCTTGGAGAGTCCCTCATCTCATGGAAATCCAAGAAACAGAGCATTGTTTCTCGATCATCTTCTGAATCCGAGTACAGGGCTCTCGTAACTACCTCTTGTGAGATTCAATGGATTAGCTATATTCTTCATGACCTCTACATTCAGCTTGATCCGCCTCCAGTGCTCTACTGTGATAATCAGGCCGCCAGACATATTGCTTAGAATCCCTCATTCCACAAACGAACGAAACACATTGACATTGACTGTCATGTGATTCGCGAGCGCCTTCAGAACAACCTCTTCCGCCTTCTCCCTATCAGCTCCAGTGACCAGCTTGCCGACATTTTTACGAAAGCTCTTCACCGTACCAACTTCAAATTTAACGTTCACAAGCTTGGGATGTTGAGAATCCACCATCCAGCTTGAGGGGAGGATATTGAAACCCTAAACCCCCTTAGGGTTTCTCGTTTTCCCTTTTCTATAGTTGATTACTGATTTAATCAGTAATCTAGGGTTTCCTTTGTAAAAAACCCCTTTTCCCTTTTCTATAAAAACCCGCTTGGGTTTTTCCCTTCAATGTAACAAATACAAAAAACAGTAATAGAAAGCTTTGCTTACCTTACTCTTGCTTCTCTCACGAGCACTGGATTTGCATCTCGCTGCAGATCCACTTTCTCTTTCGTCACCCACCATCTTCTCTTCCATTCCCTATCTTTTCGCGCTCTCACCCATGGCCACTATCTTCTCTCTCGCGGATATAATGAAAGGAGTATTTGTGGTACTTCTATAGTTTTCTCTCAATTATTGAGTTTTTTTCAAGTCTCTCCGTACAAGAGTATTGATGGACACTAAGTTTTACCTTTAACGAAATGTTCATCTCTCAATCTAAAACTCATGTTAAAAAAATTATGCACTTGCATTATAGAAAATGCACCCTTCAAATATTAAAAAAATTACTCTATAATATTTTATACAAAAGTATAATTTAAAGTTATAATATTGTACGTAAAGTTATATAACTTCCTTTGAAGTATACTTAATTTTATTTAAGCTTAACAAGTTACATTTTATACCTTGTACGTAAGTACAAGGGAGTACGAGATCATTTCATGGTCCTATGTACCCTTTTCCCACATATGTCGCGTCGGTATAGAGAGCCCCACCTCGTCACGATCAAATCATTCTGCGACAATAGAACAGGAGACGAGGACCAGGAGAGACACTGGGACAAACACCGACATGGGGATCGACATGAGGGAGGTCGGGAGTTACTCGTGTTAGTTCACTATAGGGGATAAACTAAGGAGGCAGTAACACATACTGGGACACCTTCCCACCTTCCATTCCTTTGTGCTCACCCATCATAACATTTTTATTAAACCCATTCGATGTGGATGTTTTCTCTCAATTATTGAGTTTTTTTCAAGTCTCTCTGCACAAGAGTATTGATGGACACCTTAAGTTTTACCTTTAATGAAATATACATCTCTCAATCTAAAACTCTTGTTAAAAAAATTAAGCACTTGAATTATAGAAAATGCACCCTTCAAATATTAAAAAAATTACTATATAATATTTTGTACAAAAGTATAATTTCAAGTTATAATATTGTACGTAAACTTATAATATTGTACGTAAAGTTATATAACTTCATTTCAAGTATACTTAATTTTATTTAAGCTTACCAAGTTGCATTTTTTACCTTGTACGTAAGTATAAGGGAGTACGGGATATGTACCCTTTTTCCACATATACGGCGTCGGTATAGAAAGCCCCACCTCGTCGCAATAAGATCATTCAGCGGCAAGGGAATAAGAGACGAGGACCAGGAGAGGAGGATCAGGAGACGAGGACCGGGAGAGACGCCGGGACAGATACCGACACCAGGATCGACATGAGGGACATCGGGAGCTACTTGTGTTAGTTCACTATAGGGGATAAACTAAGGGGGCAGTAATACATATTTGGGCACCTTCCCACCTTCCATTCCTTTGTCCTCACCCATCATAACATTTTTATTAAACCCATTTGATGCGGATGTTTTTTCTCAATTATTGAGTTTTGTTCAAATCTTTCCGTGCAAGAGTATTGATGGACACCTTAAGTTTTACCTTTAACGGAATGTTCATCTCTCAATCTAAAACTCATGTTAAAAAAATTATGCACTTGCAGTATAGAAAATGCACCCTTCAATTATTAAAAAATTTACTATATAATATTTTGTACAAAAATATAATTTAAAGTTATAATATTGTACGTAAACTTATAATATTGTACGCAAAGTTATATAATTTCATCTGAAGTATACTTAATTTTATTTAAGCTTAACAAGTTCCATTTTATACCTTGTACATAAGTACAAGGGAGTACGCGCTCATTTCAAGGCCCTATGTACCCTTTTTCCACAATAATGCCGTTGGTATAGAGAGCCCCACCTCGTCATGATCAAATCATTCTGTGACAACAGAACAAGAGACGAGGACCAGGAGAGACGTTGGGACAAACACCGACATAGGGATCGACATGAGGGACGTTGGGAGTTACTCGTGTTAGTTCACTATAGGGGATAAACTAAGAAGGCAGTAACACATACTGGGCACTTTCCCACCTTCCATTCCTTTGTGCTCACCCATCATAACATTTTTATTAAACCCATTCGATGTGGATGTTTTCTCTCAATTATTGAGTTTTTTTCAAGTCTCTCCGTACAAGAGTATTGATGGACACCTTAAGTTTTACCTTCAAAGAAATGTTCATCTCTCAATCTAAAACTGATGTTAAAAAAATTATGCACTTGCATTATAGAAAATGCACCCTTCAAATATTAAAAAAATTACTATATAATATTTTGTACAAAAGTATAATTTAAAGTTATAATATTGTACGTAAAGTTATATAACTTCCTTTGAAGTATACTTAATTTTATTTAAGCTTAACAAGTTGCATTTTATACCTTGTACGTAAGTACAAGAGAGTACGGTATCATTTCAAGGCCCTATGTACCCTTTTTCCACATATATGGCATCAGTATAGAGAGCCCCACCTCGTCAGATCAAATCATTCTGCGACAATAGAATCGGAGACGAGGATCGGGAGAGACGCTGGGACAAACACCGACATGGGGATCGACATGAGCGACGTCGAGAATTACTCATGTTAATTCACTATAGGGGATAAACTAAGGAGGCAGTAACAAATACTGGGGCACCTTCCAACCTTCCATTCCTTTGTGCTTACCCATCATAACATTTTTATTAAACCCATTGATGTGGATGTTTTCTATCAATTATTGAGTTTTTTTCAAGTCTCTCGGCATAAGAGTATTGATGGACACCTTAAGTTTTACTTTTAACGAAATGTTCATCTCTCAATCTAAAACTCATGTTAAAAAAATTAAACACTTGCATTATAGAAGATGCACCGTTCAAATATTAAAAATATTACTATATAATATTTTGTACAAAAGTATAATTTAAAGTTATAATATTGTACGTAAAGTTATAATATTGTACGTAAATTTATATAACTTCATTTGAAGTATACTTAATTTTATTTAAGCTTACCAAGTTGGATTTTCTACTTTGTACGTAAGTATAAGGCAGTATGGGATATGTACCCTTTTTCCACATATACGGCGTCGATATAGAAAGTCCCACCTCGTCGCGATCAAATCATTCAGCGACGACAGAATAAGAGACGAGGACCAGGAGATGAGGATCAAGAGATGAGGATCAGGAGACCAGGACTGGGAGAGACGCCGAGACAGACACCGACACCGGGATCGACATGAGGGACGTCGGGAGCTACTTGTGTTAGTTCATTGTAGGGGATAAACTAAGGGGGCAGTAACACATACTGCGCACCTTCCCACCTTCCATTCCTTTGTCCTCACCCATCAGAATATTTTTATTAAACCCATTCGATGTGGATGTTTTCTCTCAATTATTAAGTTTTGTTCAAATCTCTCCGTTTAAGAGTATTGATGGACACCTTAAGTTTTACCTTTAACGAAATGTTCATCTCTCAATCTAAAACTCATGTTAAAAAAATTATGCACTTGCATTATAGAAAATGCATCCTTCAAATATTAAAAAAATTACTATATAATATTTTGTACAAAAGTATAATTTAAAGTTATAATATTGTACGTAAAGTTATATAACTTCATTTGAAGTATACTTAATTTTATTTATGCTTACCAAGTTGCATTTTCTACCTTGTACGTAAGTACAAGGTTGTACGTAAGTACAAGGGAGTACAAGATCATTTCAAGGCCCTATGTACCCTTTTTCCACATATATGACGTCGGTATAGAAAGCTCCACCTCGTCACGATTAGATCATTCTGTGACAACACAACAGGAGACGAGGACCGGGAGAGACGTTGGGACAAACACCAACATCGGGATCGACATGAGGGACGTCGGGAGTTACTCGTGTTAGTTCACTATAGGGGATAAACTAAGGAGGCAGTAATAGATACTGGAGCACCTTCCCACCTTCCATTCCTTTGTGCTCACCCATCATAACATTTTTATTAAACCCATTGGATGTGGATGTTTTCTCTCAATTATTGAGTTTTGTTCAAGTCTCTCTGCACAAGAGTATTGATGGACACCTTAAGTTTTACCTTTAGCGAAATGTTCATCTCTAAATCTAAAACTCAATTTAAAAAAAATTATGCACTTGCATTATAGAAAATGCACCCTTCAAATATTAAAAAAATTACTATATTATATTTTGTACAAAAGTATAATTTAAAGGTATAATATTGTACGTAAAATTATAATATTGTACGCAAATCTAGGAACTTTTAGATTGAACATTTTTGTGAGTTATGAGGGCAACATAATTAGAGGGAGGTTTGATGCACCCCATGCCATTGTAATATGAACAACATTACCAGTAGAGGGGGTTATATTAAAAAAAAACTGATTTTTTAAAAATATTTCAATTTTTAATTTTATAGATGAGACAATTTTTGATTTCGAAATTTGAATATTATAGTCATAACTCAAAGTGTTCGTTGGTGTATTTCTAAAAAGAATAATTTTTGCTTCGAATCTTAACAATTAATATCCTTTCGAAACAATATTTTTTCTTCATATTGGAATTGACCGTGAATTCTTTTGATTTCTTATTTTATTTATGTATTCTTTTTTCTCAATCAAAGAAGACAAAGACTAACTTTCGAGGTTTAAGTAAAGAAAAATGATAAAATACAATCTAGATTTATATAAATTCCGTTAGAATTTATATTACTTGATGTTACGTCATGTGTGCATGTGAGTTTAGTTAGAAATAAAGATATTTTGATAACTTTTATATTTTGACAGCTAATTAATTATTTTATATATTTTTTCTTATTTTCCTTCGTCTACTAAACTGGAAATATTGTGATTGTTACACACCTAACTAAATCTTTCACACAAGGAAAATTGAATATTAATTTTCATTCACATGTACGTATAACTTTAGTTTCTTTTCCATTTTTGGTCTTAGATGAATTTCACTGAATTTATTTAATGTGTGAGTGGTATTGTTCCCGCCGATCTTTGGTCTTTATTTGATTACATTTGAGTTTTGAGGAAAATTTATTTGGGCCAACTCGATTTTCTTAATTGAGCAAAAAATATTGGAGAGACAGTAACGAGGCAATAACATGGGTTTTGTAACCCAGGCAATAACAGGGGTTATGAAAACCCTAAGTAGTGGTGGAGTTATGAAAATTCCAAGTAGTAGTGGGGTTTTGAAAATTCTAAGCAGTAGTAGCAGAAGTTTCGGAAACTCCAGGCAAGTTGCGTTTTTCCAAAACTCCTGATAATCTATTAGTCACGCTGATTCTTTCAGAGGAATTGCAAACCCCGGATAAAACCATTGGTGAGGGTTAAAACTTCCGAAAACGTCAAATATAACCCCACTAAAAACAATTATTGTTGAAGTATATAACATAACAAAAGGGTATCTTATAGGTGTTTTTCTTCATGTAGATTGAATTGGTAATTTATCATTGGATACTTACGTTTATTTGACAATTAAAAAAAAAAAGAAAGAATTGTTTTAGGATCATAAATATAAATATATTGTAATTATATAGTCCAAGACTAAATTCATGCTCTGGTTATTGATTTAAAAGAAAATAGTAGTAATTAAACTTTTTGAAACCCTATATCGAAATATTATTTCTTCTTTAGAAAAATATCTGTCAAAACCGTCTTCGACTGCAGAGAAGCCTTTAGAAGATCGACACCCTGTACAAAATACAAAGCAAGCATATTAAAGAACCATGCTATATATGTATATAGTTAGGAAGACATTTATTCATGAAAACTATTATAGTTAGAGGTATATATTCAGATATTATATATGCAGTGATTCAGAATGTTTGCATATTTTATAAACATATATATAACATACCTTGTTCATGTCTAACTCGACCACCTTTACTTGCAATGCACCCACCTCTTTGATGTTGAATTTGTTAAGTAAAGTAATGCTTGATATGCTTGACATGGGCTGAATCACTAAATCATCCATCACCATGTAAGTTACTACCTCTCTCACAAAACCACTCTTGTCGGCAGAATTTTGAACATTTGCAACCTTTTGACCAACAAATTGAATGTTCATAGTAAGCCCACAATAATGGTCAGGACAGCGAGCGGTGTTATTAGATGTGAGGTAAATATAGTGATTTGGGCACCTGTATAACACATCCGTGGCGTTGTTGGAAGAAGTGCCATTGATTGAAGGAAGAAGACCAGAGATTTGTGAAGAAACGGAGGCACTTGGCTTCAACAGTAGATCCTTATGTTGGTGTGGTTGCATGTAACTTTCATCCAGATTTTCAACACTCTCATACAGATTTGCTATGCTTCCAACCATTTTATTCTTGCTCAGAATCCTTATGACAGTACCAATGGGCAAACATAGCAAGTTAAAGAGAAAGTCTACAACCGGTTTTGATGCTTCTGCGAACAGCACCTTCTCACGCTTTGAGTCAATAAGCAATTTCAGAGTCAATTTGGAGGAAGAAGATGCCATGCTCATATAGATAAGGTGTTATGCTGTGTTACACGTCTTAACCTAAATGTTTGACAGCTATATACATAAACAATGAAATTCATATTTATGGTGAGTTTGGAATTTGGATCGAGGGGTACGCGTTCTTGAATCAAGGTTTTCTTTCATTGCTTATTAACTATTCAAGAAAGAAACTGAAACGGTATGCATGACCAAAAACAAACAAATAAATCAATCAATCAATAAAGTAGTGTGCAAAATTTAACTGGACAGCGTAATAGTTTCTGTCTCTTTATATTTACAACGTCTAGTTGTTTTTCGCATCTACAATCATTTCGTAACATTTTGGAATGTTTATATGATCTTTTCGAATTAGTTTTTTTTATTATTAACGAATATTAGAATTTTATTTACTCACACAAAAAGTATGTATGTTAAGTTAGTATTTTATTAGGGATGATATGATTTTCTCAATATCTAATGTGTTAAAAGAATCTTTTCATATGAAAATAGCCTCATTTTTTATATTTTTTATATATTTTAAATAGATGTTAACTAGACATATATTTCGTTATTCCATATTTATTTTATGACAAAACATTTATCAGAATCTATATCCAAACGCAATAAATATCAAATTTTTGTTTTATTTTCATCATTTCATTCTCAGAAATGAATATCTTCATCTCTGTCATGTCATTCTCACCGATTAACGAGTATATAATTATAGTATCGTTTTCTTAATATTTTAACATTAATTAATTTTTATGAAATATTAGAAAAAAACGTAATATTATTAAATTTATAAATATTTAGTTTATAAAATATATATTTAAATTAAAAAATATTTCAAATTAATGTTTTGCTTCAAGTTTTAAATTCTAATGATTTTTTGTACACTAATAAAAATTATATAATATTCAAATATTAAAATAACTTTTTGGAGAATGTAACAAATTCTACTCAATTTTAACATAGCTAAAAATTTAAGAATGATAAATTGACTAACCTCATATTTGGTCTTGTACATACGAGAGCAACTTCTGTATGAATAGAGATGACAAATAAACCCGTCTATGTGAGTATTGCCCGAATCTGTCCCTGTTTTGAAGGAGAACTCCTGCATTAACTGAGTATTGGTATGGGTATGAGAAATCTCCAATTTTTTCAATTGGTATGGGGAAGAGATGAGGATATACATATCCCCGCCATAATACTTGTCCCCGCCATAACTCCATCATCGTTTAAATCATTAAAATATTCACCTCTCGCTTCTGGCAAACATTGCAGAGTGCTTTGGGCAGCAGATTGGCTTTGAGCTCAGCTTATCACCCCTAGACAGATGGTTAGTCCGAGAGAACAATCCAGTCTCTCGAGGATCTCTTGCGGATGTGCGTGCTCGATCATCTGGGTGCCTGGGACGACGTCCTGCCTTTGGTAGAGTTCACCTATAATAACAGCTTCCATGCAAGTATTGGCATGGCACCTTACGAGGCTCTCTATGGCAGGAGGTGCAGGACCCCCTTGTGTTGGTACCAAGATGGGGAGTTGGTAGTAGTTAAGGCAGACTACCGAGAAGGTCAAGCTGATACAAGAAAGAATGAAGGCATCTCAGAGCAGACAGAAATCCTATGCTGATCAAAGGAGGAGACCTTTGGAGTTTGCAGCTGGAGACCATGTTTTCTTGAGGATTACCCCGACTACTGGTGTAGGGAGGGCTATTCGCTCGAGAAAGCTATCTCCTAAGTTCATTGGTCCATATTAGATCTCGAGGAAGATTGGACCAGTGGTTAATGAGATCGCTCTACCTCCTTAGTTGGCTAACCTTCACTCTGTGTTTCACGTCTCACAACTCAGGAAGTATGTGCCTGACCCCTCTCATGTACTGGAAGTAGAAGATTTACAGATTAGAGGAGATCTTTCGATGGAGGTTCATCCTGTTAGTCTTGGTGATTTTCAGACGAGGCAACTAAAAGGGAAGTCTATCAGTCTAGTCCAAGTCATATGGGACAAGAGGACAAGCGATTCTACTTGGAAATTGGAAGAGGATATGAGAAAGTCATACCCCCACATGTTCACAGGTAAGTCCCAATTTTTGGGTCGAAAATTTTTGATGTTGGGGAGAATGTGAAACCCCCTTAATTAAACCATCTCTCTTTTCTCTCTCTGTAAGAATCCAAAAACACAGCTATTTCCACCCTCCCCCTCTGCTCTCAAATTCTCCTCTAAACTTCTCCTATTTGGTCAGTTCCCTCACCAAATTCCTTGCATTCTATGACCAGCTTCTGGAAGAATAGACTCAACTGAACCCTCTGGTGCTTCATCTCTCAGCTCCCTTCCTCCTCAGTAGGTTCCATTTCTGTTTTAGTTCAATTACAGCTAGAATCCATCTGTTTGTCTCTGAATTCTGGGTTTAATTATGGGATTCCCTCTTCTCTATGTCTTGGTGATGAACTTCTAGGTTAATTTGAGATTTCTGCCTCCTTGGTACCAATTTAAACCTCACCAAGCTCAAATCTTAGCAAAAGAGGTAAGGGAAGCTAACCTTCACTTAATTTTCGAGTAATTAGAGTCTTTGTGTGCTTGGATGGTATGATTCTTTGCTTAATTGCCATTTGGAACTACTTGTGGTGTGAAATTGGAATGTGGCATGAATTTCGTAATTGTACATGTGAAGAACAGTTTGGAAATTCTGATAATTTCGCCCAGGCGAGTAGCTCTGGCCTAAGCGAAAGTATTAGAGAGTTACCTTTGTTGCTGCGCGAGGTCTCTCCTAGGCGAGTTGGGGTCGCTTGAGCGAGAGATCCTCTCGTCTAAGCGAACCAGCCTAGCCTGAGCGAGAACTCACTCAGGTTTTCGAGTTGCCTATTGTAAGGGGTCTCGCCCAAACGAGAGTAGTCCGCCTAAGCGAGATTACTCCCTAGCCTATGCGAGATACTCTAGCTTAAGTGAATTTCACTGTAGAGTTATGTATAAGCACTTAGTGAAGGGATGAGATTAAACTAGGATTTCATGGGAAATCCTAGGAAAAGTACTTAGTGTGTATAAGCACTTAAGGACTCAGATTTGGTTGGCATCCTGACGCTCCAATAATCCATTAAGACTCATGTAGAGTGTGATGGGTTATGTCGTGAGAAGTAGCATGAGGTCCTAGTCTATGGACCCGATCAGTCATAGATGCGAAAGGGACTTACCTTGGGAGTGGTTGGGTGATAACCCCTTGAGCCTAAACTCTGCAGAGTTTGGGAACCTTCACAGGTGCAAGCTACCAAGAGATCCAATGTGCTTATATAATCCGAATATTGAGTTATAGTCGGGTACTTGTGTGTCTTGTAGTGGTGACTTGATTTAAATTATGATGGGTGTGAAATTATTTATTTACTTATATTCATGACTTCACCTCTTAATATATGTTTGGTTAGCTTACCCTTCTTGTCTGGCTTGTTTTTCTTATGAATGTCTTCTTTTGCAATGACCACCTACGACTTGGTGTGAGCAGAGAAGGATCCAGGTGATGGTACTCCTCCCTTGGATCGGATCTGATCTGCGGCTTTTGGTGTTTATATTGCATTTTGGTTCGTGCTTTTAGAATAGAGCATTTTGGGATGTACATGTTATATCTTCCCTTAACATAGGTTCTGTGAGTAGTTGGAAGTTTAAAACAGGTTACTTAGGATGACTGTATTAAACTCTTGTATGGCTTTTCTGACTATCTACTTTGCTATATCATAATATGATATTTTATTTAGTAGCTTAAAAGACTATTAAATGGGATGTTACATTTAGATATAAAAAAAAAAATATATATATATATATATATATATATATATATATATATATATATATGTGTGTGTGTGTGTGTGTGTGTGTGTGTTACTTAATATTTTTATTTTTATATTTTTCTTTCACATGAGAATGTTTAATACTCTCAATTTAAGTGTTTAATAATATAAACATTTCATTTACTAGGTAATATAAAAAAAATTACTTATTATATTATTAATTTTTGTTTCATTTGAAGAATTTTTTTGTTTCATTAAAACAATTTTTGTTATTTATCAACCACCATTGAGTATATGTGTTGATATTTAAAACGTTTTCTTAGATATCTAAAATATTTTTCATCTTATCATACCTTTAATTATACATTTGTTTTTCTTTGTGCGATTCTTTTCAATAGTCTTCAAATTGTTTATAAGACACAAATTTGTTAATTTTTTAATATTTTTATTTTTTGTTTATTTTCATCATGTAGAATACTATTTTGATATATTTTATCTATTTATTTTTTATTTTCTAACTCATTACAATCATACTTTGATTTTTTCACTATAATTGTATACATAATTTTATTTAGTACAATATAAAATTTAATGTAATTGTCATGAATATTTTTTTATCACCATCCAACATATATTGGAGTTCAAAAGATACAAGATCTATGTTAAAATTTTATTATTATGTTTATTATTTATTCTTTGCGTCATTTTGATCAACTAATGTATTATAACTTGTATTAGTGTATAAAAAAAGATTCATTATAATTTTAAAAATTGAAGTAAACAAACATTTAAAATATATTTTAATTTATTTTTTTTTCTTTTATATTTTTTAAAAAATAATTTTAAATTTTTCATTAATGTTTGCAAATTTAATAAATGTTTTGGTTCTCATGAAATTTTATTTGGTATTCTAATCTAAAATGTAAATAATTATAATTTATTTCAAAGTATTTGATATCAAAGAAACAACCATCCTCCTAATATTGAATATTTGATAATATTATGTTTCATTTACCGTAATTTTTTATTATTTTATAAAAATTAATATTAAAGTAGTAAGAAAGCGGGTATGGGTATGAGTGCAAGATTATATCCGTTAACCGATGGGGATAAGGATGAGACAAAAGTTTGAGATCCATTGGGTTTGGGTATGAGGATGGAGATGAATTTCTTTTACAAGAATAAATATGGGATAGTAAAACCCGTCATCGCCCCATCCCGCCCTATTATGATGCTTATGCATGAGCAAGCAATTGGCTATGTGTGACCAAATATGACTCAGATGAAGAATGACTACCTGTGCAATTTCAATAACTAAGTCATTACATTGTTCACGTTATTTTATAAATTAAAAACTATTGATATTTAAAATAGTTGTTTTTATTAATAAAAAATTATAATTAATTTATGAATTAAAGTTTAAATTGATTTATAATATTAATTATCAAAATTTTAGTTACATAATTATTAATTTTTAAATTAGTTCTAATATTTATAAAACTTTGTTTCTATATATGAATTTGTGAGAAAAGAGGAATAAACATGAGATTGTTTGAATGATGACATTATATTGATAAAAATATTATTTTAACAAATAAAATTATATTATTATTATTTTTAAGAAAGTAAATTAAAATGATGACATTAGATTGATAAAAATATTATTTTAACAAATAAAATTATATTATTATTATTTTATACTTAGTCATAAAAATAATTTAAAATAAAATATATATTATGATGAAATTAGATTGAAATAAAATGAAAATAGTAAAATTTAAATTAAAATAAATTATGAATGAGTAATTAGTTTAAATATAATAATAAGATCATCATCATCATCATCATCATCATTATTATTATTATTATTATTATTATTATTATTATTATTATGAAAATAATTTGTTGACAAAGATTTGGTTGACAAAGTTATCAAATAGAGTAATTTTTTTATTTTTTAATAGAAGTTAAGATTGTCAAAAGAAACTTTTTCAATATATCACTACAACTGCTGGAAGCTTCCTCATCACCACCATCGCAGTTGTTAAATTGTTTTGCTTTTTACATAATTTGTTTGCTAAAACATTGAATATCATCAAAAAAAAATTCAACTTTTTTAACTTTTTAAATAGCAATATCACTTTTTTTTTTGTTTTCAAAAATAAATTTGAGACGATAAAAAAAGGGAATTATGATGGGTTCTTTGATTTAAAAGATAGAGGTGAAAGAATTTGAAGAACAAGCTTCTTCTGAATAATTTAATGGAGGTAATAAATAAAATAAAATAATAAAATAAAATATAAGATTATAATTTTACTTTTGTGATTAAAATAATAATAAAAATAAATAAATTAGATGAAATTAATTTAAAGTAAACTTGGATTAGTTTTTTAATAAAAAAATTAAAAAGTGAAGAACAAATTAGTATAAAAAAAATTAAAAAGGATTTTCTTCGTACAACATGCATGAAAAGTGAAAGGCAGTTTTGGGTATTTAAATTGGATGAATAGTAAATCATTACTCATTAAAGTATCTCTTTAATTGTGCAAAGATGGTAATATCACCTTTTTCTTGCAAATTGACTTCTTCGATCACCTTCAAATTCACCAAAAGAGTTGTCACTTGCAAATTTATCTCATCAAATAATAAATTACCAGAAGCAAACACACGCTAAAATTTTATAAAGATTTTATTTGTAAGTTTTAAGTTATATAATAATTCAAACTCATCCTAAATCATTAGAATTTTTAAATAGAAAATACAGAAGGACTAAATAAAATTCTTGAAATGCTTCTCTACTGTATAACTGCAATAACTATGTAATAAACTTATGTTGTGAGAGTAATGTAACATTTATCCGTAAACTTTATTTTGTTATCTCCTTTATTCTGTAAAATCCTTTTGCTCATTTTGATTACTGCAACCTTACATCAATATTTTAATTTAGGTCATGTCTCTACATCCGACACATATCCATGTTCATTAATTTATCAATACTTATTGATGAAATATCTAATTTATGAAGTAGTTATCGACTACAAAAAAAAAAGTTTCATTGTCATTCATAACATTCATCGCTATATTATATGTAAAAGTTTCATCAATGTTGACTTTATTTTGGTTCCATATTATATGATTCATGACATAATTTATTGAGATCTCATCATTTTCAACCATTTCAGGTACCTGAGGTTCTTCTGGAACTGAATCATTAATTATGTCAAATGAATCTTTTGAGATTTCAACCTTTTCGATTAGGTCATTTTGCATATTAGCTCCCTTTCTCATTCAAAAGTTTTTATCTTTGGAACCAATAGGTCTACCATGCTTCAAACGTGTCCACATGAGTTTTTCAACCATTTTTTTCCGCATCATAATAACTGATCATGTCAAACAAGGAAATCATTTTGATTTGTAAATTTCTGGTTTACCATGACATGCATTTCAATTGTACTAATAAACTTGTAGTACAAACTATAAGAGACTGTTGATAATTTCTCCAATACACTTTCTTTTTCAACTCAATCATAGAGATATAAAGATGTTTCATATCTTTTTCATTGTTTGTCTTAATATAATATCCATTTAGACAAATATCATTGAAACTTAATAAGTTTTTATTCAACTTCTTGGTAGAAGTATAATAGCTCTTCTAGAGTCTTCAAATATATTTGTAGTACTATAAATAATACTAACATTGATGTCTCACATTATCAAACAAGAGAAAAATTTATTACTCTTAAGAATTGTATATGTTTTTGCACTATCAATAAGACACATCTTTTAGTACTAGTGCAAACAGTCGTTTTTCATATAAACATAAATATCAATGAGATTTTTTTTAACACTCTCATAATCAATGAGGTGATAAATGTTTCCATTTGCTTTAGCAAATAACAATATCAAGATGAGTAGCACCCATATGGCCATAATCAGAATCACCATCTTCATAAGCAAAGTATGTTTCTATGTTCTTCTCATTATTTGTAAGATGCTTTGGTGTACAATAAGTACAACTCAAATGACCTTTACCACCGTAATGATAATATATACTTTCATTTTTTTGTCAATATTTTCACATTTTCCTTTTCCTTTTTTCACATTATTGTGCCACTTCTGGTGACAAAATGTGTCTTTGAAATTTTCTTTATAATCATGTCCAAAATCAAGATCATGATCACGATCATGAAAATATAAATCAAATGGTGTTGCATTCACTTATGGGAATGGAGCATAACCAATTTGGACAGGTTTTATGATTTTCTATCAAAAGTTCATTGCTTTGTTCATCCATACAAAGGCATGAAATAAATTCATAGTATTGATTGCTGCATTCACTTCTGGAAATGGAGCAAGCAGATTAGGCGGATCTCCTGATTTTTCATCGGAAGCTTTATTGCTTTGTCCAGCCAGCCATACATAGGCATGAAATATATTCATAATATTTGTGAAATCTCTTTTCACAATATTTTTGTCTCATGAGCAAATTAGTTGCTTAGATGCTTTAATTCTTTATTTAATGGTATCTCAATATCCATTGCATCTAAATGTTTTTCAACATTTAAAATCCGATATAAGGAATTCTTCCTTATCAAGGGTCACAAATATAAATTTTGCAACGTTTCGCGTGTTTAGAACTATCACATAAAATAATAATATTAATAATAATAATGATCAAAATAATAATAATAATCACCGTCATAATAAAAATATAAATAACAAGATGGAGATGGAGATGAAAATTGATAAAGTCAAACAATTCTATCACAAGAGGAAGAATATAAGGTAAAAATATAATTTGAGAAAATATTAGAAAGAGCTTGAATTGAGACACACAGAACATTGTTGTTAGAGATAAAAAGTTTTCACTAGTCCTCAATTGGTTGGAACTTCGTGCTGATAACGTGTTATGAAATCAAGCGAATAACAGGGAGAATAATATATAATAGAGAAAAAAAGAAACAATAGAGTAAATAGATAATAAGAAAATAGGTAGCAAATCATCTTGTATTATTATTGTTAGGAAAAGTCCTACTTATAGGTACATGTAATCCATAAAGGAAACAATCAACTTAGTTAATACAAATATTTACATAAAGAGTAATGAATCATATGAGTATCAATCATATGAGTAAATGTATCAAATAAATGGACAATCATTAATTCATAACAATAAAGATTTTATTTGTAAGTTTTAAGTTATATAATAATTCAAACTCATCCTAAATCATTAGAATTTTTAAATAGAAAATACAAAAGGACTAAATAAAATTCTTGAAATGCCTCTCTACTGTATAACTGCAACAACTATGTAATAAACTTATGTTGTGAGAGTAATGTAATATTTATCCGTAAACTTTGTTTTGTTATCTCCTTTATTCTATAAAATCCTTTTGCTCATTGTGATCTGCGACCTCGATATTTTAATTTAGGTCACGTCTCTACATCCGACACATATCCATGTTCGATACTTTATCAATACTTATTGATGAAGTATCTAATTTATGAAGTAGTTATCGACTATAGAAAAAAAAAATACACAATAAGATTTTAATTTGGATTCACACAATAACAATCATATATTTATTATGTTTGTAAAAATTATTATACATTTTCAATATTCGTATATCAAGTAACTATTATATATCCACTACAAGAATGTAAGCATTTAGCGTCGGCTAAAATGGGACGCCAAAAGGTCAAAGCCGACTCTAAGAGTAAAATGGCGTCGGTACAGTGACGGTGATGTGGAGCACGCTAATATTCCCGATGCAAATCAATTTTTCGTCGGCTGAATGGGGACGAAGACTAGCTTCTCAATTAATAAGAAATCAAATAAAAATCAAGTCAATGAGTTTATGTTAACTTTAAGCACTAACAATAAAAAAAATTGCACTAATCATGGCTAATGTACCCAAGGGTTTGACCTTGACAACCTCACCTATTTTCCTCTATCTTTCCCCAATATCAACAACAACTGCAGAATTACAATGGTTTCACAATATTGTGTTGTACTCCTAACATAGCATTATGGCAAAGATGAGAGTTTATAATCATTATTAATGGAATACCTGGATCCTTATCTCCCAATGCTTCTTCAACTTCAGAGTTTGCAAAAGATGGATCTTCCTATGTTTGTGGAAATAAGCCATAGTTCCAATGTATACTGTAGCTAGATAACATGAATAAGTTGTGTTTCAGAATAGGCTAAATATGGAACCAAATCAATCTAGCTAGAAAAACCAAACACAGTAAAGGAAACTAAAGATGTGATGAATGAGAGATGCAAACTGCCTCAACCGTTAAAGATAAAAAATTAAAATGAAGATGGCATCTAAGTAGGAAGGGTAATTATTAGGTTAACAATGGGTATTGAACCCTAAAAGTAGAAGACTTATGGTAGTAAATAGACAACTAAAGAAGAAATACCACACCACATTTATGTCAACAATAAAGCAATAAAATAATGTAGAGAATGGATTTACGTTACTTCCATTTCCTAGTTGAAAAGCGCAATATCTAACTATATAATGATTATTATTACATGGGTGCACGATTATTAGCTTCTATCATATTAAACAAATATAAATCATGAGGAGTCCCCAGAAAACATTGCAATTTGGCTCCTGCTTTACATTCATTTCATAAAGCAGAGGAAATGTAGTAACAATAAATAAATACCTACACAAACAAACACAGAGAAACTAAAAGTAATTGCATTTCAATTTCACTTTTCCATTAATAAAATCAAATATAGACCACTCACCATCATCATTTCACAACAATGACAAAAACAAGAAGAAACTTTTAACACCCAACTTCTCATTACTCCAGTGGAAAGAAAAACCCACAGTAGAAATCAATTCCCATTTAATAACAAAATATAAAAACCAATGAGATACTTGTAAATAACATACAATGAGTCATATAAATTATGCATAAAGAATATGCACGTCACATTAGGAACTAAGGACTCAATTCATAAACAAAGTTTAATAAATCAAACTCTCAATTTATAACCATTTATATTGAAAGTTACCTTTGTTCTACCTTCCTTCAATACTTTCTCCCCCTTCACCATACAAATATGAGGAAGCATAAACAAACTGCTATCAATATAGATCATTCATTTTTGCATCACAGTAGTTGAATCCAAGAAGAGAAAAATCAATAACTGTCAAATTCCTTACGCCTAATACACCTTTCTCATTTTCCATGCCACCACCGAATCTTTCTCTCCTTGCGATCCCCACCATTGAATCTGGCGTATTTTATTGGTCCCTACTCTATCATCAACTCAGTAATCCATGAATGGTCAAACTCATGTATAACTCAAAGGAAAGTATTTAATATCCAACAAATCTTCAAATTCATGTATAACTCGAAGGAAACGCGTAATCACGAAGAACTAATTGGAACCCTAAACCAAATCAACAATGCAGTAAATGGGACTTTAATTACTTACTTGGATGCTTCAAAAATCCACCTGGTGAACGAAAACTCATTGCCTCGCAAAGTTTAGGTTTTGCCACTCAACGGCCTCCTAATTGCGCCTCTCAACCACCATTTTGTCGTAGAGAAGGGAGCCGCTTCACTATTCGTAGAGAAAGGGGCAACTCGTCCTGTGTTATTCTTCGAACTCTAAACCTGTTCACACAGAAAGGGATTGTTCCTCAAACTCACAGAGAAGTTAGAAAGTTGAATCTCACATGAGCCTCGTCGCTCCTCGTAGAAGGCTCGCCGCTCCAGCCCACACTTTGAACTCACTCACTCTCACTTGCGTTCTTTCACAGGGGCAAACTCGTGCTCTGCAGAAAGGGGGAAACTCGTGTTCGCGCTTGCGGGAAAAGTAAAGTTTTTACATTTTCCCACCTAAAGTTAACCTCAATAATCCTGATAAAAAAAAGTTTTTTAAATTCTATAACTACGCGTCGGCCATCCGACATTACTAATCTAATCCGTTTGACGCAAACAATTGTACCGTCTATGCGTCGTCAAACCGACGCCATATTAAAACCATAAAAAGAATTATTTTATTAAAACTGGCTGGAATATATATTTTTGTTTTTAATTAATTTTTATTATTTACGTGGGTCGAGCCGACGCCTTTTGCGTCCTACAAGGATCCGACGCCATGTTTTGGACTCTAAAACTCAACATTCTTGTAGTGAAAAATAGTTTTTTACGTTTCAAGACATAACAAAGAAAGAAGATGCATCTTGTATTAATCAAAAGTTTTCATTCTAGAGAAAGGAGAAGATTAATCCTTCAATATATAAGGAAACATGCATAAAATCTACAAATAATATTAATTATCATACCAAACAACATTGTAATTCAATTACGAAACTACGTCAATATAACAATTAACTAAAACATAATAATTTGTATTATTAAAATACTTTGATGACGTTAAACTATAAAGATACAAATTTTGCTCTTTGTATTAGTTCAAACAATTCAATCAAATGAGAAGAATGAATCAATATCCTCACTCAAGCGACATATATTAACATAATATTTTCTTCACCACAGAAAGATTAATCTCTGTGGAAAAACATAGATTAGATTCAAAATATTTAAAATATGTAAGTCTTGGTGTACAAAGATCAATTTCATAATCAGGGTTAAATTCCTCATCCAATCTAAAACTAGATATAATTAAGTTTGTAAGGTGAAGATGAGAGATTTTGAAGGTTTCAATTCTACAAAAATACAATGAAAATATACAAATTTCAAATTGACACAATCCTCAAATGGATCAAGAAAATCTTCCATTCCACATTCAAATCCACAATCTGAAGGTACAGGTGTTGAAGAAAATAAAAATCGAAATTTGTAATTTCAATGGATATGTAACCAAGATTGAGAGAAGTAAGAGATTTATGCAAAAATTTCTTTATGTAAATCTCTCACCTCTCTCAAACTTTGTTACATAGCCGCTGAGACCACAAATTTTGATTTTCATTCTCTTAAACACATGTACCTCAAAATTGTCGATTTGAGTGTGGAGAGGAAAATTTTCTTAATCCTTTCGAGGACTGTGTCAATTTGAAAACTTAATATTTTCATGGTTGTCAGTACTATGGTGGAATTGGAACCCTAAAAATCTCTACAATCCAACTTAGAGCTTAAGTATTTATAGTTTTAGAGTCGATGAAAAATTTAACCGTGATTGTAAAATTGAGCTTTGTACACCAAAGCTTAAATATTTTAAATATTCTGATTTTAATCTATATTGGTTTTTTTGCGGAGATCAATCTTTCCCTGATCAAGAAAATACATGTATCTGATTGATTGAGGATATTGATTCATTATTTCATCTGATTGAATTATTTTAAATAATGCAAACAGAAGACATGTATCTTTGTCGTGATCGTATCTTATTATTTTCAAAATATTGCATCATAGTCTCGATACTCATTTGTAAAATTTGTCACCAACACTTCAAATGCGACGTGCAGATCAAAAAGAAAAAAAAAACTTCAAATGCGATGTTCAATTTTAGAAATGGAAATCAACATCACACAAATCATATTTTTTCTTCACTTTTAAAAAAATAAATGAAACATCTTCTACTTCCTTGTCTTTGAGAAAAAAATTACTTCCAAACTGGTTAAGAAATTTTGTAGGGCACCAACTTAGGATTTTTCCGGGGAAGTTTCTCTTATTTTCTCTCTGTCCAATTGATTTATGATGGTTGACGGCTAGCATCCAATATGACAAAAGGTATATCTTAGAGGAGTTTTGCTTTATGCATATTAAATTGGTAATTTATCATTTTCTTAATACAAATTAAAATTGTTACATATTATGTACTCAATTTAAAAGATATTATTAATTTATTTGCCATGGGTGCTTATAATTATTTGACGGAAGAGAATATTTTAGGATCAGAATTATAAATATATTGTAATTATAAAGTCCAAGACTACGTTTAATTCCATGGATTGGTTATTGACTTAAAATAAAATTATTAATCGCACTGTGTGTGAAACCCTATGTCAAAATACGATTTCTTCTTGAGAAAAATATCTGTCAAAACCGTCTTCGACTGCAGAGAAGCCTTTAGAAGATCGACACCCTATACAAAATACAAAGCAAGCATATTAAAGAACCATGCTATATATGTATATAGTTAGGAAGACATTTATTCATGAAAACCTTAAGTAGTGTTATTATAGTTAGAGGTATATATTCAGATATTATATATGCAGTGATTCAGAATGTTTGCATATTTTATAAACATATATATAACATACCTTGTTCATGTCTAACTCGACCACCTTTTCTTGCAATGCACCCACCTCTTTGATGTTGAATTTGTTAAGTAAAGTAATGCTTGATATGCTTGACATGGGCTGAATCACTAAATCATCCATCACCATGTAAGTTACTACCTCTCTCACAAAACCACTCTTGTCGGCAGAATTTTGAACATTTGCAACCTTTTCACCAACAAGCTGCATTTCCCTGGTCATAGTGTTCCCACAATGAGGACAACGAGTGCTCCTATCACATGTGACGTAACCAGAGTGATTTGGACACTTGTAGAACACATTGGTGGAGGTGTTAAAAGAAGTGTCATTGATTGAAGGAAGAAGGCCTGAGATTTGTGAAGAAACGGGGGCACTTGTCTTCAACAGCAGATCCTTATGTTGCTCTGTTTGCATGTACGTTTCATCCAGATTTTCAACACTTTGATACAGATTGGCTATGGAGCCAACCATTCGATTCTTTTTGAGAATCCTTATGACAGTAGCAATGGGCAAGCAGAGCAAGTTCAAGAAAAAGTCTACGACCGGTTTTGATGCTTCTGCGAACAGCACCTTCTCGCCCTTTGAGTCGATAAGCAATTTCAGAGTCAATTTGGTCGAAGAAGATGCCATGCTGATAGATGAGGTGTTATACTCTCTAACAATCTTAACCTAAATGTGATTGTTGACAGCTATATATAAAAAATGAAATTTATATATATGGCGAGTTTGGAATTTGGATGGACAGGTAGCCATTGCGTTCAATCAAGCTTTTTCTTTCATTGCTTATTAACTACTCCAGCAATTGAAACGGCATGCATGGCTAAGAACAAACAAAACAAATAATATCAATCAATAAAGTGGTGTTCAATCAAGCTTTTTCTTTCATTGCTTATTAGTCCGTTTATGTTTACAACGTGCACTTATTTTTCGTATCTACGACGTAGGAAAATTATTTGACTTCCCTTTGTTTGTTTTTTTTTTTTTGTGTATAACTTTAACTTTGTTTTTTCACTTAGAATTAAGATTTAACTCGTAAAACGGTATCATTTTTCGATTTTATATATTATTTCAAATTCAGCTTTCACGTATCACCGTAACACACCAGTATTATTAAGATTATTGAAGAAAATAACAAATTTATATAGTTAATTATTTTTTCTATATTGCTTGTTGTATTATTTCATTACAAGAAAATTATAGTGACTAATAATTATTAGTAATTATAGTAACTAATTTAAATACAAATTTAAAAATTAAAAGTTATTGATATTTTATTGATATTTATTAATAAAATATTTAATTTATAAAGCAGTAATGCTTTTATGATGATAATAATTTATAATTTTTTATATTGATAACTTTGATATATATTATTTTAATTTCGATTCACAGAATAACAATAATATATCTATCATGTTTTTAATAATTATTGTACATTTTTTAATATGCATATATCACATATCATATATCATGTCCTATTATTTTCAAGATAAACGTATCAGGATATCGAATATGTATAATAAATTTTCTTAGAAATGATATAATTTCATATTAACTAAATGAATTAAAAAAATATTTTTACACGAAAATTGCATCATATTTTATATATATATATATATATATATATATATATATATATGGACTATAAATAAATGTATGTATCTACCTCCATTAAAACATATTTTTTAATGTATTGTCAGTAAATTATCATATATGTCCTTTCGTTATCAACAATTATCGTCATAACTTATCTTTTACATATCGAAAAATTAAAATAACTTGATTTATAATTATTAATAAGTCAATTTTAAGTCTAACTCAATCCTACAAAATCTGTAAGATGAGGTTTTTACCCACATATATACTATGATATTATTTTATCTCCAGTCAATGTAAAACTTTTAACATAGCCCTCACTATACATTAATAAATAGTCTAATAGTAGGTGAAATGATATATTCAATAAATACAAATTTCGTTAGGATATATTATAACTTACGACTCTGATATCATATTTAAAAAAAGTAAATTTTAAATGTAACTATATCCAAATTCTACATGTAACAATGACAAACAAGAAATATATATGACAGGAAGATATCTAAAGATGAAGAATATTCGCAATAATATTGATAATAATTTAAGTCACATTTGCAGTTTGTTAAAAAAAAAAATCTCGAATTTATTTCTTTAAAATTAAAACCCTTAGAAAAAATTACACTTTCATCAACTATTTGTTTTAAAAGTAAGGTAAAAATGATAATAAGAAACTAATATAATTGCTGCCACCTCAACTGACGTAACAACAAACTCATAAGAAGAAATAAGCACGAGACACTCCTGATGTCACAGACTTAATCACTAGATAAATATCATAGATTACAGCAAATGGTTTCACGCAAGAACAGAAAAGAATATCCGGTAGTGACGACAAAGAGTCTCGCGGAGGAGAGATAAAGGAATTGAAGCAGCAGTAGGACCTGTGGAAGCAGAAATACATTAACCCTTTTTCTGTCTTGTTTTTTTATTGAATTCACTTAAAAAAATCAAATTAACACGTAATAAATGTCTATGTCCAAATTTTCATTCTATAATTTTTAATTGATTTTATGATTATTAACCGTCAGCATACATTAACTATCAGTTTTACTAATAAAAAAATTATTAATTACATAAAAACTAATTTAGATATTAATCATGAATCATAAGTGATTGATATGTTACCATTACCTATATCCATGAAGTTTTAGGATTAATGTGAAATAAAATAGTAATTATGATAAAATGACAAGTCTTTTTTATTACTTTGATGAAAATTGTTAGATAGACAGAATTGTTATATTTTTTTATATTAATCGTAATATATTTTTCATTAAATATATATTGATATAAGACAAGTAAGTAATTAAAACAACAACTATATCAATATGATCTAGTAAAAATAACAATTAAATGACCTAAAAATAATAAAAAAATATAAAAATTTCAAATACAGAATAAATTAAAAACAATTATTAAAAATTCAATTAAAAAAATTAAATTTATGAAAACTTAATTAAGTCCTTTATTAATAAAATTATTGATTTTAAACATTATTTGAAAGCGAGTGGGAATCAGCATTGTTTGTTTTAAAAAGTGTGAAAATCATTCTCTCCTGTTCTTCACACTGCGTTCTTCATCTGCCTGCTTTCTCTGTTATTTCGAATCAAACTACTGCTGTGAATCTTCCCTGGTGACTGATTGTAATCCTGGAGGTAATCATCTTCGTTATTTCGTTTTTTTTTTTCGTCGCTTTTATTTTTTCATTTGTGACTAGTACTCACCATGCTTCATGGTTCAAAGCTTGTTCAAAGCTTCGTCTTGCAATCTTTGGAAAAATAAATAGGTAGAAGAAGTAAATAACAAAAGAAAACAAACAAAAATTAAAGAAAGAGCAAAAAGAGGAGAAAAGGGAAAAAAAGTCTAATCCATTTTTTATACCTTCATTTACTATTTTTAATTTGGCATAAATTTCTCTTCATTCCTTATTTTTCTAATCCATCTTTTTTCTAATATTGTTTAAATTATTAATGGTATAGAAGAAAAGTTGGTTCTTCGATATGACGTGGTTTGTTTATCTTTCATATCTTTCAATTTTATTTTTCTTTTTCACATTTCTTCTCCTTCCACCACATCTCACTTCTTCTAAACAATCCATCACTTTCATTTCTAAACATGTCGAATTCACTCCATCACATCTTCTTCTAAACAACTCATCACTTTCATTTTCAAACATGTCGAATTCACTCAATTGCATCACTAAAACTCATAAGCTTGTTTGTATCACTTGACCCACTTCATTCATCCACCTTCAACCTACCCACTATCTTTTACGTTTTTTAGAATGAGAATGAATTCTTTAAAACTAAATACGAACCCTTACCAAAGATGCGGACACATGCTTAGGGAGGATAAATTTCCTAATCTTCATCCTTTTCTTTATGTTGTATTTCTTTTATTTTGAATTTCCTAAGTTGACTTGGTTGGATTAACCTTATATGACTTGTTGACTAGAGTTGATTTGACCCAAGTTAACATGTGAGCCAAAGATTGGTGGAGAAACTCCACTTATCAACAAGCTTTCATCCAAATCAAGCGTGAATCAAATTCACTATAGGACAGTGTGTGAAAGAAGTATTTTGTGATATTGCTTTCATGAAATCTTTCATCTTCTTTTGAGATGGTCATGACTTTGTTTTAAATCACTTAATTTTGATGAATATTCGCTTTATTTGAGGTATGAGGGACATGAAATTAAGTTGAAATTTATGAGACATCAAGACAAGTTAGTAAGGATCAACATAGGTTAAAGGAGAAAATAGAAAAAGAAAGAAGAAAAAAAATAGAGAAAAAGAGCATGAAAAATTTATTTGTCAATGATTTTTCTTCTACAGTTTGTGATGTCATTTTACAAGAACAAAAGGATGGGCATGTCAATGAAATACATATACTTCTATGTTTGAAAAGGAAGCTTGTTCATAGTGACTTATTATACATCCAGTCCAAGATTCTTACAAGGTTCTAACCCTAAAGATCCTAAGTCAGCCCTTGTGCAAATGGGGTTCACACCACTTTGTTTGGTTTAAGGGGTTTTGATGCTGTGGAGATGTGGATTTACATTGACGCTGAGGAGGGGGAGAGGTAGACTTAGAGTTGTTGTGAAAGGGATTAGAAGACCATAGGTTCAAGCTCCAATTGTTTCTCTACAAGGTAATGTATTTAAAAACATGTCTTAAAGCATTTAATTTAGTTTGAGCCTTGTGATTGATTTGTGTTTTGTTTCTTCGTTGAGTATAGGTTTTGATCCAAGGTTAAAGATTGTATAGTTTCCTTGAATTCTGATGTGGGTTCAACCTGTTTGATGTTTTGACTGAAAAAGTCTAAATTAATTATGATTGCGAATCTGGGGACATGGTTGTTGTTTAACTAAAGATGCAGAGCCAGAATGCAATTTTTACATACATGTTGTGTGACATCCCGGCCAGATATTACGGATTTAAAATAATAAAATAAATAAATATAATTAAACTACATTTGATAAAATATCATTTCCCAAAAACACCGGAAATTTAAAACTTGTTACAATAATAATTGTCTTAATTCACAATTCATAAAAGCGAATAGATAACAAAACCACACTAGATTAATCCAGGAGTTTACAAAATCCTTAAAATACAAAATAGTAAAAACTCTGGTAAAATCTTCTCCCCAAACTAGCCTCGTTCCGACACTATGCCTCACCAGATCTACCTGTAACATCCTCTACTCCCGTGTACCGCGTACACTATCATCGCCAAACACAAGCAAATAGGGTGAGCTAATGGAATAAAACAGATATAGAACACATTTATATATACAACACAATCACTCCAAAGAAATTTCATCCTTTAATTTCATACCACAAGACCATAACCATGTTAACCGTGTTCTACGTAACATAGTTCGTAACGTCCCAAGATTACCAAACTCGTCAGCTAATTATTGAGGAGGGCAATCTATTTGGACCCATCCGTGCGGGCCACAACCAGCACACTCACACCGGCAACACTCGCCAACCCGAGCCGCAACTCAAGAGTTCCTCGTGTTCATCCGCCATCCCGAGCCACAACTCGAGGGATGTCATTCCGAGCCACAACTCAAATAATGCCACGTGCTTAACCCCTATCTTGAGCCACAACTCAAGGGATATGTTCTGAGCCACAACTTAAGGAACATCAGCAAGCCGACCTTTAAGGTATCATAGAAGCCTTGTAGACCACGCACATCCAAAGCAAGCCAAACGTCTTTGCCTCAGCAACATCGTCTGGCGCTACTCACGAGTCGTCAGGCGCACCATGCTTCCAGACCGTCTGGTAGACACCTCACGTCACTAGGCGCCATACGCTTTCCAGAGCCTCTACCAGATCTTTTTTCGCTTGGCGGGATCACATTTTCTGCCAGGCGCCATGCGTTCCAAGCTTCTATGATTTTTCCTTATCACCTAGCAGCACACCCCAAGCCGCCAGCAGCACACCCCAAGCCGTTAGGCACCACACCAGTAGTGTCACTACTACTGGTTTTTGGCACTTTGAAGCAAGTTTTAAAGAATCCCAAGCACTACACATACAATCCATAGCATAAGACATGCTTATCCCGTCATGATCATATGACTGGATCATAGTCCAACACAATCCTAAATAACTAAACAATATACAAAAGCAGGAATAATACATAACTATTGCCCCAAAATATCACACGGGCAATAAAATAGTAATAATGATAATAATAAGGGTTAAGTATGTTTTTAGTCCCTGAACTTTGGTCAAAAATTGAAATTCGTCCCTGGTCAAAACTTTGATAAATTTTGGTCCCTAAACTTTAAAAATAAATGAATATAGTCCTTTTAACCCAATTAATTTGACTTTTTTCAACATGTCGAATGTGTTTCATGTTCATATTGTAGTTGTTTATACTGTTTGACACATTCTCGGCTCAATATTTATTGATAAATGCGTTCGAAACCTAAAAAAAAGTTAACAAAATTGGGTTAAAAGGACTATATTCATTCATTTTTTAAGTTTAGGGACCAAAATTTATCAAAGTTTCGGCGAGGGACGAATTTCAATTTTAAGTCAAAGTTCAAGGACTAAAAACATACTTAACCCTAATAATAATAATAAAAAGACAACAACAATAACAATAATGATAATAATAATAACAATAATAATAATAATAATAAAATGAAAAAATACAAATAAAAACAATAATAATAAAATAAAATGAAACAATAATAGTAAAACAATAAGACTAATAAGATAAAATAATAAGATAAAATCATAATAATAAAATAATAAAAAAAATAAAACAATAATAATAAATAATAATAATAATAAAATCATAAATAAAATAAAATAACGGTAAAGTAAAATAAAAATAATAATAAAGATAAAAATAATTATAAACTAAAATAAAATGAAAATAATAATAATAATAAATTGTAATATTAATAATAATAATAATAAAATAATAACCAAATAATAGTAATAATAATAGTAATATAAATAATAATAATTATTATTATTATAATAATTATTATAATAATTATTATTATAATAATAATAGTAATAAACGAAATTTTAAAAATAAAAATAAAAATAATGAAAATAATAATAAAATAAAATGACACAATAATAATAAAAGAGTAATATTAATAAAATAATAATAATAATAATGATAAAATAAAGCAACAATAATAAAACAATAATAATAATAATAATAAAATTATCAATAAAACAAAACAATGATAATAATAACAATAATAGTAAAATAAAATAAATAAGATAATAAGAATAATAATAAAGATAATTATAAAATAAAATAAAATGAGAATATTAGTAATAATAATAATAATAATAATAATAATAAAACGAAATTTTAAAAACAAAAATAATTATGAAAATAAAAATAATAATAAAATAAATGAAGTAATAATAATAAAACAGTAATATTAATAAAATAATAATAATAATAATAATAATAAAATAATCAATAAAACAAAACAATGATAATAAAAGTAGTATAATAAAATAATAGTACAATAAAATAAAATAATAATACAAATAAATATATCAATAATAATAATAAAAATAGTAATAAAATAATAATAAGGATAATAATAATAATAATAAGGGTTAAATATGTTTTTGGTCCCTTAACTTTCAGTAAATTTTGGAATTAGTCCATTTTGAAACTTTGGACCAATTTAGTCCTTCATCTTTCGAAATACGTGGATTTAGTCCTTTTAATTAAATTTTTTTAGGTTTATTTGATATTTTATACACATTTCAGGATTGTATTTGAGTTGTTTATACTTTTTGACACATTTTTGTTTTAATGTTAAGTCAAATACTATTATGAAACGTGCTTGAAATGTCAAATAAACTTAACAAAATTTGATTAAAAGGACTAAATTCACGTATTTCAAAAGATGAAGGACTAAATTGGTCCAAAGTTTCGAAATGGACTAATTCCAAAATTCACTAAAAGTTAAGGGACCAAAAACATATTTAACCCTAATAATAATGGTAAAATAAAATAAAATTAATAATAAGAATAATAAGAATAATATTAAGTGTGTTGTATTTAGAAAAGAAAAACTCTAAATATCTCGTCAAGAAAAAAAGAAAAATCATGATAATCATAGCAATTATTGGGTCAGAAAAACCTAAAAGAATAATCATTATAATCATAGCAATGATTGGGTCACAAAGAGAACTCAATACAACGAAAACCACAAACACACACATACTCTCTCTAAAACCATATACGACAAACATAAAAAAGTTAAATGATACAAGAATTTGATTCAGGAGAAAGGTTTCATGCATCAATATATAACACAATTGCATATAATATCATTAAAATAGGAAATGACAGCTCCCCTAACTTGGTTTCTTTCCACACACTCTTGAATTCGTGCTCTACTTCCTAAGCAACAATGACAACCCAAAAAACATTTCTTCTCACCTAAAATTTAATGTTTGTCTTATTATGGTTTTCCAGCCCTTCCTTGGCTGCTAGGATTTTATGGTTTTTCATATTCATGCCAACATAATTCTAGCAAAAGGAAAGTTTAATATGGATCTATCAAGATTCAAACCCATAATCATGCCAATGTTTGTTAGAAGTGGGATTTAAGCCTAACTCAACCCCACAAAACCGGCTTGTAAGGTGAGGTTTGCACCTCACTTATATATTATGAATTAGCCTTATCTCTAGTCGATGTGGGACTTCCAACAATGTCAAACCAATGCACAACCATTCAACCAATTCATGTTTCATGATAATTCACATAATTCTATAATTATGTTATTACTCATCATGATCCAGCACGTTATTAAAATAATTATAAATTAAAAACCACATAATTGACATACATAGAACTTGAACCATTTGAGCTAGCACTACTCCACGTTATAACAATCAGCATTAAATATCATAAAGGCTCACACTACCCGCATTAATTAATTAATTAAATTTCACAAGTCTTACATGCTGCAACCGATAGAGCACATATGTAAGACACATAAACTTTTGGTCAACCATTATCCTACTTTATCCATTACATTTGCAACTCTCTAAATATTTATTAAGTTGACAAGGAAGATCTTGTATTCCTTAGGAGAAAATAAGCATTTCCTAGGACACATTTCGTTATCATATTTAATAATTACTATTATTCTTATTTGTACTATGCTTCAACACTTTTGGTACGTGGCTTTCATCTTCAAGTGGGAGAATATTTTTTCATTACATTCTTGGTTTATCACTTATTCCTTATTTTGTTATCCTGGTTTTTATGTTTAATTTGTAATGTTTAGTTGGGATGCTATTTAACTGTCATTATCGCTCAAAAGTTTATTCTAGTTTTTGCCTTATGGTCAAACATTGATGTTGTCTAATTTTATATTAAAAATTTGAAAAGTAAGGGATAATTTACTTGTGTTTTTGTTTAACTTTATTTGAAGTTTGAGTTCATTCAGCACCACTAAAAATTTTATACTTTACATGATGAGGGTCCTTGTGGGTGATTAATGGAAGAAGGAGACTCCATGGATTGATAGCAAAAGCAATGAAGCAAGTTTAGTGTTTCGGTGGTGGTGGAATGGATTGTTGAAGGTTAAACTTTAAAAGGGTTGGGCCAATCTTAGAAGAGGAAGGCTAGAGGAGGTTCCTAAGGGAAGCTCTAGCAATTGACTCTCAAATGCAAATTTGTGGAGTGGTCTCAACAACATTTCTTTACACATTCAAGAGTACCAAATATAAAGGGTGGGGGGATTCATTTATAGTAGAAGGCAACTCCAAAACTTAGCCAAAGTAGCACATAAATTGAAAGGAAAATTCAACACATGTCTAATGGAATTGGCACCTAAATTGGTTAGATCTAGACCATGTGCTTAGTCACATTTCTCATGCATTTGCACATGTGATAAATGAGATCAATGTGATGAAACTTCTGGTCCTTCTTGATGTAAACCGACTTTGCTCTTTTAATTGGGTTATTAAAAGCCTAATTAAAAGGCTAGGTGATTTGATTTTCTAAACATATTATTTTATCATAACACAAACAATAATTTTTGAAAGCTTGGCTTAAAATACATGGCCCAAAATTAAACTATATTAATGGACTGTGAGATAGTCCATCAAATCTTTATGTCCTCTTTGGTTCATGAGAAATGTAACACACCAATTTGGGATGTTGCGCAAAGTTATAAAATGAACATGTGTAGCAGAAAATGATTATTGTTGAAATCGTACTTGAGCAAAATTTTCAAATTTAATTATAAGATTTCGTAGTTCAAAACATGAGTTGTCTAAAAAATTTCAAATAACAACGACAACTAAAAGAAATTACTTGTCCTTAACATTTATTTTGAAATTGCTTAAGAAAGAGAAATAAAAGTCTCAAGTTCACCCCATCCTCTCGTCAATCTAGTCCACACCAGAAGCATTTGCATTATCACATACTCTCGTCTAACACACACATCATACGATTATCGCACACACAACAAACACACAAACAAACAAATAGAGGTAAGTTATCCATAAATAATGATACATAAATAAAATTCAACAAAATAAACATTAAAAATAATACTCATCATCACATCTAAGTAAAATAGTAATCAGAACCACGCTCTGGTTTTTCCGTCACCTGTTACCCCACCACATCATCTAGCTTCCTAGAACCTGTAACACCCATTTCGAGATGCCACGTTTAATTTTATAATTGCCAAAATTCCAAAATATAAAACTCTAATAACACCTATTAAATAGGAAATTTCACAACATTTTTTTTCAACAACCACTTGCCAAAAAAGGCATATGAACAAAAGTTTACTCTTCAAAATAAAGAATTAATAAAATAAACCAAATCGGTTTAAGTCATCAAAACCAGAACTCATTACAAGACATTTTAAGTTCAAAAATCAGTCAAATGTTTTTCATAAAAACTTCGATAAACACTTCCAAATGTTTTTCATAAAAACTTCGATAAAGCCTTCCCACGAACTCCTCACAGCTATGTTTCTCAACTATCATTTGCATCCACATTTGGTCCCGAACAACACACACGTTATATGATCATTGAACAAACACAAACAACAAACAAAAGCAAGGGTGAGTTAACCAATCAAAACATCATAGAACAATATGATACCCACATATAACTCACCTTGCATTATCATGACACATGCATAAACTCAACCAAGCTAACAACCCATCACATGTTCCCATTACCCTTATTGAAAGTCCTAACGAAGTGCACCTCTATTACAATTACACAAAGTTACCTTTCTTTATCTTCACATCCACGCATAACATTATCTTATAATGATCATACATCAATCCTCATAACATTAACCATACATCAACTCATATCATAACCCAACATGATTTCCTTCCAATTAAGGACTTTACATATAAATCACAAAAGAATTATGCACCCAAACAATACTGAACAATAACATTTTTAAACCAACAACAACACCATGTTAGAAAAACAACAACAACAACAACAAAACATCAAGTTCCACAGGTGATTAGTGGATTTTTCCACAACTTGTGGATTCAACTTCAAAGATGTAGGCGTTTAAACTAAAAGTTTCACAGGTGACCAGTGAGTTTTTCCATAACTTGTGAATTTAGCTCCAAAATACAAATTGTGAACCAGCGAGTTCCACAAGTGACTTGTGGATTTTTCCACATGTGAATTTGGCTTCGAATATACAAGAGTCATAACAATGAGTTCCACAAGTGACCAAAATTCACCCAAGCATTGACACAACTCATGAATTCTTAATAAACACATAAACTTTTACTGCACCTGAACCCAAATTAACATTACACTTTGGAAACATACTCACTCCATTAACCTTACCCTAGACCCCAAATTTAGTCAAATCATGCTACTCCAACACAACCCATAATTTCATCATCACAAGGAAACATCTCCAATCGCTATTACACCATGGCTTTCCCATATGCTTAAGAAAAATCATAAAAACCATTTCATTCCATAAAACATTTCACCTTTACTTTTCTCAATGACAAATTTAGTCTCCCAAATACTTTAAACGAAATTTTCAATCAACTTATCTCCAAATGCCTTGCATTTCACAAATATTCCATAGCCACATCAAAGAACCCATTATCAAATCATGCTTATTTCAACCATAGTTAACACTCCAAAAGAAACCAAGTTCAATTTACAACCATTGCTCTAACCTCAAATAAATTCACATGGTAACAAGATGAAGATCAAAATTCCTAATTTCCCCCATTGATTCATCCAAAGTGATTTTTCCACCATCAAAGTGATTTTTCCAACCATCAAAGTGATTTTTCCACCATCAAAGTGATTTTTCCACCATCTTAACTCCACCATCAAAGTGATTTTTCCAACCATTTCATCTCATATTCACCACAAAAATTGACAGCGATCATAGTGATGTGAATTGCATAATGACCCAAATGGAGAAGGATTAATGCACCACTTTGCTACAATTTTTTTAAAGTTATTAATTTGTTTAAATAATGGACTAAAGCTTTGTAAAATTGGCTAACCAAATAATGTTTTGGTTGAATCAATTAATGGACTCTAGTTTGGTTTTATTTCAAGTTGTAATAATGGCTCAATTGACAACATAGTCATCAGCCTTTGGGAGACCAAAAGGATTCATAGTTGAATGCTTTTGGGTGACGTTTGGGTTGCCACAATTTTAGTTACAATCAATTATTATGTAGTTGGATCACTAATAGCTTAAGTGGGATGTAATTATAATTTATGGGTCTTTTGTAATTCTAATGGTTAAAGTTTCTATATAAGCCAAACCATTTTTTTATCAATGAAAAAAAGTTAAGTTTTGTTTAGAAATTATCTCTTCTATCTTAGTGAGAGTGATTTTGTAAGACCCGTCAAAATTAATTAATTAAATAAGTAATAATAATTAATAAATATGGGTAGTGGAATCCTTTATGGCATTTAATTCTGACATGTATGATGTGGAAAAGTACTAGCTCAAATGGTTGAGAGTGTTTAATTATATGAGAGGACTTGGGTTCAAGTTCTTTGTATGCCATTTGTGTGTTATTTAATTTATTATTATTTTTGATAAGTGAGAAGGAAGGTTTCTGATTTTTGGCCATTGTAGAGCATTGTGAGGAGTGAATTTCCAAAGAGGAATTGTGGTGCGTGCATGAAAAGAAAAGCAAAATTGTGGTAGAATTGGGGAGACCATTGCTGATTAAGAAGGAACACTAATCTTTACCAAATTTTAAGCAAAGGAAACCAGGTTAGGGAAGCTTTTACACGTTAATTTTTATGTTTTAGCATGAATTATATGATGAATATATGATGTTTATGCATAAACCACTGCTATTTTGTTAAATTTTGTGTTTCTAGAAAATTTCCAGAAACTGCCTAGCGGCACAACCCTGGCTGCCAGGCGACACATGCATGTCACCCAATTTTTTTGGGTTTTGATGAACTGCCTAGTAGTGATGAATACCCGCCAGGCAACGCGAACTGATTTTGTTTCGAATTTTGATGTTTTGGGGTTCTGGGATGATTCTGATTTGGAAGAAAGGAAGTCCTAGGTAATTGTGAATGATTAGATGTGTTACATTGTTGAATTACGTGTGGTTGGAGGCCAAGTTCGATAAAAAATGCTATGAACACCCTTTTATGGTTGAACAATTGAGAGTTTTATGATTCGAGTATAATTATTGCGAATTGGTATTGGGATTGCGTTGAGTATAGTTAAGTTTGAATATTTGAGTCACGACTATCATGCTCACGTACGAAATAGCGAAGATAGACAGAGGAAATTATTAGGAATATGGAAAAGGGTAGCTACAGGTGTAGAAATGCTGGGAATCTACCCAGAAAGGCATGCACAGCCTGGCGGCACGGGTTCTGCTACCAAGCGCCATCAGAGGGACATGGGTTTTTTGGTGGCTGGGGAAATTCTGGTGGTTCTAGAATTTTGGTGAATTAGATTCGTACTACTTGTGGAGTTGGGAGTAGTATTTGGTTAAAAGCATTGAGGATGACATATGGAAACTAGAAATATCAATTCTATGATGTAAAAGGAATGAAAGGTCATTTTAGTGCAGTGGGAGTGGCAGTGCAAATGGTAATTAAGTATTGTAAAACTTGTTGTGGTACTAGTCACACTCAGATGTTGCTTGAGTAAAGTGGGATTCAAGGGTATGGGGCAGGGGTTATATTGCATGAGCAAGTGACAATACTTAACAAATGAATGATTAATAGGTTGGATTCAATGATTAGAAGCAGTTTGAATGGTATCTCATTGAGTCAATGTTATTATGGAGTAATGATGGATTCATGGATAGGCAAAGGTGCAAGAGAGAAACCTGTGTCAAGATGCATGAGTGGATATTTCAGTATAGGACTAATTTGAGAATGAAAGGGTTGGAAAATGGGAAAACGCTGCAGGAATCAAACCAATACCCTCGTTGTACTAGTGTAGCACCTGACGGTGAAATGTAACCCACCAAGCGATAGCTACAAAGTTAGAGAGAACTGGAACGTGAGGCGCCTGGCGGCAAGGGGTGTTCCACCAGGCGACACCTGCAAGAATAGTGGCAAGAGAGGCGCTTGCCGCTTGGCGGCACGCGTCGCCCGCCAGGCGATTTGGAAGCGCATTGTGCCTAGCGACTTGTGGGTTGCGCCAGGCGATACCGTTAAGGCAAAGGTGTTTTGTTTGCTTTGATATGCGTGATCTCCAAGGCTTCTAGGATATCTTGTTCCTTGTGTTGTGAATTAGAATGTATCCCTTGAGTTGTGGCTTAGGATAGGGGTAAAAGCACGTGGTATTCCTTGAGTTGTGGCTTGGAATAACATCTCTTGAGTTGTGGCTCAGGATGACAGATGAACATGAGGAACTCTTGAGTTATGGCTTGGGTTGGTGAGTATTGTTGGTGTGAGTGTGCACGTAGCAGCGTGTACGGATGGGTCCAGTTAGCTCACCCTATGCGGTATACGTGAGCAGATGATGTTGCAGGTGGATTTGGTGAGGCGTAGAGCCAGAGCGGGGCTAGTCTGGGATAAAGATTTTCATCAAAGCTTTTATATTTTTATGATTCTAAATAAATTGTATCGTTTATATTATTCAACTTTTGATAATTATAATAGTGTTTATAATTATGGATTTTGAATTATTGTTGACATAATAAAAGTTTAAATTTCCCTCGTTTTTTAGAAATGAGGTATTAATAAATGACGTCTATTTACTATTAATTAAATTTTTTTATTTAAATCCGTAATATCCGGTCAGAATGTTACAGATTCTCCTAAGTTCTTGAGTGATTCAAGAACCCCTTGGTTGTATTAAAGGACTTTCCTATTCTTTGTGTATTGCCTCTCTTGGAAAGAGTGGTTCTTTACTTCCTACTTTTCATATTCACCTTTTCTTCTTTCTTCACCCAAATCCAGAAAAAAAAAACCATTATGGTCATATTTATCTTATAGTCATAACTCTCATTCCACTCGCAAAAATTAGTTTTTCTTAAGCTAAACTTGTATTTTAAAACATGAACTTTCACCCTGTTTTGGCATCATGTCAATTGGAGTTCTACAACCCAAGATATTGACATTTTTACAATACTAGCTAGACTGGAACTTCCACCTTTTTCTAATCCATCTTTTCACTAACCATAAAGATCCTAAGTCAGCCTTTGTGCAAATGGGGTTCACATTACATAGACAAAAAAATATCTTTCCTTACCCCAAAAACTTAATCCCAAATGATACATTTCACATTACCACCTTAATTCAACCATTAATGAAACTTGTTATCATATTCCATCCTTAAGAACAAAATTACCTCTTTATAATTTCATATTTTAAAATGCAATCAATTCTCCATATATAACCACAAATAATGAGAACAAGGCTTTAAACCCCCTTACACCAAAACGTAACTTAAAGATTCATTTCACAATTCCTTCATTCCATAAATCAAGAATATTAGGAAAATGGGTTATCACCCTTTACATAAAAAGCGTAACAGTAAGATACATTTCACAATTTCACCATACCATAAAACAATTTATAATCATTTCTCTACACACAATCACGTAATATCAAGAAAATGGTTTAGCACCCCTTACACAAAAAATGTAACCTGAAGATGCATTTCACAATTCCAGAAACCTTAATTTCCAATTGATCAATAACTTAAGTCTTGTGCCTGTGTCTAGATTCAGATTCAATGAATCTGCCTTAACTTTTCACCTTCCTAGGCACACCATAAAACTACCAAAAAGAAAACCAATATTTTTTCCATTTTTTGCTTTAGCCAAGGTTTGAACTCACCACCTCCAAGCTCCAACCTAACACTCCAAACCATGTCAACTATCCGCTTTTTCTTATCAACCACACGTACAACAACATACAATAACACCTTTAATGCATTTATGAAAATAAAATTATAAGCTTGCCAATTGTATTATGAATAATTTATAAAAAATACAAATTACACTAAAGCACAATCAACACTTGCAAAAAAGATATATAAAAACAATACTTAAATATAAACACACCAATTGCACACATCAAGAATTGAACCCTTTACCACCAATCTGTGACAAGCTCTAACCGAACTGTTTGTATTCCATTTCTAGTCAAATTATTTATTTATTAATTCAAATGATACTCCTCACGTCCAATTACCACCTTAGAAATATAATTATTATTTTTGGGTTGTACAAGAACATCCAAAACGTGTTCTTCAAGCTTCAAAACCAAGCAAAATTTGCTCCAACATACAAAGATTTTCCATTCACGAGTGGCATACTATGTGAATCAGAGAGAGAGTTTTCCAAATGTGTTTCACTATTTCGCGCTTAGAAATCTCATAGTTACTCCTCTCTAAAAAACCAGCCAATATAGCCTGATCATAAGTGAATTCAACAAGTTGATTTATCTGTACAATATATTGATTTCACTTGACTTAAGTGAATTAAGTTGATTGAATAACAATTCAATTGATTGAATACATTCATACCAGAACTATATGCAACAAGTCTTTTAACTTGTTAAAACCCTTTTTAACAGATTAAAAAGGACAAGCATAAGACAAAAAGACATCTATTCATATGTCATATAGTCTACAAATTGAGTCCAATCTTCAAGCTTTGTGATCTTCTTGTCAATTCCAGATTCAATATACCTTAAGCTTGAACACCAATGAAACTCTTCAATTCTTCATCAAGACTTCATCAATCACACAAGATCTCATGCACTAGCTTCATCAAATCCTTGCACTAAGGTCATTTATGCTAACAATCTCCCCTTGTTTTGATGAAGCCAACATCCCTTTATGACAATGTTATTCAAATTGAATTGATGAGACAAGATCCATTTTGAAAACCTGAAATAGCTTTGCAAACACAAAATATACACACACATATACACATACAAGTATTCCACATGTGCACATGTTCCCCTGTCATTATTGTGGTTTTATTTCAATTTTTTTATCTAATTTTCATTATTACTTATGTAGTTCTTGTTTTGATACTATCTTAATCAATTCATTGGGAATATTAAAATTTTCATTCATGATACCATCAAAATAGACTATCAGATCAACTAATAGAGGATACATGCACCAAAGTAGAAAAAGAAAAGAAAACTGAAGCTAATAGGGACAGATATAATCTGTCGATTAAGACCTAAAAACAACTTATTCAAAAATCTGCCAACAACAATAGAAAACATGAATGCAACACAACAAATGCAACGCATAACCTAAGAACCACCCCACTTAATCATTTCTTAGGTTGTCTCTGTTGTAGACAATGGAGAGGAGGTAATTGACATTGAAGATCAATTCATCAAGATTTGAAACCATGCATTTCATAAAGCATGATTTTAATTTTGAGACACGTTGAGCTCTTGGAGTTGATGGAGAACTAATATTTCAAAATGAGAATAGGTAGAGTTAGTCTCTTCTAGAGCATGGTAAAGCTCAATGGCCATAGGTTCAAGTCTAGAGGCATCTTCCTTATCTTGGTTTACTCCATAAGGTGCAGGACATGTTCGTGAATCACTAGGGAATGAATGAATTGATGATATGATAATGCAGAATGGTTCGAAATAGTATCAATTGAACATAGGAACTGAAATCATACGAAACAATCAAGTAGAACATAAGATCCCAAATCATAAACCCTAATTAACGAAATTAACGAACGAATGCCCGAATGAGAAATTAGATGCAACGAATGATGAAATTAGTGTGCAAATGGTTCAAAAACATTACGTATAACATCACAAATGAGTTACAAACAAGAAACGAATACAAGGAGCATGAAATCAACAAAACCAAAAATTGAACGTGAATGAAACAATGAAAGTTTTCTGTAGAACTGAAATGCATGATTCAAGATGTGTGATTTATGTATGATTGATCCTACATCACTTAAAGATTTATGGACCTGAACTAAAATTGAATACTTAATGGAACTTGTATGTATGGATAGAACTTGATTCATTAGTAATCTTAAGACTCTTGAACTTAATGGAAGATTGTTTATTGATGATCCAATGGATTGGAGTTTGATAAGTTATCATAGGTTCAAAGTCACCGGGAATATGATTTGAGTAATCTTGTGAGTTTATTTTGACTTGAATTTAGAATTGAGATGTTTGTGAAATCATGAGAGTGGAGTGAATGAAATCTAGTCTTGACAATTATATATACTATATTTCAAATTTTTGCTACAAACCAACTATTTGATAAAATACCAAAAAAAGTTTCTTAGTGTTTTTGTAAACTTTGTTGTCTAATTGAGTTGTGAATTGTGAAATTTGACATGTGTTGCATAAGTCCCTATGGAGAGAATGATATTTATTACTTGCTATATGTGATCAATGCACTTGTCGTTTTCCACTAACAACATGTCGTGCTTAGGTAATGCCTAAAGTTTAAAAATTGATGCCCAAATGCATCATTTTGATGTTCATGTTGGTATATGTTAGACAATAATGTAGCTTCCCCTTTACAATATAAGCCCCCTTACTTTAAACTTAAGACTACAGAGCTTGTTGATGAGGTCTTATTGTCTCATTAGCTTGTTCAAAAAGGTTGAGTAGCTACCTCTAATAACATCTTCCTCCAATCGCTTAATATCTACAACAAATAAGGTACTATGAAGGGGATGCATTTCCAAACATGGAAGATAAAGAACGTGGACAACTTAAAAGCATGGGATATTACATTAATGTTTATGCAATATTGTCTTGTCGCATGTATTTTGGCCATATATATGTTTCATTAGACATTAGGTTGTATAATATCAACTTTCCAAGTAGTTCCGTTGAGAAGTTGTTCTCATACAAAGTTTTATCAATGGTACCTGATAACGTTGTCGTTGATGCGATCAAATTAATACTACTAAACTATAGCAACTTCAGTATTGCTAAGATAGTAGTCAAGAAAATAGAAAGGGTAAAGTAACCCAAAGTCGTCTCTCAACAAACACGAAATTGATTTTTAAAGATAATTGGTGGATAATATCAATATCTAATATAATTAAATTAATTAATTAATTAAAGATATATGATAAATTATCACTGATTAGTATTTGTATTAATTTTCCAAATCAACCCTTTGCAATCTCCTTAAATTATCTTCTAAATAATCCAATATCTTCAAGATATAGTTGTTTGTTACAATCTCCTTAAATTATCTTCTAAATAATCCAATATCTTCAAGATATATTTGTTTGTTGTGGAACTAAAAAGATTCAAGAAGATCTTGTCATTTTTAAAAAGATTTGGTAGTTATTATCTTTTAATATTTTATGATATATTTAAATAAGATAATTATTTAAAAATATCAAATAAAATATCTAAAGATATATTTTTTCCAAATTATCTTCTATCATAAAGATAAAGAAAACCGCAAGGTCTAATTTTTTTGTTCCTCTCTTTTTTGTTCACTTTTTCAAGCTTTTCTTGTCGTCTTCATGCAATGCTTGGCTTGGATTTTTGTACTTTTGATAATTTCTTATTCTTGGATTTATCTTTAAGGTGTTATGAAGTTTTAATCAATTTATTTTCACACCTCCATTAGCTCAACTTAGCTGCAGCTGCACTAACACACCTCAAAATATCCAAAGAACATTTATGCAACTAAAAAGCTATTTTTAACATGTTTTTGTATCTCATGCTCAATACACCCAATTATAGGAAATCTCAATTAAATCAATCTTTAAGCACACAAATTCAATTAAATATTCAAAATTAAACATTAAATAAGGGAAAAAATACGCACTCATCAGTACCCCTTAACATGGTACCTGTGGTCCAATTCTTTGTAATAATAGTTTATTATCACTGACAATTGATCGCCTAAGAAATGGTTTCGTAATTGACACTTATGGTGCAACTAAGGAACTCGAGTTCGATATACCACTCACTAAAGACTCTTCTATGCAATCATAACATTATGATAAATGTTATGGTTCCTTTTGAAAAAAATATCCTTGAATCCAAATTGAGTGAGAGTCATTGTGATGGAGGGCCATCCATGAAAGGATTTTGGGCCTATGAGAAGGTCCATGAGTAAGAAGGTTGAATAATATTTTAAGATTTTACATCACCTGTATTATATTTTAAGTATGGTTGGGCAAAAATAACTGTACTGTACTGAACTACCAAAAACTACACTGAACTAAAAAATAGTTCGTATGAATTGCACTGAACTGAAAAATAGTTCAGACGAACTGAACTGAACTGTTTTTCTGAAAAATAAACTGGACTGAACTGCACTGTACTTATTTGCACTGCACTATAATATGAATTGTACTAAACTGTTATAAACTGAACTATTTTATGAACTGCACTATATTAGAACTGAACTGCACTATTTTTTAACTGAACTGCACGATTTTTTACTGAACTGCACTATTCTTGAATTGAACTACACTAATTTTTAACTTAACTACACTATTTTTGAACCGTTTTTGAATCGAATTGCACTGATTTTGAATAAACTTCACTATTTTTGAACCGAATTGTACTATTTTTGAACCAAATTGCATTGATTTTGAAATGAATTGCACTGTTTTTGAACTGAATTACATTATTTTGAACCGAATTGCACTAATTACATATGATTGTTATACGCAATAATAATATAAAGTTTATAATTTGAAAGTGCTTAGGAAATAATACTTGAAATAAGCTTCATACTTCAATACACCAAAATCAAAATAGTTATACATCTTAATGCATAGGTTCTCCAGTAGGTTCTCCCATAAACAACACCAAAATGTTAATACATCTTAATACATCTTCAATCATCTAAATTAATTGCACTTGAAGGTCCCACTTCGTCTTGAGAAGTTATATCTACAAAAAAAAATATATATTTTAGGCTTTCATATAAAGTATCAACTAAAAAGTATATAAAGTTTTCATATAAACTCACCTTGCTCAAATTCATCAAGCTCTTTAGGATCCTCATTAAAAAGTATAGAAAAAGGTGTTCCTCTTAACCAATCTTGTGTGCAAACAAGTACTTCCACTATTTTAGGCGTTAGGCAACTACGATAAGGATTAACCACCCTTCCTCCTATACTGAATGCACACTCTGATGCTACGGTAAAGATGAGAATGGCTAACACCTCTCGAGCCATGTTTGTAAGGATAGGAAATCTAGTTGAGTTGACCTTCCACCAATGTAAAACATTAAGCTCAACTGACTTTGTATAAGGTTCAGGATCCTCTCTCAAATATTTATCAAGCTCTGATATATAATCAAATTTACGTCCTGTAGCTCTTAGGTAGAAGCTCATGCCATGAGGATCATCATCTTCATCATCTAGTTGGGATTCTTGTTGGCTACTTTGAGAACCCTCCTCAACCCCTTGATATTGATCATAAAGTGTTTTTAAAGATGACAATAATTTTGATTTCAATCCACTGGCCATGCTAGGTTCAAATATATAGTCAATGAAGTAATTAACAAAATCCAACTTACTCCTTGGGTCAAGCACAACAACAATCAATAATAAGATATTAATTCCATTGGGATTTCCCCAATATTTGTCATACTTACCCTTC
>Ga0214544_1001784_pt1 | contig 45175 bp, 27 predicted proteins | sample CNSS3metaG_FD_160074 | JGI IMG/M metagenome (GOLD analysis project Ga0214544, IMG submission 160074) | Root nodule microbial communities from cowpea collected in UCLA plant growth center, Los Angeles, California, USA - CNSS3 | ecosystem: Host-associated > Plants > Roots > Nodule | place: USA...
CTCATCCTTCATCTCAACATCATCAGGACCAGGAGCAGCTGCATATGTCGATGCCGTGAGAGATACAACCTCCCATTCATTCCCACGAGAAGTCTTGTCCCCTCCATCTTCATTGTCTGCCATCTTTTGTCTTCATCAGAAGAATGGCATCAAATTCTAATTCAACTTAAAGTACACTTAAATGGAAATGCGTACATGCAACGAGGGTGGGGGAATCAATTTAATGCCAAAAAAGTATGATTTATCAATATAATAAATAAGAAAACTATCAAACCTGGAAAAAAAAAGTGTCACAACCATGTGCAGAGTCATTGAATTGCAATATAGAAAGGAGACATAATGATTAGTTTTTATCTATGAGTGCGAGGAGGTAACATTGTTCAAGTTCCAAAGAAACAAAAACGTCGATACAAAAATACTAAATCAACTTCATAAACAGACGCAAATTTCCAACAAAAGAATTTAGAGCAATTTTTTCTACTACTTAAGAATACAAATATCCTAAAAATATATTTTTAACTTATTCTTCTTCAATTAAAAAACACCATGAAAACAAATCGAAAACTCTTTCTCCAATCACGAATTCCATATTAGTTTTCCATCCTCAAACCCAAAACTGATATCATGAATTCCATCCAATAAACCGAACAAGCTCTACCAGTCCAGTGGACTCAAGCACCCAATTCATGCAGAGTTGGTTACGCAACAAAAATGCAAAGACGTCAGCACGAAATCGAAACAAAACAGCACCCCCACGCAGAGATCCAAAGACGGAACAAAACACAAAAACCAAATCAAAATCAAACCCTAGAACGACAACCCATACACAGCTACATCATCATCACACAGACCCGGTCCCATAATCATCAACGATATTTTATTTTTTCCAGGATCAAAACATACACAGAGATTGATAAATAAAAATAGAAAAGAGAGAGAAAGTGATTAACTAACGGAAACTAAACGCTACACGATCCGCGAAGAACCAGAACGTGTGTACGACGACGATGAGGTTGAAACTGAGAAGCAACTAGAGGAAAATGAAGGGGGGTTGGCTTTTATAGGGATGATTTGTTTATCGGGTATGTTACCGGCTATAGCAGGTGGATCGAAAGGTAGTGAAAGTGAACAATTACCGGTTATTCCCTTTGCGTGGTGTGAGAGACATGGGATCTATAACTATATCTATCTATCTAACTACTAAGTTTAACAAATTAGATCCTCTGCGACACTTATTTTTCTACATCCAAGTGCACAGCTGAATGCAAACCATTGATTATTTATTGCGTAACAGTTTATGAAAAAGAGAGAACGTATTGAATGGGTCAGATTTCTGCTAGAAGAATGTGGTCGTGTAGAGGCAGCAGAGAATCCTGGCTCTCATTTTAAGCTCATCCAAAACTGTAGCCACTACCCCTATGATGAAAGAAAATAGATAAAGGTTTTATTTATTTATGTTTTATCTACTACATCAGAGAAATAACTAAAAATTTTCAATTTTCTTTTATGAAAAAAAAACATTTTTAAAACTTATCAATATTTTTCCTTTCAACTTTATACAAACAATTTTAATGCAAAAACCATCATTTTTGTTAAAACAAAACTAATTATGTTATTTATACTAATTTCATTACATTACACTAATCATTATACTAATTTCATGTGACATTTTAAAAATAATTAATAAATGATTGATTGATAGGTGTGCGCGTATTCACATGTATAATGAAACACAGGTTTGATTAATTGGAAATCATTATTAAGCTTTCAAAGACATGTCTTCATTTTCTCACCTCGAATCTGATACCTATTAGTAAGTAATGTCATTTCTAAAATTTGCTTTATTAGTCATTAAGAGGACATAGAATTTCTACAATCTTCTCAACAACGCCAAAAACTACTATTTTGTTTTTAAATTGATTCTATGTAAGGATGATGGAGGTGGGTTTAGATATTTCATGTAATAAAAAATAATCCTTATTTTTATTTTTAAATTTAGTGGATATATAATTTTTTTAGGGATAAATATATTTTTGGTACCTCTTGTTTTAATAAAATTTGAAATTAATTTATTTTTAAATTTTTTTATTAATTTAGTCCTTTATTTTTATAAATATAAATATGTAAATTTAATTATTTTAATCAAATTTTATTAAATTTATTTAATATTTTAAATAATTTTACGATTATATTTAAATTATTTATCCTGACACATAGTACATATTTTTATTTATATTTATATCTATAATTTTACTGTTTCAAATATCAACTAAATTTATTAATAGTAAAATTTATTTTTAGATATCAATATTTTGTTTACAAATGTTCTTTAATGTAATCAATATAATTATTGGTTATTTTTTATTTTTAAATTTGATAATTATTTAGTATTTTCTCGAATGTCATGTTTTTTGTACTATTTTTTCAAAATCTCTTAACACTTTATAAAATAATATTAGATAAAAATGTAAAAACATAGAAAATATAAAGTATATTTAACCATTTCGTGTAATATGATAAAAAGTTTAAAATAGTTCAAAATATCCATAGTCATAATAGTAAATTTTGACCTATAAGCTAATCTATCCATAGCTACAAAATTTGACCTTATGGCCTAACACGATTAGATCTGAATATTTAATATCATCACTATAAAAAGTATTCAAGCATAAACGTTGAATAAGTTCCTTGATTTAATAATTGTTCCATTGATTGGCTTGACCTAATAATTAAAATAAAATAGTTGATTTTGTATAATATTTGTTTGTTTTTAAATTTATTTAAAGTATAGTAATAAATAAAAATTTAAAAATGTGTTAAGTTTTTCTTTTTATTGAGAAATAAAAAGGAATATGTAATTAATATTGAAACAAACTTTGTATTTTTGTATTCATTTAAAAAATTTGAAATATTTCATAATTTCTTTAAAATTAATTATATATTAAAAAATTTCTTTTAACAAAGATGACAAATAATAAAAACAATATTATATTTAATTATATTAATAAATTAAAACGAAATTAATAAAATTAAATATTTATACTAATATTATAATATTTTTTTATCTATTAAATACAAAGTATACTAATACTTATTATTATTAAATAACTATTTAATCAGAGGTTAAATATGTTTTTGGTCCCTCAAATTTTAGTGAATTTTGGAATTAGTCTATCTTTAAAATTTTATACCAATTTAGTCCTTCATTTTTATAAATACGTAAATTTAGTCATTTTTATCAAATTTTGTTAAATTTATTTGACATTTTAAACACATTTTATGATGATATTTGAGTTAACATTAAAACGAAAATGTGTCAAATAGTGTAAACAATTCAAATACTATCATAAAATGTGGTTGAAACATCAGATAAACTTAACAAAATTAGGTTAAAATAACTAAATTCATTATATTTTTAAAAATGAATTACTAAATTAATTAAAAATTATAAAGAGGGACTAATTTCAAATTTCATGAACTTGTGTGTCAAACTATAATAATAATAATAATACCATTATAATAATATTCCGTAGTGATAATAATAATAATAATAATAATAATAATAATAATACAAAATATATAAATAGATACACATTTTTTTGAGTCTTTTTTGTTTTTACAATTTTATCTTGTTAATTAATATTTGTTAAATTTAAATAATTATTCATAATAAAAAAAATTTGTCAGTTTTATCATTTTACTAATTTTAGTAACTATTTTTTAATTCAAATAATTATATAGATATAGAGATAAAATGAGCAACAAAACAAATAAAAGTACAAATACTTGAGATATAACTCATAATAAATAAAAATAAAATGTGTGTCTAATTATAATAATATTAATAATAATAATACAACTATAATTACATCGTGTAGCAATAATAATAATAATAATAATAATAATAATAATAATAATAATAATAATAATAATAATAATACAACTACATATATAAAAAGATAAAACTTTTTGGTGTCTTCTTTTGTTTTTTCAATTTTATCCTTTTAATTATTATATTTTAAATTTAAATAATTATTTATAATAAAAAATATTTTTCAGTTTTATTTTAATATAAGGAAATATATATATATATATATATATATAATTTTTTTTTAAATTACACATGTCAGTGCAGTCAGCATGACCATTAGAGACGCCACCTAAGAATTAATGTGGTCGAACAAACTCCATATATTACTCAAGTATAAAAATAAATTTTATATAAAATTTGAAAGAGAGACCGAATTTTAATTTCGCATACATGTACTACAAACATACTTAATCCTAATTCATTCACATGTTTATTGAAATTGAGTGTTGTTACTTAAAATTTATGTGAAGTAAAAGCTACTTAAATTTACATTAAATATATTTATTATTAGTAAAAGTAATAAAAAATATATAATGAAGTTTTGCGTATATTTAAATGGAATCAAGGAACTTAGTTTTAAAATCAGTTTATTTTAAAAGAATAATTTTAAAAATTTGATTTTAAAATATGATATTTAGATATTTCTAAATTTTAAATATAAAAATTAAATTAAATCAGTAACAAAGATAAAATTAGAAATAAAAGTACGTACATAAACAAATTATTTTATTAAATAGAATATTAGTTTTAAACTTTAAAATATTAATATTTAAAATTTTATTAAAGATAATCATAAGCATGTACGTAGTATTATGGTTAGGTTATAGACAGTGAGAGTAATATCACTCACTAAACTCATTTTAGTTATAATTAAACTTTTTATAAAAGTTATAGACCAAAATAGGATTTTAACTAGTTTCATCTCTTTCGAATTATGATTTCTTTATTTATTTATGTATTTATTAATTCTTCTCGTTTTTGTTATTATATTTCATCTTTAAACCTATACATTTGTTCGTCTCTTATTGACCGGATAAAATATTTAAACCTATATCTTTAATTTTTATTTGGTTTAATTTAATTTTCTAGTTTTATAAAATGATTTGATTAGGTTATTTTTTAAAATTGATATTAGATTTTTATTAAATTAAAATATTAAATTACTAAAATTTAACGAGGACATAATCGATTTTCTGTAAAAAATTTAAAAATTAAATTAAATTAAATAAAAGTGACAATCTAGTTGAATTTTTTATAAAAGTCAGAGAACAAAATAGGATTTTAACTAGTTTCTTCTCTTTCGAATTATGATTTATTTATTTATGTATTTGTTAATTCTTCTTGTTTCTGTTATTATAGTTCATTCTTGGCAAATTCCGCACGTGCCTTTGATTGGAGAGGGTGTCACCGACCTTTCTCTTTCTCCACGGCAAAAACATCGTGAATCGCCGTTGATAATTTGGGGTTCCTTTCCAATTCCATATTGCGAGACCAAATTCGTGCTTGGTATGTACTCGATGGTTCAGCGTTTTAAGTTCGTTGTATAACCCATCAATCTATTAGGGTTTCCGTGTTCCTTAACATATATTTATTGATTCGAATCGGTAGTTAGGGTTTCTTGCAGTAGTAATGTTTGATTGAATTTGTATAATATCAATTTAATCTTCCAGTTATCAATTTCAAGCACTAGGGGATCCACATAGCGTGATTTTGTAGACCCTTTTTTTTGGTTGATAGAATTTAGGAAAATTAATAAAGGTTGCATGCATTCAACATCTATTTCCTTTACCTGCTCTTTATAATATTGGCTTTTCCTATCTCATTTTCGTCATCCCACTAGTTAATTTTTATCCGTTAATTTACATTGAAGTTGTTGTTACAGGGTTCTGTTTGGGATGATGAGCTAGCTGATGGAGGAATCCTGTAAGATATTTAAGATATGTAAAAGATGAAACTGCAAGCACATATTCCGGGGGAGATGTCAGGACAGGTACCTAATCAACCCGGGTCTCAGTTGTCTGGACTGACCCAGCTGAATGGGAATGCACTCGCTCATCAGATGCCACCTTTAGGGGGTGTTCCCCGGTCAACAATTAATATGGATCCTGAATTTCCTAGAGCTCGCACTTTTATTCAAGAGAAGATGTAAGTATTTTTTTTTTTTATCTGTTCAATTGAACACTTTTAGTGGGTAACCTGACTTCGTTGATTCTTCTTGGGAATTTTGTCTATATATAAGAAGTACAGATGACATTTTTGGGAGATTGACTACCGAGATGATAGCATAAACTCCACAGTACAAGCCAATTTATTGATAGGTTCATAAAGAAAATTAATAGTTGCAAATTTCTGAAAACAGAAGTGAAAGGAAACTAATATATTTGACACTCGATCATTATATTATGATTGATTTTCTTTTATGTGCTAGAAATTCTTTGTGGCTCTGTTGCATTACCTAATTGAATATTTAAGCTTAACTAAAATAATTTAATTTAACATTTTCATAATTTTATTGAGAGTTTAAGCATCTGCAGTGTGTGAAACAGCATTTTCAACGTGCTTGACAACATTCAGTCACACTGATGCTTCTTCATAATTTATGGTTTAATGGCTAGATTACTCTAAAAAGTAGTTGCTGTGGGATGCCTGCAGTGCATATGCCATTAAGTTAATTAGATTACTGCCTTTCTGTCTCAATTATGTTCCAATTTCCCCCTCCTTCTTTGACGTTTTGACTTAAATAATAATAATAATCATGTATGCAAAAAGATAAACTACTATAGTATTTTTATTCATTCTCATCAGTAGATGTTTTTTCTTTTTACCTTCCAGATTTGATATGTTATTGCAACGACAACAGCAGCCAGTTACAGATGTCCAGAGAAAGAAGCTTAAGGATCTTGCGAAGCGCTTGGAGGAGGGCATGTTAAAAGCTGCCCGATCTAAGGTTTCTACTGGTCTTCACGTTATTTTTCTTTTTCAGTTCCCAATATTTGGAAGGATCTTAATTGTAAACACATGGAGCCTTGAAACTTCTTCCTTAATTTGAATACTATTTGTGTTGTCAACGGTTTGGACATACCTTTCAGGAGGATTACATGAACTTGGATACTTTGGAGAGTCGATTATCAAATTTCCTTCGACGAGCATCTATGAATAATCAAAACCAACACTATCCGCAGCTTGTTAACTCTTCTCCGATCAGTACAATGATACCAACCCCTGGTATGTCACATGCTCCAAATTCAAGCATGATGGTTGCATCTTCTGTGGATGCCTCGATGATTTATGCCAGCGGGTGTAATAGCATAGCATCAACATCTTTCAATAGTGTAAACATGTTACCAGCTGGTGGCATGCTTGGCAGTACCTTAAATAGATTTGATGGTAATATTAGAGTATTATCATTCTTCACCAATCCTTACACTTTTATTTTCTTGTCCTTCATTTTAGAGTCTATGTATTGCAGGTTTGTCTAATGGTTATCAGCAGTCTTCTACCAGCTTTTCTGTTGCCTCAGGGGGGAACATTTCATCAATGGGGGTGCAGAGAATTGCTAGCCAGATGATTCCCACTCCTGGATTCTCAGTCAGCAGCAGTCACTCACACATGAACATAGATTCTAATACAAATGGAGGTGCATTTTCCAGTGTAGAGTCTACTATGGTACCACTATCACAACTTCAGCAGCAGAAGCAGATTGTTGGTGGCCAAAATAGTCATGTATTGCAGAATCTCAACAGTCAAATGGGTATTGGAATGAGATCTGGTTTATTACAGAAGCCATTTACAAACTCAAATGGTGCTATAAATAGTGGCTCAGGCTTGATTGGAAACAATATACAGGTTGCAAACGAACCTGGCACTTCTTCTGACAGCTATGCCTCCACTTATGCCAATTCCCCAAAACAGTTGCACCAGCACTTTGATCAAAGTCAGAAACCGGTGGTGCAAGGTAATATTTTTCTCACTTCTTTTGATTTTCTTTTATCATGGAATGAGCCTAGGACCTTAACCTGCGACCCCGGCACCTGTATCAAGCTTCATAACGTTTCAGGACTATGTTACTTTTTTTGAGTATACACATCCATGTGTCTGTATACATATTGCATGTTCTGTATTTTTTACTTTCAAAATTGACATGTTTCAGAAAGAATGACAATATTATTATCAGGTGATGGATATGGATTAAACAATGTTGACAATTTTCCTTCTGGAAACTGTTATACGTCTGCGACATCCTCTGGGCCCATGGTGAACAATCAGAACACTAGTTCTGTTAAATTATCATCTGTGCCCAAAACTAGCACATTGTTAAGTGGTCACTCGAATTTGCATGGTATGCAGCAGGCTGCTCATATAAAGTCTCAACAAGTTAACCAGTTAGAAAAGTTGAATTTTCAGACTTCATTGACTTCAAGAGAGGGTTTTCTGCATTCTCAACAGCAATATCAGCAAAGGTCTCAACAATTGCAACAGCCAGATCAGTATGCGCTGCAGCAATTTCAATCTATGCAAAATCAGCATGTGGTCAACAGTGACACATTCAGTCAGTCTCAGCTTTCTCCCAATCTAGAAAACCGAGTGAAGCCTGAGCCTGGAATTGAACACCGCAAAGAAGTGCTCAACTCTCGTGTCTCTGAACAGTTTCATATATCTGAGATGCAGAGTCCGTTTCAGCAGAACTCATCTGAAGATTGCTCTAGGGGTGCTCAACATCTTCCATTTCCATCTGGTCACCATGATTTATCATCATCAACACCTCAAAATTCACAACAAATGTTGCACCAACATCAATTGGCTGCAGAGTCTCAAAATAATTTTAGCGTCGGGGTGCAATCCAAATCTGTGATTCTAAACCAATGGCCTCAATCACAAGATCCTGACAGTATTTCACATGATCAACATCTTCACGTGGATTTTCATCAGAGAATATCTGGACAAGATGAAGCTCAATGCAATAACTTATCATCCGATGGATCTATTATTGTTAGAAATGTTCTTTCTAGAGGCTTGGCTGAGCAGCTGGAATCTGGAATTGCTACAAATAAGGCGCACAGGAATCAACAGAGGTGGCTTTTATTTCTACTTCATGCTAAGCGATGTTCTGCCCCTGAAGGACGATGCAAAGAGAGGTTTTGTTCTATTGCACAGATGCTATGCAAGCACATAGATGGATGCAAGCTGCGCCATTGTCCATATCCTCGTTGCCATCATACAAAGGAGTTACTTATTCATTACGTAAATTGCAAGGATCTAGGTTGTCCTGTTTGTGTTTTTGTGAGAAAGTGTCGACGTGCTTTTCAATTGAAGCCTCAGATTCGGCCGGAACCTGAATCAAGCTTGCCAACTGCAGTGACTGGATCCAGTAAGCCTTACAGCGTTGCAGGCACATCACCAAGATTGATCTCAAAGCCTCCATTAGTTGTTGAAACTTCCGAGGACCTCCATCCATCTATAAAACGTATAAAGATTGAGCATTGCGCCCAGGCCATTTATCCTGAAAATGACCATTCTGCTTCATCTTTTATTGGAAATTGCGAATCTCTTGTTTCCAGGGATGCTCAGTCTCAACCACAACCCTATCCCAATGCTGAGAAGTCTATCTCAATTAAACCCGAATTTACAGAAGTTAAGGCCGAAGCTCCTGCAAATGTGATACATGAAAAGCTTAGTGAGATGCAAATGGATAACAATAATGCTGATGATAAAACGCCTAGTGCTGAACTTGTTAAATGTGAAGAACCTGCTAGTTTAGCTAGGCCTGAAAATATAAAAGCTGAGAAAGAAACTGGACAAGACCTGCAAGAAAATGTTGTGCAGACATCTGACATTCCAACTGGAACCAAATCTGGTAAGCCAAAAATAAAGGGAGTCTCATTAACTGAGTTATTTACTCCGGAGCAAGTGAGGGAACATATCACTGGCCTCAGGCAATGGGTTGGTCAGGTAAGTCTTTGTATTTTGTGGCATGTGCAATTTAATTCCTTATTTAAACAATGTTACTTTATCTGTACTAGTGTACTGGAAACCTGTTCCAGTTTACTTTCCTCTGTCAATACACTGACTTCCTATTTGTTGGTTGAAATATGATCTGGACTTCATCTAAGTATTTTAACAGACGTGTAATTCTTCAGTGACCTCAGGTTTAATTGTGAGTTCTTTACTTAAAGAGCAGAAATAACTGCGGAACTCACTAGTTTAAAGAAACTTTAGTTGCCATGTAAACACTCAAAATCAAATGAGACAACGAGAATATATTTTTGGCTTACAACACCAGAACTTTTTTATTTTAAGAATTATACATGAAAAGTACAGAAAACGGTATAGTTAGTATTCCTTTTCTTGTCAACTTCCAATGGGATTCCTTGAAAGGAAGCATGTACTGAAACATGAAGAGACTGATAAAATTATATACGAAGGCAGGTCTAGCTACCAAAAACAATGTAGGAAGCATATTTATCCAACAATATGCCCTATTTTATCTGACCAAAGCCTTGTGAATTCAGTAAAGTTGTTAAATGGTGGCGATATGGAACTACCATAAGCAATAATTGAAGGGATGCCCGCCATGGCATTACCATGGGCTGCAACGGTGGATTCCAAACCAAATGTATCAGCTGGAAATAATTTGAACTATTCTTAAGCGAGAGAACATAGATTCCTTATTAACCTATTTTGCATACTTAATACCCTTTTGCTGTCTGTCTGATAAACAGTCCTTTTTTATGGGCTACTGATTTTTGTGCACGAGACATCTATCATATATTCCACTAATTGAATCTTTTGATGTTTATGAGATGCCTATCATCTGTTCCATTACTTGAATCTTTTATCCATCTTATCTGGTCATTTCTGTGGAAATCTAATTTCCTACCATTTAAGTAGTCCATAATCTTGATTTATACTATTTTTATTTAACTTCATAAAATGCTATTTTCTTATTATTGTGTGAACAATAAACCGTAAAGACTAATTTAACCATTATATTTTCTTATCTAAGTATTCGGCTGAAGTGGTTAGTTCAAATATATGGTCATTCGTGACTGCTGACTTAATCTTTTTTGTGTTCTCACTTTTTAACATCTTAGGTTGTGTTATTTTCTTTATCCTTTTATAAACATTTACTAGTTTTTGATTGTTCATGTGGTATGTTTTACACAATGTGGTATGTTCCACATGTTGGCATAATAACTTTTTCTTGTGACAGAGCAAGTCAAAAGCAGAGAAGAATCAAGCAATGGAGCATTCAATGAGTGAGAATTCGTGTCAATTGTGTGCTGTAGAGAAGCTTACCTTTGAGCCACCACCTATTTATTGCACAACTTGTGGGGTTCGCATCAAACGAAATAATATGTATTACACCACAGGCACTGGTGACACACGACATTATTTTTGCATTCCATGCTATAATGATGCTCGTACAGAGAACATAATTGTTGATGGGACTCCTATTGCCAAGTCAAGATTGGAAAAGAAGAAGAATGATGAGGAAACTGAGGAATGGGTGTGTTATGTTTGCCTGTATCATTTTGTTGTTCAGTTAATTTTTTGTTGAATTAACCATCTGTGCTTTGTGTGCAGTGGGTTCAATGTGATAAATGTGAAGCATGGCAACATCAAATTTGTGCCTTATTTAATGGTAGAAGAAATGATGGTGGACAAGCTGAATATACTTGCCCTAATTGCTATATTCAAGAGGTAGAAAGAGGAGAGCGCAAGCCCTTACCCCAAAATGCTGTTCTTGGTGCCAAGGATTTACCAAGAACTATTCTTAGTGATCACATAGAACAACGATTATTTAGACGGCTAAAGCAAGAAAGACAGGAAAGGGCAAGACTTCAAGGAAAAAGTTATGATGAGGTGATTCGTATTATGGTTGGCAGAGATATGTTTTGTTCAATTTTTTATTTCATAACTTAATACATTTAGTATATCTTAGCTCTTTCATTGTTATTTTAATACTGAAGTATTAAATGAAGGGTTGACCCTTGGATCTGTTTGTTGTGCTATCCAATAGCCATTGCTAGACGCATACTCTATTCAAATTATATAGTCCTACCTGGAGAGTTTAGAGCAGAAATCATCAAATAAAGTTCGGATGTGGAGACAAGCTTTGGAAGTATAAGGCTTTCATTTCAGTAGAAGTAATGTAGAATATATGAATATAAGTTTAGCAGAAGTATCAATCCTACCATTCTGAATGTCTTGGATCCATACCTTTGATTTAAATGTCTTGGATGGAGAAATAGTTGGTGATGAAAATTGTGCAATACTGGGTAGTTGGGTGAGTGCTCTTCTCTGAGTATTATTGATGACAAAAAGCTAAAGTGAAAAATTTACATATTAGAGTTAAGAGAGAGAGAGATAAAATAGAAACTGAAAAGGTAACTTTTGTATTCATAAAATGTACAAAGGAAAATAAGGTTTCTCTTTGTATAGAGAATGAAAAGAATCAGGGCTGTAAAGAACAGTTGACAAAAAGAAAACACCTATAACAAAAACTATATCAAACGGAATACAACACTAACACTGCCGCTCCCCACCCCCACAAACTCAAGGTGGGTGATGATTAACAGGAAGAGCAACCACTTCGAGTTTGTCCCTAATAAACAGAAAACATGTAGGAGAGGGAGGTTTGGTATGAACGTTAACCCACTGTACTTGGGCAGAGATATGTTGATCATGTAAATATTTGGACAAAACTTTTTAACGAACAAAGAAAAGATCAATTTTCATGTGCTTGGTTTGAGCATGAAGAACATGATTATGAGCTAAGGCGATTGCACTTTGATTATCACAATAGATTCTAGGAGCACAATGTGATATGCCTAGTTCATTAAGAAGAGTTTGAACCCATAGAATTTCAGAAGTTGTTTGAGCAAGACTGCAATACTCTGCATCTGCACTAGACCTAATCACAACTGCTTGTTTCTTAGACCACCAGGAAATGAAATTTGATCCAAGAAGAATTTCAGCACCAGAGGTGGATCTACAATCATTAGGGTCCATAGCCCAGTATGCTTCATAGAAAGCCTGTAAGGGAAAAGGAGAGGCAAAAGTCATGGGAGTAAGATAAAGACCATGTAATAGAGTCCCTTTTAGATATCAAAAGCGAAGACACGAAAGAAATCTTGATATAGTGGATTGCTGCAAAGACAACGATATCTGATCTTGTTCCCAAGAAACATAGGCTGGATTACTATCTCGATCTGTTTCACTGAGAAACTGAAGAGGAATTGAGGGATTGACCACAACATGTTGAAGAGAATGGGATTTGATGCGTGGTTCTAGTTGTTGACATCAAAGCACAAAGTTGTAATCAAGTTTTTCAGAAATCTTGTCAAAAACTACTGAGGAAACAGTACATACTGATACACTGCCAGGTGGAGGTGGAGGAGGAGGATTATTTTCTGAATCCATGGATCACAAAGCTCTTGATACCTACTAGAGTTAAGAGAGAGAGGGAGAGAGAAGAAAGGGAAAAGAGAAGCTGATAGGTAACTTTGTATTGATAAAATGTACAAAGGAAAACATGGATTCTCTTTATATAGAGAATGAAGAGAAATAGGGCTCTGTAAAGAACAGCTGATAAAAGGAAACACTTATAACAAAATCTATATCCAACTTAGTACAACACTAACACTACGCAACCATAATTATTATGGTTGATACATTGATCTTGATTATGGGATTGCATGATCATACCATTTTTCAACCATCCTTTTCTTGAGTACTACTTTTGGGCCTGATAGTTGGGATCACATGACCTTAGGTGCGCAATTGGTGGAATCAGATGATTGCATTTTGCAAAGTAATAAACCTAGTTTCTTTATTGAAAAAACAGTACTCATCTCCACCCACTTGGAAAAATCCTTGAACCTTCTTCCTCGTCCATTTCAACTTTTCTGCTCATCTACTCTTCTCAATATTGCATTCATCTTGTGGTTGAACTGTGTTATTCTTTTCTGGGTTCTTCACTCAATTTCTCTGTGTGATTGCTTCTGTTTTTTTTTTTTTTTAACTGGGTTTTGTTTTTTTCCTTTTTTTTTTTTTTCTAACTGGTGTGCTGTTTTATCTGTGAAGTATTACTCCCTCACCTAAATAGTGGCTGAAGAAGTAAGTGATACAAGTGATCCCTCTGGTAATAGAAATCATACTGAATAGTTCCCCAAGTATTGCAAACTCTTTCAAATTAGCCTTTGTACATTATTAAAATTAAAATTTATCAACGTACTGATTATATTGATGTATATTCAATACTTAAGAACCACTCATGTAATTTCATTACTTAAAAAGACAACTTAGGAGAGAGGGTTATACTTGAGGGATGAAATTGACAGTTCACTTATTTTCTTTTGGGGTATTTTAAGTTTTATATGTTACCCAAGAAAAATGTGTTTTATTTATATTTGGAATTGTAAGGTTTTAATTTTAAATTTTGTAAATTGTATTATGCATGACTTTTTATTTGCTATTTATAAGTTTATCTAAATGTTATTAGTAATTTGGCAGTTATATATCTTATTTATCTTATATGAATTTCTATGTAATTTTATTGTCAGATTTAGTAAACCATATTACTATTATGCCATTTACATGTTTTCCATACTCTTTCCATCCTATGTAAGATCTCGGTATTGACTACCTTGGCTATAATGCTTGTGATGTTATATGAAACTGAGTTGTGGTAGAAGAAACCCAACAACAGATGCATGTAGCGGAGATGAGAATGTTGAGTGGGATGAGTGGATATAGATAAGATTGGATGCATTATAAAGAAAGTTGGGGTAGCATCTTAGATAAAAAAATATCTTGCCATACTAAGGAGAGAATTGGGTGAGAGATAGCTCTATTGCTAGATGTAAAGGGGGACCAAACAAAAAAGGGCGAAACCACTGACAAGGATTTATAGGTCTGAGGCTTGTTTTCATAACATAACATTATTGATTGATCAATGTGACTGACCACTTTTACATGGAAAGTTTTGGTGGTGGTTTATTTTAGTATTATTTTTTTAATCTTTTTGTGGTTATCAATGATTTCACTCTTTTCTAGCATGTGCTGATTTTCTGTGACTTATTTCTATCTACTTGGTCATTATCAGATTCCAGGAGCTGATGCTCTTGTTATCAGAGTTGTGTCATCTGTCGACAAAAAGTTAGAAGTGAAACCACGGTTTCTGGAGATTTTTCAGGAAGAGAATTACCCAACAGAATTTCCATATAAATCAAAGGTGATGAGAGAGTTGATTTTATCAATCTGGTTGTAATTGAATCACTAATGTTGAATATTGATACCCTTAGCTTTCTATTTCAGGTAGTTTTGTTGTTTCAGAAGATAGAAGGTGTGGAAGTTTGCCTATTTGGCATGTACGTTCAAGAATTTGGATCTGAATGTCAATTTCCAAATCAGCGCCGAGTGTATCTTTCGTATTTGGATTCTGTGAAGTATTTTAGGCCTGAGGTTAAAGCAGTGACAGGAGAGGCTCTTCGTACTTTTGTTTACCATGAAATTCTGGTAAATTTGAACACTAAAATGTTGCTTGAAGTCCTTCCCTGTAAATATTCTAGTTTCAGGTTATTATTATCTTGTAAATTATATTTGATACAAATTATTTGATTTTAGATTGGATACCTTGAATATTGCAAGAAACGTGGTTTTACAAGCTGCTACATATGGGCTTGTCCTCCATTGAAGGGTGAAGATTATATTTTGTATTGCCATCCAGAAATTCAGAAAACACCAAAATCTGATAAGCTACGTGAATGGTGAGCCCAATAGCTTCTGTATAGGCAAAAGGAGAAGAAGTTATCTGTTTATTTTCCTTGTACAATGTGATTAGGTTATTCATCTCTAACTTGGGCATTTCTAAGCATGTTTCTTCAGGTATCTATCCATGTTAAGAAAAGCTTCGAAGGAGAATATTGTGGTCGATCTCACCAACTTATACGATCATTTCTTCATATCAACTGGTGAATGTAGGGCCAAGGTCACTGCTGCAAGACTACCATATTTTGATGGTGACTACTGGCCTGGGGCTGCGGAGGATTTAATTTATCAGCTTCGCCAAGAGGAAGATGGAAGAAAACAAAATAAAAAGGGAACAACTAAAAAGACTATAACAAAAAGGGCTTTAAAAGCATCTGGTCAGTCAGATCTTTCAGGAAATGCTTCGAAGGACCTGCTCCTCATGCACAAAGTAATTTACTATTATACATGTATAATGCTCATTGTTTTTTTCACCTGGGAAGGAGATCTCTTCCAATTTGTTTTTTAAAGTCATTAGATATGTCACAGTATGTAGCTAATATTTCAAACATTAATATTGTTTCCATACTATCAATATTTATTTAGGTTCCTTATGTTTGCTAATTTCTTATAAAATTCATAATTATTCTGCAGCTTGGTGAAACCATTTGCCCAATGAAGGAAGATTTTATTATGGTTCATTTGCAGCATGCATGTACTGGCTGTTGTATCTTAATGGTTTCTGGTAACCGTTGGGTGTGCAACCAGTGCAAGAATTATCAGATTTGTGATAAGTAAGTACTCTTCAATAATATCTCCATGGTTTTGTCATGATACGTGTCAATTGTTGTTGTACATAGTGTCAAAATTGTGTCATCTTCAATGAATAGTAAATGACCATGAATCCATGCCCATGTCATATTCATGCTTGCTAGACTACTTTGTTGGTAAGCTTAGTGTTCTTTGAGTAGGTTTTTCTGTTGTGTTCAGTATGGCCTTCTAAGAAGCATCGCAACTTGTAAATTGATATTCTTTATATGGAGAACGAAAAGGTTGATGCGTGGAGAAAGTTAAGGGTCTGTTTGGTTTGAGAAAGGGTTTTATATTTTCATTTTCAGTTTTCACAAATAATTACAAAAATGCTTCGATGTTTTTACTCTTTCTCTTTCCTACAAATATTTGTACAAGAAACAGGGAAGATTAGGTTTTGTTTTCAATTTTTTCCTGCACTAAATCTTTCAGAAGTAAAGTTGATACTAGTTGACTTCTTGTATTTATCTATGTAATTATCTATACCATTGTATGAAGGAAGACATTTTTTTGTAACTATTGGTGTCATTTTTTATTTAGACAATTTTATCCTTCGGTAAAACATGTAACTGCACAACCTCTTGCCTCAATGGTAAACTACATAACTTCTCCACTTAAAAATTGCCATTGCATACATTTTTTTTTAAATCATTCTTTTAAAATTATATAGTTTCTTAAAACTTTATTATTTTAATGTAATAAAAATGCTGATACACAGGAGCAAATGTGTTTACGCTGGATTATATTATGGCTTTCCGTTTGTCTGTGTTTTTGCTATCTTTCTACCACAATTTGTATGATATTTTCAGTAAGTTTGTTAGAAGAGAAAATTTTGAATTATGTCTATTTGTTGTGGAAGTTGTTAGACTTTTATTATTTATCTTATGTTCTTATAATATATATATATATATATATATATATATATATATATATATATATATTTTTTTTTTATCATAGCATCTCTTATTGTTATCTTCTACAATATCCTCCAGAATGACTCGTTGATGTTCTTTCTACCACCATCATCCTTTATAAGACTTGCACTATAAAAGTTTTACTGCAGAGTTGGACAATATTAAAACTGGCAGACTGCTGTGGATACTGTCTTAATACCAGACTTTTTAGCGTCTTAACATCATGTCTTATGATCTTATTAATATTTATTGTTAACATAACTTTCTATGACTCTTCTCCCTTTCAATCCTTGCTTGCTGAGCCACTTCCTAATTCTCCAATCAATTTTTCTAGTCACACGTTCAGTCTTGCCTGTTCTTAGGTGTTATGAAGTAGAACAAAAGCGTGAAGAGAGAGAAAGACATCCTATTAATCAGAGGGAGAAACATACTCTTTATCCAGTAAGTAACTCTGATTTTGACATGTAATTTTGAGTGCTTCAGCTCTGTGCTCTGCTGTGAGATTTTATTAGGACCTGAATGTTAATCATCTTAGTGTGCTTTGAGGAACTAAGTGGCTATACACATTATGAAGCTCTAAATTTAATCCGGTATATTGAATTGGTTTGGTTTTAGTTATTTGATACTCTCAAACAGGACATTTCAGTGAAAAACACACTAGTATTTATATTCTTTACTTCTCTGAAAGCAAAATCAGCTATCAAATACAACACAAACATGCAGTAGGTCAGAGTATAAGTGATTTTTGAAATTTTTTATATTCGCATCATTATACAGGTTGAAATTGCTGATGTTCCATCTGATACAAAGGACAAAGATGATATTCTTGAGAGTGAATTCTTTGACACTAGACAGGCATTTCTCAGTCTCTGCCAGGGAAACCATTACCAGTATGATACACTAAGGCGGGCCAAACATTCATCAATGATGGTCCTCTATCATCTTCACAATCCAACTGCTCCAGCATTTGTGACAACTTGTAATATATGTTATCTTGACATTGAAACTGGTCAAGGATGGCGCTGTGAGGTTTGCCCTGAGTATGATGTATGCAATGCTTGTTATCAAAAGGATGGAGGTATTGATCATCCTCATAAGTTGACAAATCATCCATCCATGGTGGATCGTGATGCTCAGAACAAAGAAGCAAGGCAGCACCGAGTGTTGCAGGTGTTGTATAAAATTCTATCTTTAGCTCCTCTGGGCTTTCTTATGAAAATGGGTCTTCTCATGTCAAATTTCAGTATGATGACAGTCATGTTTAAATTCCATGTCTACCTTTTTCTTGATATCACATTAAATTGTGTTGAGAGATAGACACTGATATTGCCTTGTATATGAGAGGATCCATTCTTTTGTCTACATAGCATCAAAGCTATTAATATTTCAGTTGTTTCATATCGTATGCCAAATAAAGTTTATATTTACAAGTAATGAAATTTGAGGGTGGATAGGATTTTAAGCAGTGGAACATGTAAGAACTAAACAAGTTATAATTGAGTTAAACATTCGAAAAAAGTCTTATCTCCACCAAGTGAGGTTGTCTCAGATAAAACTATGTCTTTGAGTAGAAAATTAAGACTTTTGTTGAGTTTCATGTTTGATGATTTTTAAAAATATTGTAAACGGTTCAAATGGTATGCTAATTCTAATATATCACGCATTTTATAGAGTCAAGTCCCATGTTTCTTCCCTTTATGTAGCTGACTATTGTGTAGTTACTATAACAGTTGTTAATCTTTTAATTATTTTTAGTCTATAAAAAAAAGCGTGAAGATGTATCAGCATCTTTGCTATTCAAATATGTTGTAAAAGTGCTGTCATTTTATTGTTTTCATTATACCACGATTTTATCTTTTTTTTCAACAATTGCTTGCTTCTGTCCATATTATCTATAATCTATAGTTATTATAAATCTTGCAGCTCAACCTTTCCCGCTTTTGTTCCCCTACCTTGTAATGTTTTGTGTGTGTAATATTTTGTAGAAGTATGTATACTGATTTGTTTTTTTACATTTTTCCGTGCATTTGGGACGACTCTTGTTTCTCCAAACGTTTGTTGGCTATTACTTTCTTTTGCACTACCTTGTTTGGTGGGGACTTTAAAACTTTCTGCATACACATAGGATCTCTAATATTACTGAATTCTTTATTACAGCTACGGAAAATGCTTGATCTTCTTGTTCATGCATCCCAATGTCGTTCTGCACATTGTCAGTATCCTAATTGTCGCAAGGTGAAGGGGCTTTTCCGCCATGGGATGCACTGCAAAACACGGGCTTCTGGAGGTTGTGTTCTTTGCAAGAAAATGTGGTATTTGCTTCAACTTCATGCTCGTGCATGCAAAGAATCTGAATGCCATGTACCACGTTGCAGGTTTGTGGATCATGCATTTTCATTATTCTCTAGTTAACTTTTTTATAGATCTTGTTTGTATTAACTCTGATCTTTTGGGTTAAATTAGAGATTTGAAAGAACATTTAAGGAGGTTGCAGCAACAGTCTGATTCACGGCGTAGAGCTGCTGTAATGGAAATGATGAGGCAAAGAGCTGCAGAAGTTGCTAACAATGCTGGTTGAGCTGTTCATACTTGTATATATGTGGCACTTTTGAAGAAATGCTCTGGACAGAGGTATACCTTAGTTTCACCAGTGCTCCGATAGCATCATTGTTTGTGAATGGAATACACAGGGTGCATGTGTGTAGCCTTGGAGGTGCGCATGTCCATCTCAACATGTTTGTCCCGATGAAGATCTGAGTTCAGCCAATTACTGCTTCTGTCCTCTTCTACAAAGGACTAACCAGGTCTGGCGGGATATTTGGCGGTGCTTCTGTTTTTGTGGGCCAATTTGGTAATTCTTTGATTTTGTCAAATTACTTGTTTTATGTTAGTTGCCATCCTTCGGTGGCGGGTGTACTATAGTCTAAATAGGTCTCAAATTTCTTACAAATGTTTGTGGGTGGGGGATGGCATCAAGTTGTTTTTAGTTATAACCGTTTTAAAGATTCAATGCATTTTGTAGAATCTCTTATTTAAAGATGAAAGTAAATAATTAGTATATGCATTATTCTGCTTCCTTTATGAGATTAGGTCATTTGCGTAGATTTTATATTTCAGTATTCTGTTTGATCTATTGCTATGAAAACTATTCTGTGAATTTTTAAGGCTATTACTATTTTGAGATGTATATATGATATGTGAAGAATGGGGCATTCATGGTGAAAGCTTTAATCGTTCTATAAAGTATATTGTAGAATATAAGTTATTGAATCAATCTGAGTGCAAATAGTAAAATTGTAAAATTATAGTATATCTTCAATTTTTAAAATTGTGTAATTCTGATTCTGTATGAAGAATTGTTCTTATTCTTGAGTTTTGATGGATACTTTTGTGTTTGATTAATTAGTTAATAAGGGATTGCTTTTTCGAGGTTATATAGACTTTTCTTATTTGGTCACACACCTTACTGTTGAAGTTGAATTTGGGTTTTATGTTAAACAATTCCTCTTTCTTACTCGAATCAGTGAAGTAGAAAATTACATTCGACTTAGGAGAGTCTTTGCAAGAGTTTTATATTTTTGTACCGTGCAAATATCGGATTCTTTTTTATGTATTTGAGAGACACATGCAAATAATTTGTTCATTTTTGACACCCTATTACCTCTTTATGTGCATTTTTTGCTAGTATTTTCTTTATTCCAGTTAATCTCAAATTACTTAATGCGAATGCCTTCTTTTATTTATCTGCATAATAGAATTTGTCATAGTGTTTTAAGCTAAGGTTTCTGAATTTGGATTTTCTAATGTTGGAATTTTTTGTACTGTACCTATGTTATTCTTTCAAAATATCATTATAGTTACTGATTTTGAAAATTTAAAATATATTAAAAAAAATTAAAATACCATTTTTAATGTTGAACCAAAAATTCCAGGAAAAGTATTTGGACTAAAGTTTCTTCTTTTAAATGTGTTTTTTCTGGTATGAATGATTTGAGAGGGAGAGAAATAACTGATTTGGGTAGATTTGATGGGGAAATTTATGTTCTTTTGAAAGGATTTGTAGATGATAGTAAGATTGAGTAAAATTTGTGAAAGTTTAGGAATGATTTGATTGATATAACTAATAAAAAAATTGTAAATAATAAAGTAAGATTGGTAAATTGTTTTTGGTGTTAAAAATAATATAAAATGGTATTTTAAAAAAAAATTATGATGAAAAAAATTATTATTAATATTTATTATTTCAATAAAATAAATATTATATTGAAAAATTAATTATTTTAACTTTTTTTCTTTATTAACGAAAAAAAAATCAAACATTTGTAATAATATTTATTATTTGAATAAAGTAAATATAATATAATTGATTTCAAAATTTAATTATTTGAAGTTTTTATTCTTTATTAAAGCACAAAAAAAATTAAATAATCATGAATTTGCAATCAGATATAACAGCAATGGAACTTGATGAATACATAAAAGTTTTTTTCATGAATTTGGAATGGGGTATAACAAAAATGGAATCGAATTTAATTAAAATGTATTCAGTTTGGTTATATTATAGTAAACTAGTTTGACTTGTGCACTGTTATCTTCATGTTTCTCTATCAATGATCAACAATGGTGAAAAGGGAAGGAAGGGCTAACGAGGGGCATATAAGTAAAATGGTAAATGTTATTCTCAAATCTCTTCATAATAGTGAAAAGTAAAATGTAAAATGTTAAGGTATCTTGCAAATTAGTATGTTTCATTACTTTGCATTTATTAAAAACAAATACAATAAATCTCTATGATTATCGTTCTCCATCACCTTTCAACAATAATTTATCTAAAAGTTTCTTTTTTAGTATGATAAACTTGAAGAAAAGTCAGCTATGTAAGATTGATACTTAGACAGAGTAGAAGGTTTTAAAGAACATACTTATTATACTCAATTTTAAGCAATTATTGTTTGACGAAGTTGAGTATTAAATTAATGGTTTCAAATAAACAAGACCCAGAATTAAGGTTAAGATCATTTTCGAGGTTGTTTTCATTTATAATGCATTATGTATTATGACAATTATTTACGAACAAAACGTTCACATCTGAACTCATTGATATTATTCTTTTTTTAACAACGCTCTTATTTATATATTTGGGTTTATATACTAAAGGCTTAAATACCTTTTTGGTCTTCATTTTCGTAATGTTTGTTGCGAATTGTCCTTTTTTTGACAGAATATTTAAAATGGTTCTCATTTTTAACGAATGTTTAAAATGGTCTTCATTTTCGCAATTCGTGTTTTATTTGGTCCTTTTCTGTAACACCGTTTAAATCATTAACGGAACATTGTACAAGTGACACAGTTTGTATTAGAGTGTGTTACGTGTACCGTACATGTGTGTATGGTAATTAGATATTTGGGGTTAAATAAGTGAGCTACGGTTTTGGTAAGAAATGTTTGGGCTGTTGGTGAGTTTTGACAATCTTGTTCCTCCATTCCCAATTGGTGTTGCTGCAATCTTCTTCTTCTTGCAATCCCATTATATAGGTATGTTACGGTCTCAATCTTCTTCCTTTACCTCTGGTTGTAATCGTTGGAGGCAACCGTGTTGTATCACTTCGTGCACTGTTGGTGGTTCAACGAGAAATGACCCGATCTGTACAGCTTTAAGGATGTCAAGAACTCTAAAAAAATATTGGTAGAAAATTTTGGGTACAATCTGTTTTTATTTTTGTGTTAATAATAAATTGGTTTTAATTTTTGGTTTATTGATTTACAAAGTGGTGGTTCCAATAATGTGGCTGCAACTTTTTTAAATGGTGGTATTGATGAAAAGATGTCATCATCATGACACAAATGAGGCAGATTAATGATTTTAAAGTCCAATCTGTTTTGTACTATTGTTAAATGAAGAAATGAATTAGTTTGATTAGTTGATATTAGTTCCAACATGTTCGAAATGACATCTTAATCTGAGCATTGAAGTAAGTGATATTGATCTAAGCTTGAGAAAAATTAAATTGATGTAAGTCTGGAAGAAGTTAAATTCATAACATTAATTCATCCTCATCAAAATGCACTACATCAATGTTTGACAAAAGTGAAATTGAACGAAGTTTAAGAAAAGTCAAAATGCAGTACAATGTTTGACTCTCCACTTCATTCCAAGCTCAAGAAAGACGAAGATGAAGAAATTTCCCTAATTGTAAAATTTCTCCTAAATTGAAAAAAATAACTTAATTAGCCACCTGTACAGTACACGTAACACACCCTAATACAAACCGTGTCACCTGTACAATGCTCCATTAATTATTTAAACGGCGTTACAGAAAATGACCAAATAAAACACGAATTGCGAAAATGAGGACCATTTTAAACATTCGGTAAAAATGATGATCATTTTAAACATTCTGTCAAAATGAAAACAATCCGCAACAAACACTATGAAAATGAGGACCAAAAAGGTATTTAAGCCTATACTAAATAACTAAAATTAAAGTGGATTATTGATTAATGGGTCAATAACAAAGGTTTTTCGATATTTTAACTAATTTTAGTAGAATAAAATATTAAATAATAAATGTTTATTAAGATTAATTTACTTAAAAAATTAAATAAACATTAGTAATATATAGGGATGTTAAAAGAATCCATATCCGCAGTTATTCGTAGATAAAATCACAACGAATAGGAAATGAATATTAAAATTGGATACTCGCGGATAACGGGTACGGGTATTATTTATACTCGCATGTTAACGAGACAAATACGAGTATCATAGTATCCATACTCATGGATACTCGTATCCGCTAAACTTTAATATACCGAGATTACTATCATCGTGAAAAAAAAAATACTAATATCATTTTAAAAAACTATAACATTTTTTTAAAAGTGAAATGCTACTTTGACAAGAAAAAATTGAAAAACTTATGTGGCTTTTTGTTGTTTTTTATTTTGTTCAAATTTTCATGTTGGGTTCAAAAGGGAAATAGCTCTTTCTTCTCACTTTCACTTTTGAAACTTTTATGGCTTTCTCGCTCTTTTTTTCTCTAACTCTGTGTTTTGCTTTCCTCAACACTCTTTTTGCAGTCTCGCGCTGCTTTCTCATTCCTCCAATTCAAATGTTGCTCTTTGTCCCTCCTTTCGTACATTGGTTCCAGGATTTGATGTTTTCTCGTGATTGTACCTTCGTTATGTTGTTGTTTATTCATTGTTGACGAGTGTGTGTGACGTCGTTTTCATTCTTCCAGCATTCCGATTTGAAATATTGTAAATAAGTTTTCGTTCTTTCTTCATTTTGTTATTATTAAAGTCATGTTCTGTTTTTCTTAAGTTTAGGATTTTCATATATCTTGTTTTCATGCGTTTTATTTCATTGGATGTATGGTATTTCATAAATCTAATGAAATACCATATACAATATCCAATGTTCTGCTTTCGTATATTCTGGTTTACAACTATGAAATATCATATTCGTCAACAATGAATAAATAACAACAGACAAAGGCAGAATCACAAGAAAACATAAAATCCTGGAATCAATGTGCGAAAGAAAGGGACAAAGAGCAACGTTTGCATTAGAAGAATAAGAAGGAGAAGCAGCACGAGACTACAAAAAAAGTGTTGAGAAAACAAAACACGGAGCTAAAGAAAAAAGAGCGAGAGAGTTATAAGAGTTTCAAAAGTGAAAGTGAAAGAGCTATTGCGCTTTTGAATCCATGAAAATTTGAACAAAATAAAAAAGTAACAAAAAGCCACATCAGTTTGTCAATTTTTTTTTTTATCAAAGTGGTATTTCTTTTTTTAAAAACAAAATGATCCCCTTTGTTTATCTCAGATTGTCTCATCTAATGGAGAGCTAATGTTTAAACTTAATACATATCTCAAAAAGTAAATTAACATGCTAGAATTAAGCATTTTGTCTAAAATATTTACGATATCAATGCATTTTAATAAAATATTATGATATTTATAGTAAATGGTAATAGAAATATAATTGTTTAAGTTTCTTTATAATGTATCCCGTTAGCATAAGTTTTAGTTTTTAATAATTATCCTAAAAATATTAATTAAAAATAATAAACAAATAATTTTATTAAAAATAGGATGAAATACATCATCATATTTTCTTAAAAAATAAAACTGTAAGGCCACAGCATGGATTGAAGAATTTCTCAGATCCAGCCAGAGGAAAAGAGAGAAGTGGTGGACGACGTGGAAGCACTTAGTTCTCGATTTTCCCGGTATAATCCAATCCAAAATTGTGTGGTCAAAGTTATTCCTTCCCAGGTCTACGTGTCTGCCTTTTAACGTATTAACGCGAAGTCCAATTGCTAATGCTCATACAGAAGAAACACGGGCCACTCACATTTTCTGGTTCCAATGTAAGCCAAAACAAACTAGTTGGAGTCTTCTGGTACGCATGCACGCACTTTTAAAGCTTTTGTGGAAGCACATTCAACGGAGTTTGGTTTTTCAGCCGTAATAGCTAAATCATGAACGCCACAGCGTCGGCAACAGCAGCTAATAGCAGCTTTTACTCACAGACACAGTGCAGACTTTCCTCGGACATTCGAGGATCAATTCCTTTCTCAAAAATGAAACGTTTTCTGTTCTTCAATGACGTTCATCCACGGAAGTATCCTTTGATGCTAGTCCCCAGGGCTGCTGATCCAAATACAGGCAAGGACAGCGACGTGGGCGAAGACGAGGTACAAAAGCAGCAGCGTGTGATGCAACAACCACCCATGTCCCTTAGCCTGGATGACGTCAACCCTGTGGGTCTGGGTCGAAGATCGCGGCAGTTATTCGATGAAGTTTGGAGAAAGTTCTCGGGATTGGGTCAGATTTCTAGGACAATCCGCTCCGATGATCAGGAGGCTCTCGATGCCCTTCTCGTTCGCGAAGGACCCATGTGCGAGTTCGCAATCCCTGGCGCTCAGAATACTACTGTACTCGTTGTTGGTGCCACTAGCCGCATCGGTCGCATCGTTGTTCGAAAGCTCATGCTCAGGGGTTACTCTGTAAAGGTGCCCTGCCTTTACTCAGTACTCTATTTATAGTTCAGTTTATCATTATGGCCCTCGTTATTAAATAATAAACTAAACTAGACGAAACTCGTTAAACAATAAACAAACGAGGCAGTCAATTGTTGCTTGAAATGAAATGGCTGATCAATATAAACTGGTCTAAGATATTGATTTTATTTTTTTTTCTGTAATGAAGGCTTTGGTAAGGAAAGCAGATCAAGAGGTGGTAGACCTGCTTCCAAGGTCAGTAGAGATAGTTATTGGAGATGTTGGTGATCCCACCACTGTCAAAGCTGCCGTAGAAGGTTGCAACAAAATAATATATTGTGCCACTGCACGCTCTGCTATCACTGGGGATCTCTTCAGGGTTGATCATCGAGGAGTTTATAATCTAACCAAAGCATTTCAGGTTTGTCTCCACACTTTCTCTACACAGACATTAAAGAAAGAAAAGGAAAAACAGCGCGACTTTGTATTCCTGCCTTCGTGAAAGGAAAATTATAAAGTTAGAATCTAGACAAATCCCACTCTCATTTAGATATATAGAAATGCCTTTTAACGTATTAACACAGACCCACGCTGCCTGGTAAAAAATAAACTGGACTTAATTTCAGGATCACAATAACAAATTGGCACAATCACGGGCTGGGAAAAGCAGCAAAAGTAAGCTCTTGATTGCCAAATTCAAATCTGAATCTTCATTGCATGGATGGGACGTTCGTCAAGGAACTTACTTCCAAGATGTACTTGCCACAAAATATGATGGTGGTATGGATGCCAAGTTTGAGTTCACCGAGAATGGAGATGCTGTTTTTTCAGGTATATCTGGTGGATATTAATGAACCATACCAACAGGTTTACAATATTTGTTGCATATGATTGAGAACTCTGCATATTATTAGCTTTGTTAAATTGAATGACCCGTAGCTAAAACAACAGATTTTTGAAAGTCTGATTTTATGCTATTTTTTAGGATTTTGATTACAAGCTATAGGTGTAACAGAGTTTTAGGCATTTGCTCCTTAAATTATGCTTGTGAAGTTGCAGCTAGTCTTCTGCATATTTCTGTTTTCCTTTGTATAAATTCAGATGCATATCATTCAGTGGAATAGCCTGTGTCAATTCACAAAACATGCATGCATTGCTTTTATTTTAGCATCTTATAATTTTTTAATAATTAACAAAATGGCATTAGATATTTCCCTATCAAGTCATATGTCCCTATTTAATGTAATCAAATCATGTCTCTAACATAATCAAATTATATCTCTAACTCTCTCTGTCAAGTTAGAGCATATGTATCATATGAGACAAACTTGTTACAAATGACATTAATACAAGACTTGTGAGAGACCTAGTAATCATGTGAGTCAACTGACAATGTAAATAATGACAAAGGTAGTAGATATTTCCTTGACATGAATTCTCTTTGTCAAAGTGACCATCAATTTTCTATATGCTTGGTTGTTTCAATTCATAAATTTAGACACTTTCCTTCAAGTTGGAACATATATATCATATGAGTCAAGCTTGTTAAAATGGTTAGAGGGCATGACGATAAACAATAATTGCCTGCAAAACATCGTTAGTAAACAGTACTCACTAGAAAAACATTGGCGGTAAACAATACTTGCTGGAGAAACAATGGCATAAACAATACTCGCTCGCAGACCCTTGGTGGTAAAACAGCTGGCCAGACAAGAAATTGTGGAAAAGTTATAAATGATGAACAGTGTTGTAAATAGCATATTATTAGCATAAAAAATATTCTCAATATCACCAAAGCAATAAGGAAAAAATATCCTTAGAATCTTCCTGTTCATTTCAATATATTTTTATTACTTTTTTAGAAGCTTTGGTTGTTACAAATAGACATGAGAATGTTATTGATGTAACTACTATAATAAAATAATTATTTATTTTCTTACATAGTTCAAGTTGGTATCAAAGTTCCCAATTTTAGGAGTCCTGTTTCTGCTCCCTTGTTAACTGCCGTCACCTCTGTTGTTAACCATTGTCATTGAGGTTAGTGGTGGGCCAGAAAGGTATGCTTGACCCATCACCGCCATAGATAGGGTTGTCGAGACCTTTTGAGCACCCAAGGGGTGGCATCTCACTTGACTTTGATTTGGTTCTGCTGATCTTTTTTTGTTAAGAATCAAAGTGTGATAAGAGCTGAGTCTCTATTATCTCTTTGTTGTGTTTTTCAATGTCTAATATGGAAGCTTTTAGAGAGGAACATGATCATTTGAGAACAATGATTGAATCAATGACTAAATCCTATAGATCATATACCCTAACTATGAAAGATAAGAAAGGTACGAGTACATTCAATACTATCGGCCCTCTCTCATGTTGTTTGGATTCTTGATTCAGTAGCAACTGATCACATGACACTTTTACCATTGCTCTTCAATTCATATGTCAAGATGATCACAGGACAACTCATTAGAGTTGAAATGGTGATAATGTACCCATATGTGGATATGGGAATATTACTTTAGAATCATTTATTTTATTAAAAGATATTTTATATGTCCCACAACTAAACAATAGTCTTTTCTTTATACAAAAGCCTACAAAAGATTTGAACTCTTCAGTAACTTTTGTCTGTTCTTGTGTATTTGAGGTCCTTGTCATGAGGAAGATATTTTTAATTGCTAAGTAGCAGAATGATTTGTATATGACAAAAACAAAACAAATGTTATAAGCTAACAAGCAACATAAAAAAGGTGGACAAATTCCCAAATATGGCTTCATCCTAAAAGACTCTAGCATTCCTCCTTCAACCTTATAACATAACTATTCCCTCATTTGTTCACTACCAAGTCTTTTGAGTCTTTTAAATGTGATATTTGTTAATTGTCAAAACATCATCATGCATCTTATCCTGTATCTAGTAAAAAGAGTAATTTCTCATTTGACTTGATTCACTTTGATATTTGGGGACCTATTTTAGAATCTATTTCTTGAGCAAAATGTTTTGTTACTTTTATTGATGATTGTACTTGTGTCACATGGACACATGATAAAAAGTAAATTTGAGGTTTTCAATTTTTTTTTTAATTTTTGCTGTCTTGTCCAAATTCAATTTGGAAAAAATATCAAAAGAATTGTGTCTGATAATAGTACTGAATATGAATTGTCCAAATTTTTTTCTCGTGATGGTACTCTTCATCAACTAAGATGTGTTAACACTCCATAACAAAATGGAGTTGCAAAAAGGAAATATCATCATCTTCTAGAGGTGGTTAGAGCCCTACTTTTTCCGATTTCCTTTGCTAAAGCCTATTGGGGAGAAACTATGCTAATTGTAGCCTACCTCATCACTAGGTTACCCACTTGTATCTTAAATAACATTAGTCTTTTTGAGTTTTTTTTTTTGTTATTTATTGCCTCTACTATAGTGTCAAATCTACCTTATCAAGTATTTGGATATTCTGCTTTTGTTCACTAATCACAATGAATTAGATCCTAGAGCTCTTAGTTGTTTATTTGTTGGTTATCATACTAAAGAAAAAGGATACAAATATTATCATACTAAGAGCCGTCATATCTATATCACTGTGGATGTCACCTTTCATAAAACATAATCCTTTTCTGTCATTGTTCACTAATCACAATGAATTAGATCCTAGAGCTCTTAGTTGTTTATTTGTTGGTTATCATACTAAAGAAAAAGGGTACAAATATTATCATACTAAGAGCCGTCATGTCTATATCACTGTGGATGTCACCTTTCATAAAACATAATCCTTTTCTGTCAGCATTATGCTTCAGGTGGGAGAAAGCACTTGAAGCAGAGGAGCTTTCCCTTTGTCATTACCATATTTATCTTTGCAGGATGCTCAAGATCCAAGTGATGATGCCACCAAAAATAGGATTGAACCAATCTACAATGAGGAAATAGACAAATATGATTGTTTTTGTGCTATTGTTTAGAATTTTGTTATGTCTCTACATGTGACATGTTTAGGCATTTTTCCCATAAATTATGTTTACGTAGTGGTTAGTTTCTGCATATTTCCTTTTTTTCTGTCTAAATTTAGATGCTTGATATCATTCAATAAAATAGCCTTTATCAGTTCACAAAATATACATGCTCTGTTGTTTTTTGTTTTAGCTCCTTATATTTTTTGAGTAGCCAACAACTCTTACCCACTCACATATCTTCATATTGAGCTCAGGGTATGTATTCAATAGAGGTGGCTACGTGGAACTATCAAAAAAGCTTTCCCTACCATTAGGTTATACTCTTGACAGGTATGGAAAATTGGATAGATGACTGTTGTGGATAAGATAACCATCCAAAATTTTCTGTATAATTTTACTTTGCTAAAATTTGGAAGTTCTAAGTGCATTCACGCGTAATTAGTTTATCTATAATGATAGGTATGAGGGTCTGGTTCTCTCTGTTGGTGGCAATGGAAGATCTTATGTATTGATTCTAGAAGCTGGTCCTTCAGCAGATCCAAGTCAGAGTAGATTGTATTTTGCAAGAATTAGTACAAAAGTGGGATTTTGTAGGGTAAGAATCATTTTCCTTTTAACAAATTATGATTCTCATTTCTCACTATCCCGCTTTGAAATTCCATCACTTTTAGAAACTTTCATGTCTCCTGTCTGTATTACTATGACAGGTTAGAGTACCATTTTCGTCGTTCCGTCCAGTGAAACCAGATGATCCAGTGTTAGATCCTTTTCTTGTACATACTTTGACAATACGCTTTGAGCCAAGAAGACAGGTTGAGTTCCTTACGGTTTTTCATTCACTTTCTTGAACTTAGCTTCTATTTTAGGACCTCGTATCTGTCTTTTTAATATAATTTCCATTTTATCAATATAATTCCCCAGCATTTTATCCTCCTTTCTTTTCCTAATAGCATCAAAAATAGGTCTAAAGAAGAAACAATCTCAAAATTGCAGAAATTCTATGCTCATGACTGAAATCTAGAGAAATAACTGTTGCAACATTTCTATGCAATCAAAGGTTATGGTAGTTTCCAAATTCTTATAATGCGATGTTATTTATTTTTGTTGTCCAACTATTAATGTTATATCCAAGTCAGTTTTTTATTATTATTTAATTTTGTACTAACAGTGCATTTCATTTTATTGTTTAGTTGTTTGTAGTTGTTGACAGTTACAAAACAGTGTAACCTCCTAGTAACTACGAACAACTGAAAATAAAGAGAATAAAGTAGTCATGAAATGACACTGCTAGTAAACAATAAAATAATAGTAAAAAACTGACTTAGATATAACATTAATACGACTGAAAACCTGAACTATAGAAGGAATTATACATTCCAAAATTATTCAGGGAAGAACTGTGTGGAGGGCTCATTAATAATGGAACCCAAATTTTTAAGTCGTTAAAGATAAACCTTCCGAAATGATCAATTATTATAAGAAAAGGAAAACTATTTAAATTTCTCCCATTTAAAGCTTTTTAAATCATCTATGCTATTGTTAGTGAAAAACCAACACAGCAAGTGCACCGGTTGCACATAACAAGTAATAAGTATTTTTATCGTTCTCTCCCAAGGGACTTGTGCAACGCATGACAACTCTCGCAATTCACAACTCAATTAGACACAAAGTTCACACAAACACAATGAAAACTCTTTTTGTATTTTATGATATAGTTGGTGTGCAATAAGAAATAAACATAGTGTATTTACAATTTGTCAAGATTAGACTTCAACCATTTCATTCTCATGCATTCTAAATTATCCCAATTCCATATTCATGTTAAAATCAATTCGTAAGAATACTTAAATCCTATTCCTAGAGCCTTTGAGCCTATGATTACTCATCAAGTTTCAATTTCTTGAATCCTCAACAAGTGAAATCATGCATTAATTTCAAGAATCTAAGATTACTAATGAACCAAGTTCTATTCCTAGATGCAAGCATCCATTGGGTATTTAATTTCAAATCTAGGTTCTAAAGATGTTTCCCAACACCTCAAGAACCACAAACAAGCCATGGGTGATTAAACCACAACAAGCATTAAGCATAGAAATCAAATACTAACATGAATTGGAAAAGCATAAAATTAACAATACAATTTTACACAAGAATTCAATGTTTTACATCTAATCTCAACAAATAGAAATTGCTCTCCATGGTGGAGAACCTAGGGTTTTACAAAATTGAAGAATAGGGAAGAAATTGGAACCATAAAGTAGAAACAATCCCTCTCCCAAGGTTCTTGAATACTGCTTCATGCTCTAATTGTGCCTCCCATTCGCATCTTCGCCTCCAATTTTGTAGCCCATCATCCTCTCCAACCCAAAAGGGGTAAAACCTCCATGGATGAAGAAGGAGACTCAAGAAGGAGAAGGGAGAGTTTCCCAACACCTCTAATAGCCTCCAAGAGTCTCTCCCAAGCACCCAAGGTGTTTCTATTCGTAAAAAATGAGGAATCCTCTAATACTCTCGTAGAAACATGATTAAATAACCATATTCGCGTATTGGGGTCGATAATCTTGCCCAACGGCTTCATTCTCGCCCAACGAGGCCTAAAATCGACGTTCCCAGACATGTGCCTCGCTGGGCGAGCCACATTTTCGCCCAGCGACTCAAATACTGCATTTCTGGTCTGTCATTTTCGCCCAGCGAGCTACCAGCTCGCCCAGCGAGTGACCCTGGCGCCTAATGGTCATTTTTTGGCCTTCCAAGGTTGGTCCAAGGCAGTATATACATATAGGTGAGTCCTTTCTCGATGTTTGTAGTGTTGGACTTGATCTCGGTGCCCCTCGACATGGATATTTGTGTAAAAGTCAATCTTTCATGTTCAATCATGCTTCCTTGAGTTTCAACTTGTTTTTCTCCACCAGAATTGCTTCCTATTATTTTATTTCACACACTCATAATAGAGATTAGAAGTAAAAAAGCATAAAACAACTAAAATACGAAACAATGTAAAAACAACATAAACTAAAGGATTAAACAAGATAAAAGTTATGTAGGAGTTGATTTTATTCACATAACTTAACATCAATAAAAGGTAGAAAACAACGTTATCAATAGTGTCATGTGTGAGTGTCATGCCAAGTTTCATTATCTTGATTTCAATTTAGTCCCCACATATATCTTCTTGATTCAATTTAGTTCCCACATATGTTTTTTTTATTCAATTTAATCCCATTTTTTTTTTCTTTTCAAAATAGTGCAATATTATATCTCTCTTAAATTTGAGACCAAATTTATTATTTAGATAAATGTTTTACTGATATTGTTTGTTGAAAAAGATGTTTTAACATATTATATTTTTCTTAATTGTTAACCTATGTTTTATTAATCTTGACTTTTTACCACTAAATTTAATATAATATCAACACTTAATTTTGTAAGACATTTTCAATAAAAAATATCAATATAATATTTTTACAAATAATAAATTTGGTCTCAAATTTAAGAGAGAGACAATATTTTGAAAAAAATGGGATTAAATTGAAATAAAAAAACATATGTGAAGACTAAATTGGAACATAAAGACATGTGAAAACTTAATTGAAAGCAAGACAATGACACTTGGTAGTGACATTGACATGTGTCATTGTCTTGCCACATGGCACAAACAGTTCACACCAAGGACCTGACATGTGGCAAAATTTGTTTTTTCAAAAAAAAAAATTAAAGAACCACAAGTTGATATGTGGCACGTTGTTAACAACATTATTATTTTTTTTAAATGACTTAATTGAGACACTTTTTCGAAAGTTATGATGCAATTGAAACGTTTTGAAAGCGATGACCAAATTGACACACTTCCACCAAAGTGGGGACCATCCGACTGACTAAGCCTATATCCAAACAATCCACTAAAACATTTAAAATCGTGGTGATTCAACCTGCAAACCCGTTACATTCCGGACCGACAAAGTTGGCAACCTGATGGGCTAGTAGGTGAGTTTTTACAAGCTAACCCAAAACATGTTTTATCTAAAACTTTACTTCCTCAATCATCATCTCTATTCATCTCTTCCATCATTTTCTCCATTTTCTTGTTCACTCAAGACTATCCACAATCTCTCATTCTCATCTCATCTTCTTCTCCATCTATTACAATTTCATCATCTCTACATCCAACATATTCATCGCGCACCAAACAGGAAAAACAAACACTCACATAAACAAATAAACCCCATTCCATTATCACGTTTCAAACCATCACACCTTCATCGTGTTGGAAAGGCTCTTGGTCACAAGGTCATCGGCGGCGCGTTGGTGACTCGCCTGTTGTTGATGTGACTAGATCTAGAAGGAGGAAGATCCACACGTTTGTTTGAGCTGAGAGGAACATCGACAAAGTCTTTGATTTTGTTTCTTGTTCTCTACAGAGTGATTGTGATTGTGGTTTCTCATGTGGGGTTTGGGGATTTCTCGATTGGGGTTTTTTGATTTGGTTGTGATTTGGTTTTTTTCTTCTAGTAGTGATTGGGTTTCTTGACCTGGTTGTGATGATTTTGTGGGTTGGGATTTTGCAGATTGGTGTTTTTGCTGGTTGTGATGATTTTGTGGGTAGGGGTTTTTGCATAGAAAGTTAGGTTCTTACTATAAAGATGAAGAAGATGTTCACCTATTGATGCATAAATCTTATTGTTGCAGTAAAAAAATGTGTAAAATAACCTTCAACCGAAAACAAAAAGAAAGAAGTATTTTAACCTTAGTTAATGACTCACTTAGGCCAAAATAAATCGTTCCCTGACCATGGGAGTAACATTCTTATTTATAGAAGGTAAATTGGTTGTAAATATTGTAGATATACATAATAAGTTAATGCATAATAATAGCCTTAGAGATAATCTAAAATATTCCCTTAAATAACAATTAGAATATTTCCCTAAATAATAACTAATGTATCTTCTTTTAAATATTTTCTTAACAAAAATAATCACTTTATATAATCTAAGATTCTATCTTCACGTGCACCATCTCCTCAATCTTAGCTTCTTATAGAGAGACCGGTCCTAAGGTGACATCCTCGTAAATCCTGAACCATCAACCAGCTACCCTCAGTGGCGTCGGTCCTAGGAAGACATCCTTTTGGTTTCTTGCAATGACCCCAGCTTTGTGGAAACATCCTTCTGGATTTTTGCAATGACCTTGGCTATATGAAGACATCTTTTTGGATTCCTACAATGAACTCAGCCATGTGGAGACATCTTTCTGGATTCTTGCAATGACCTTGGCTTTGTGGAGACATCTTTCTAGAGTCTTGTCATGATCTCGGCTTCGTGGAGACGTGTTTTCTGACTTGAATTCTCGCTCGATTCCTTGACCTATTGAATACTAAGGTTTATTGGAGATCTTCTCCATCTGGGAGGGAACACTTATAATTTGTAGAGATGAAGATAGTGGATCTCTTGCATCTAGTGATGGAGAAAATGAAGGTCAATGATAATGTAGAAGAATAAAGTGATCGAAAATGAAGAAATGGCAAGTCAGCCCGTGAGGCCCCTGACTTGTCCAATGACAAGACGGGTTCAATTTAATAACCCGTTTTCTGATGTTTGATCCAACTCGACTCAAATTTGATAGATCAAAAGTGGGATAAGCATAAACCAACATAAATAACTCTTTTGACATTTGAACAGTTAGAATTTAATCCAATTTAATGTGTGTGGTTCATTTTACGTTTGAACTATACATACATCTTTATGAATAAATTGATTTAAACTTAGTATAGGAAACATTTTTTTTCACAATAATTATAATAATAGAAAAAATGTCAATTCAAATACAATGAATTTAAAAAAATTATTATTAGATAGATCAGATTTATAAATTATCTCGTTTTCGTTTATTAAATAATATTTTAATACTTGATAAGTTTCTTTCGATTTATCAAATTATCTATTTTTATTTATCGAGATCTGAGGCAACATAATAAATATATCATGACTCTATCGGGACATACATATGTTAGTACGTAAAGGTGTTAAATTACAATTTCTTTATTTTTATTTTATGTAATAATCGAGACGATTTAATTATCTTATTTTAAATAAGTGTATGTTAAATATAATTATTATTACATGAATATTTTATTATTTGATATATTTATCTTTTATTAATGAAAAATTAAAATTTTAAAACATCGATGAATTCTCTTCGTGAACTAAAAAAACTAATGAAATCTTAATTCATTTTTCTTCTTAATATTGTAAATGTCATCTTATATAAACCACATGTAGAGTTTAAAATGTGATATGAAATGTAAAAGCAAACTTAGGTTGTTAGCAAGTAGGTTAAATTTTCCAATTCATCTGAGAATTCACTTAACATCTCTTATTTTCATCTAATTTTCCTAAACAACGAAAACGTGTTTCAAAATTTTCCAGTCTCATAAATCTGATGTCATTCACGTGACACTTTTTGTGTCTTTCATTCCTAATAATACAAACACCCAAAATGATCCTGTCTTTTTTAAGAGCTGGACAAAATAAACTAAATTACACTGAAGTACCAAAAAATTGTATTGAATTAGAAAATAATTTATATAAACTGCATTGAATTAAAAAAAAAACAATTCGCATAAATTACATTAAATTAAAAAATAATTCAAACGAATTAAACTTAACTATTTGTCTGAAAAATAAATTGGATCGAAAAATAATTCAGTCCTCTCTCCAATTTTCCCTTTCAAAAATATTCCTCAGACTGAGATTATATAGCAATTATATATTCAATTTAATGTGTCCGTTAAATCCTGACCTAATTTTTACAGAAACAAATCTATTCTGGTTACTAAGATTAAATGATTGTTGTTTTACCCATTTTATTTACTTGAATTTACAAATTGTGATATGTTTGGTTGGTAAAATAAAATAATGTTATCCATAAGTAATTTTTATTATTTTAAGTAAAAACATGTTAAATATCATTATAACCATCTTTGATGTAGGTGTCAACGAAGATTATTTATTATCCAAAATTTCAATGAAAAAAATAAAGGTAATTTATTGTTTTAATATTATTTTATAGTAATTTTATGTTTTAATATTGTTTTATACTAACCATCATATTTCACGTTTTATAACATCGGAAGACAAAAAACACAAAATAACCTCTGACTCATTAAAAATTGATTTTAGCGATGAATTTAGATATAAAAAATTAGAATTGATCAATAAATTAGTTTTTAATTAAATAGAGAATAATTTAGAAATCAATTTCTTTGTAGCAAAAATTTAGGTAGCTAATGTTTAGTGACCAATTTCCTTTGGTAGTTAAAATCTTGATAGCTAAAATTTTGAAACCAATTACATAATTTTTTATTCGTAATAGTAATTATTTTATCAACCAATAATTTTTTATTTTATAAATTAATATCTAAATTGGTCATTACTGTAACTAACAACTTTTAGTCAATAAAATTAATAATTAACGTAAAATTTTCTTGTAGTCAACATAATAAAATAACATTCCATCATCCGATATATCAAAAACTTAAATGAAAAATATAAAAGTTTTAAATACCCAATGAATCTAAAAAGAATTAATTAAAAATACTAAAATTTAAATAAAAAAACTTTAAATGAAAAATATAAAAGTTTTAAATACCCAATGAATCTAAAAAGAATTAATTAAAAATACTAAAATTTAAATAAAAAAACTTTAAACTTAATTAAATCTTATATACTACCTTATCATAATAAATTGTCACTATTTCGTATTTTTTGCTATTGTTATGTATATACTAATATGTAAACATTATTAAAAAATTTATATTTTTTGTCAATTTTATTTTATTTTATTTTTATAGGAAATACTTACAAATTTTGCTATGAAAAAAAATTGCAGAAAATTGCTGCCAATTCTTTTGCAAAATATTTTGTATAAAATACTTTTCGAAACAAATTCTGTAAAAAATACTTATAAATTTTGTAAAAACTGTTTACAAATTTTATAATTTTGTAGGAAATAATTATCCATGAAAAAGTAGTGAAAAAAATTCTTTTCTTGTAAATTTTTTTAATAAATTTGTAAGAAAAATCTCATGTAATATGAAAATTTTTAGCAGTGAAAATAGAAAGTATTTCACTTTAGTACAATTTTTTTCCAAAATTAGTTTTATATATAACTGTACTAAGTGATATAATTATTAACTTTCCTATGATAATTGTAATTAAATTAAATTTTTTAATTATCTCCTATACATAAGAAACTATATATACATGTTTTAAAACAGACAAAAGAATTTAATGAGAATTGAAAGCAACCAGCTCATGTTGTCTAGGTATAGGGTACACCTGTATAAAGAGACACAAACTCGTTCGTTAGGTGCATAGCACGGGTAGAACAACTACATCCACTGCACTTCTGTGTCCTTCACCACACCTTAACAAAAGCATTTAAGGTGTTCATACCCATTTACATTTACGTACAACAAAAAAAAATTATAAATCAAATCTTTACAACTTTATTACCTTTTTTCAACTATGAACATTTACAAATTTAAATATAAGTTTAAAATTTTTATATTAAGTAAAAATTAAAAAAAAATGAATGATATATATATATATATAAAAGACCTGTAAAAAATCTTAACTTTGAAATTGTATGAGATCTTTTATATGAAAAACTCATATAGATGATTAATCTATCTTAGGAAAAGAAAATTCCAATATGAGAAATGGAGCTTTCACAGAGAAGAAGGACAAGATAGTTGGACTCCAAAGAAGCCACTAACTTTCAAAACTTTGTTTTTGTTTACTATTTTCTTTGTCGGTGCCGATCTTCCTTTAATATTATGGGGTGTTATAATATTGATTAAATTATTCTTTTATATATTTTTTCGTTAAAAATGTTAAGTTGTTTCTCTAGTATTTTTAAATTTTAATTTAATTTTGATTTTTTAAAAATTGATGTATTTTGATATTTTTTGTTAAATTTTTTAAATGAAAAAAATATTAAAATTAATATTAAAATTATGTCAATTATATTAATAAATCAAATCATCCTTCTTCTAAATTTTAATTTTGATAAAAAAATAATATTCAAAAAATTTAACAAAAATGATAAAATTGTATCATTTTATAAAAAATCGAGATCAAATTGAGACAAAAAAAATGGAAGATCAACTTCATATTTTTGAATGAAGAAACCAAAAAAATAATCTCAAAATTTTTATATAAACTAGTAAAAATATTATATTTACTTTTTTATGATAATAAAAAAAATAAAATTATTATTATTATTATAATTATAATTATTAAATTAAATATAAATAATTTTTATAATTTTTCTATATTAATTTTCATTTACAATAATTAAGTTTAAAATAATCAAATGAAAAAATAATTAAAGAATAGGTCGGTCAAATGTGAATGGTAGAAGGTAAAAGCTAAAATTGAGGAAAGAGTAGATTTATCCGAGTGTTGGAAAACGGGCCGACGATCATTCCGTGGAAGTAAAACAAGTAGTGTCGGTGAAATGGGGATGATATATATATATATATATATATATTTATAAAATCTATTCATAGTTTTGAGATTATAATTTTTATATAGTTATGTTCAAATAATATATTGTTAATTATAGTCATTAAAATAATTTTATATTTCGTATTTAAATATTTTTACTTCTTTTTAATATTTTTATTTATTTTCATTTGATTTTAAATTTCAAACATTTAATGATATAAATATTTTATTGAGTAGATAATAAAAAAAATTATCTTTCTTATTTTCTTTGATTCTTAACTTTTGTTTCATATGAAGAATTTTTGTTTCGTTAAAATAAATTTTATTAAGTTATAATAGTTTGACTATTTTTATATTTGAATTTTTTTTGTTTAAATTTTCAAGATATTTTTCATCTTATGAATCACGTCCTTAAATATATATTTGTGTTTCTTCTTACGAATGTATCAAATTGTGTTTAAGACGCATATTTAATTATTTTTACTCTTCTTTAATATTTTTATTTATTATTTGTTTGTATCATATAAAATACTATTTTAATGACTTTTTATATAATTACTTTTATTTTCTAATCATATTGTAAATATAATTTTATAACCACAATTGTATACAGACATTTTATTTACTATAATATAATAATTTAATATCATTATTATGAAATTTGTCTATCAATGTCCAACATAGATCCTAGTTTAAAAGATAAAATATTTATCGAAATTTTAATTATAATTAATTTAATATTTGTTTTTTTTGGTTTCGTTATAGTGGTATATTATAACTTTTTATTAATATATGAAAAAAAAATTGTAATTATTACTTAGAGAAAGAAGTGAATAAACATTTAAATATTTTGAAACTTGATACTTATTTTGTTTTTAACTTCTTAAATATATTTTTTGATTTTGTTGACTTTGATTGTTAACGTTAGTTTGCAAATGTATATAATTCTAATTTTTTTTTTAAATATTTGGTATTAAAAAATAAGAATGAAGTTGATTATTTGATGATAATATGTTTCCATGAATTATTATTTTTTTATAAAAAATTATTAACTAATATAAATGAAAATGGGACGAAACATTCGTATGAATGTATACTTATATTTGGTAAGGATGGGGATGAAATAAAAATATTAACCCGTTGAGTATGAGTGGTAATGAGATCTTCTTCGAAGATGAGTATGATGCAAAAACTTATAAAGTATGTGTTAGGAATCCAAGTGTGAGTCTAAGTTCCATATTGGTTTTAGGTAAGCGTGTCCCGTTAAGAAGAATGGTGGTACAGTAAATGTAGAAAAGGAGTACTCGTGGTTAATGTGATTGAAGAGACTCACACTTGAGAAGAAGATTGTTAGGAATCCATGTGTGAGTTTAAGTCCCACATCACATTGGCTAGAAATGAGAAAGTAAAGCACTATATAAAAATAAAAACCCATAAAACTAATTGTCTTAAGGTTTTTGGTTGAAAGTGGTGTCAATATCTTATGTGATTGGGCTCAAGTATCATTGGTGTTTGTTCTCCTAGTGAAATCTCCTCTATAAACCTAACAAGATAATGCACCCAACAAATAACGACAGACTCCAAAAAAACCTCAACCTATGTACTTTCTCCTACAAGGTAAAAACCCAACTACACACAACAGAGAGATTGAAATGCGATTGAAAAATGCAAATCATTGAAGTCATTCCATCCTAAATATTGTGCCAAGTGCTTAAAGACCTAAAAATCGAGGTTCTATATAAGCTGCTGGTTGTCTTGTTCTTGGAGTTGATTTAAGATAACAACATGATACAAATTTGAATACCTGTACAAAAAACTAAAGAACAACTTACAACAAGGTATTTAGTATAACGATGTTGCCCACTGTGATAACGTTATATTTGGAATTTTGTTGGGATTTTTGGTTGAACTTTGCACACCCAGAAGCATGGAGTTGATAAGGTAATCTGAGATACTCTTCGTGTGTGGTGGAGCCAAATAGGCTGCATTATCTTCAAATAAAATACATATTTTTTTGCACTCTTTCATTACAAAAATTTCTATGATAATGACATTTTTAAAACATGTTTTCCATGAAATTTTCATCATCATCATCATCTTTAACACGCAGAGAGAGAAACATTGGTTTGGATAAGGCTCTCCGAGGCCTTGTGGTGAAAATGAATTCTGGTTACTGGTGGATGCAAAGCTGCATTATCCATAAAGAAAATAGAACCATGCAAAATAAAAACTCATCCACTCAACTACCTATTTTTTTATTTTTATTTTTTACTTTCTGTTACCTATTTCTGTATTTATTTCATTTTATTTTATTTCCAACTTCTTTTTTGTGAGAATATTACTCTCACCCCGAAAGATTTGTACAAAACGAAACGCCATACATATAGATATCCTTTACTAATAATCATAACTAGGTTTGCATAAATAAAAAATTGTATAATATAAATATCCCTCCCTAAAGATAATAAAATAAATTATTATCATACAACTTTCTAAAAAATGTTTTAACAATAGTTAAACACGATTCATGAACAACATTTTTAGGATTGTCACTGATTTAACTTTTTTCGACTTTAACCAATAATTTTGAGAGAAACAAAATACTACGTTTAAAATTTATGTATTTAATTATTATTATTAATATAATAAAAATAAATTTATATCATTAGTATCATCTTCCGAATATAGATGAAAAAATTGATATTTTTGTATTTTCATGTTCATATATATTTTTCTTTTTATCACTTTTAAAATAAAAAGTAAATTTACTTTTTTTTATTCTTCATAATTAAGCATGCTTATTTAAAAATTAAAAGAAAATAAAACTAAAAACTAAACTATCAAAATTTAATTAAATATTGAAAAACATAATTATTAAAATAAATATACATGACAGTCAAATCACATTTCGAAAAAAAGACATAATAGTTAATTAATAATGATTTTGTGTTTAAGTTCCCTTCTTTTAGAAATAGTAACATTATTCCAACACACAAAGTTTACCAAGAACCCAAGACATCACCTCTTATTGCGAGGCACAATCCCAAACATATCAATAATCAACCCTGTCCATACAAGATTTCTCAGACAACATCAATACACCGTAAAAACTCGTTATATATTCACATGTAAATTTCATCAAACAAATATTATGCTAGAACATCAACAGATAACTAATATGCATTTCTTTTGTAGTTATCATATCGGTGTTTTTTTACAAATAATTTTCATGTCAGAGACTATTGGTATTCAATGCATTAGTCTGTCAACATTAGTAATAGGTGTGTGTGTGCATGATAAGCCATTTACACAAATATTTTGAGGTTTTGAAGGAAAGAGCAAAGAACTTGGGGCTTGAATTTCGTATCTATTTCTAACCTAATTTCTAATAGAAAGTAGAAGAAACACTTAACATGCAGAATGAAGAAAGGTTGAAAAACATAACCAATAGGTCCATATATACATTTACTCGACCGAGACGAGTTTAATGCAAATGTCCCACAACGCGACATCGAGGCCGTGAAAGTGCAAATGGTAACCTATTACGAATTAACAAGCTTAAAGAAAATTTTGTTAAACTTTGTCAAGCCAAATGTTAGCCTAAATCAAAATTATCTGTACAAAAGAAAATAAAAAAAGCTTAAATATGTTTTAATTATCAAACTTAAACATAAAATTGAAATTCGTTTTTGTCTCAAATTTTATTTCATTTTAATCTTTAAACTTTAAAATAAATGAATATTATCTTTTTAATTCAAATACATTATGTGTTTCAAGTTGACATTGAATTAGAACAGATAAATTGTGTACATAAGTCAAATCTATGTCTGAAACACCATTTAATGTCTAAACAAATATTTATTGAATTAAAAAGATTATATTTATTAATATTTAAAGTTTGATGGTGTAAATATATCAAAATTTAATATAAAAGAAATTTTATTTTTGTTTTTAATTTAGGGATTAAAAATATATTTAATCTTAAAAAAAATTCTTATAAACATCGGTAACCTAAAACATTCATTATAATTATCATCACTTCTTCACTTTCAAAAATTGACAAAGAAAGAATCGTTATTTGAAGTAGTTTCAAAACCTCTTTAAAAATAACTATTAAGAAATTATCATTGGAAAAAACCTCAAATGATTACATTTACACTAATGATATGATGGTGTGACAAAAACAATTACAAAGAATTCTACGTAAATAAGAAATAAAAAATAAAAATAGAATTTTCAAATAATCTTTACTTTTAAATCAAAATTCCAGTAATCAAACTTACAACTTCCTAAGCCATGTAAACACAATCTGGCAATTAATTCTAATGTTGTCAAGACTATCAGTGCATCTACTACCTTCCTTGAAAATGTGAGAAATCATAAAGTTAATTTTTATAATTTTGATTAAATATGAAAATCCATGATTTAATCTTTATGAAGTTTGTAACACAACTGAAATAAATAAATAAATAAACAAAACGCAATCTTGGTATACTGAGACTCCAAGTAGATTATTCAGCAATATATAAAAAATGTTAAACATAAATTTAATGTTCCTTCTAAAAAGAACTGAATTGAATTTATCAAGTATTTTTTTTTAAAAAAGCAAAAGATAATAAATCAAGTAATCCATTTGGCAAGATCCCTATACTTACATAATTAAATTGCATACCTAATCCCATTTATCATTAGATAAGATAAGAATAAATAAATAATTACCATCTTCCTTGAAGGAGAAGGAAAACAGCTAAAACATGTCCTTCATTTGAGACAAAATTTCTCATATACCTAAATTAATTCAAGTTTATAATCTATATGGAACAACACATTAAATATATGAATAATATCATAAAAACAGATAAGAAAAATAGGTTTGAAATTTTCTAATTGTAATAACTTGGATTTTCTTTTTAGATCAACAACAACCCTATTTGATTTCCTTTTCGTATTTTCATATCAGTAAAACAATTGAAGCAATACTTAGAAAAATAAAATCCAAAAGAAACATATATACTCTAAAGAATTAAGACCCTCTTCATCGTTTTCTCTATTTAAAGAAAAATGACCAACTAATGGTAATAATATATACGACGAAAGTTATTTACACGATCTAATAAGAAATAAAAAACAATATTAGAAGAGAAAATCAGCAAATACCAAATCCTCTTGAAAAAGCTTCTCATAGCATCATCGTAACATAAAGTTCTTCCAAAAAGAAGAAAAGGAAGCTGAAGAAGAAGTTGAAGTTACTGCTGAAACTACATATGCAGAATCTCTTCTATTCTCTTCACTTTCTCTATCATTTTGGCCATGTCTCATGCTCATGTCCATTTCTCAATATTTATTATCACCTTTCTCTCAATATATATA
>Ga0214544_1001785_pt1 | contig 45171 bp, 33 predicted proteins | sample CNSS3metaG_FD_160074 | JGI IMG/M metagenome (GOLD analysis project Ga0214544, IMG submission 160074) | Root nodule microbial communities from cowpea collected in UCLA plant growth center, Los Angeles, California, USA - CNSS3 | ecosystem: Host-associated > Plants > Roots > Nodule | place: USA...
ATAATAGAATAATATATATATATATATATATATATATATATATATATATATATATATATATATATACATTTATATTCATACATATAAAGTTACCTAATAAATTGTGGGTACTTTAGTAAGTTAAACAAGGACATGGTTAGCTATTAGGACATATATAGGGTCATGGATTGAGTGGATATATAGATATCCATCCTTGTCCTCACACCCTATTGAAAAAATCAAGTATTGCCCATATTCATACTCGTATCGAGTCAATGCGGAGATTATCTATTAAAATGGGAACAAATTTGAACAATACTCATGACAACAAATTTATTTGTCATCCCTAGTTCTTGGTAAGCTTTGAGAGGTGAAAATTCAAAAGATGGCATCAAGAACATAAAATATATTCAAGAAATGGAATGTAAATTGACAATAGATGATAATGAACATGAGAAAAGTAAATGAAAAATGGGTAAGATAGTGTCTTGAGTATCTTACCAAATGTATACAATCTAAAAGGTTGAAAAGACCTTGAAGTCTCTTGACGCACTCTCTTAGATGACCAAGAAACATAAAGAGAATGAGACACTTAGGAAAACTTGAACTACACAAGTAAACTCTCACACAAAGAACATACAAAAGGTTTTTCAAGCTCTTAAATGTATATTTAGCTCTTAGGTGATTTCACAAGACATGGATAATCTTCTTTTGTAGCAAAAGAAGGCATATTCTATCTACTCTAAATTAGAGTCGTCAAAGTGGGTCAGAACCCGTGGGCCAACCCGGCTCACCATGGGTTGGGGTTGGGTTGGGTTGAATTTTTTTTACAAATGTCAATACGAGTCAATTTTTGATTCGGCCCACCAAGAACTCTGCTCACCCGGGTTGAACCCGTGATGAGCCGGGTTAGCCCACCAACCCGTATGGTCACACACATTATGTTGAGCTTTGCAATGTTGGCTGTTTTTTTAACCAAACACATTAGTGGGTTGAAAAATGGAAACCTAACTTCAACTCCAAATAGATGGGGATAAAGAATATGCTTCAAGAGATTAAAATATTGTGGATTTATCCATTCAAGACTCTAATATTATAGATGGATAAGTGACAAGAATGTTTTGATCTTAAATAGTATTTTTTTTTTTAAATTTTGGTTTGTATTGGAGTTTAACATCATTTTGGATTGTATTTAGATTGTATTGAAGTTTATTTAAACTTTAATCCGAATTATAATTTATGACTTAAAAAAAATTATATTTTATTTTAATTAAGTGGGTTAGTGAGCCAACCTGTTTAACCCACCAATCCGTGGTGGGCCGAGTCGGGTTTGAAGTTTTTAGATTCGCTTATAAGTGACCCGGGTTGGGTTGGTCCACCAAGTGGCCAACCCGTGGTGGATCGGGTCGGGCTGGGCGGCCCATTTTGACAGCTCTACTCTAAATGGAGGTATGAGACTTTATTTTGTAGATATTCATCTAGGGTTATCTATTCTAATTTGGGTTAGCATTATTCAAACATTCAAATAAGTTGTTCTAACATGTCTTTTCCAAGCTATTTTTGTTTTCATATGAAAGACTTTGTTATATAGTTTTTTACATTTTTATATTATTTGACTTGTCTTCTTAGAAAACCTTTTAAAACCATTTTTTTTATTATTTTAAAAGTCTATTCTTAGGATCATGTCAAATACAAGAAGGAAAAATCATTCAACTTTAAAGGTTAAAATGAGGTAGCTAGAATGTGGAGACATACTATAAGAATAGTAAGATCTCCTTACAAAATGTGAAGTTGAAGGTGTAGAACTCACTACAAAAATAATCATGAATGGCTTGAATCAAGACAATGGAATTTCATAACTATAGAAATTTAGAGTAACTTGCCCACGAAGTTACTAATATAAAACCACAACTTAAAGAGGAGAAGTTCCTACATTAAATTAATATCTCATTAGTGTCGCATGAAAAAAGAGGCAACCTCTTACTAAAGAATGATAAACATTCTTTCAAGATTTCTGGTTAATATCCTTCTTTTAAACCTTTCAATACCCATAACTCAACATCTTCTTCAACAAACTCCAAATCTCAAGAAAAGATAAGTGAGATAAAAAAAAAAAGTTAAATATTTAGATTCTAAAGACATCCTTTTCACTTTTCCAGAAAAAAAAAAAAAAAAACTATGTTAATGATGTTGAAAATTTCTCTTTATCTTCATCATCTTAAATTATTAGTAATATTGAGTTTGAATTAACTCTTATGAAAAATATTTTTTCATAGTGAGGTGTATGTTTGAGCTAATACAAATTTATTTGATGAAACTAAAAAGGAAAACATATTTGATATAAATACTAATTATTTATCATATATAATTTTATTAATTATTTCATCATTATATTAATGTTAAGGATAATTTAACCGTTGTTACAATTCCAAATATTAAACTAATGATTGAGAGTGAACTATGGTTAAATTATTTCTTAAATTTAATAAAATAACATACTATTTTGGCTTTTAAAATTATGTTGATAGGTTACGGCTTTTAAATTTATATTTTGTGGGACAAGTTAAAACAACATGTTTGAGGAATAATTTCAATAATTTGACTGTGACTGCAATCATGGCGAGGCCAATGTTACTAAATTATTGGATATTCATTGGATAAGAGTTAAAACAATGAAATAACTTGTCTTTTAAAAAATCTAAAAACATTGAAATTTCATTTATAACTGTCTTGATAGGTGTCCTGAATCATTAATTCTCTATCCTATTTTTCTTTATGAAAAAAAAAAAAACTTGTATTGTATGAGTATGACATTAGATGGAATTAACAAAAGGGTTCAGGGAATAATTTCTTTTCATCCGTACTCTTTGAATACTTTTATTATTAGTATGTGTTAGTGAGATATTTGAACTCAAAATTTATCTTTTTTTTTTTAATTTACCAAACAAATTTTATATTTTTAAATTGTTATTCACTAAGATAAACTCATAATCTCTCATATTTTATTTTAATTTACTACAAGTGTGACAGTATTCTTTATTTTTAAGATACTAAGTACATCTATCTTTAATTCAATATTTTCTATATAAAATGGTTGAAAATTTTGTTACAGAAATATAACATTATTAATCTATTTAATTGTGCATTTGGAACATCATAAAGAAAAGGGAAAATGAACAAAAATTGAATTTTGAACTGGAAGAAAATAGAAAAATGTAAATAGTTTAATTTTAGAATTTAAAAATTCATTATTTTTTTTTTTTTTTTATATAAAAATATATATATATATATATATATATATATATATATATATATATATATATATATATATATATTTATCTATGTTTTCGTGCTTATGTTTATTATCTTTTGACATACAAAAGTATTGAGTTTACGACTTTAGACAAAGAAAAAAAACTAAAATGCCTAGAAAATTCTTATATAGGTTTTATCCGAAACTATTTAAAAATTAATGAAATAAAATATAATATAATTTTATTAAAAATAAGATCTAGAAAATTGCTTAAGAGTAAAAGTGGTATAATTGAGATAATAAATATTTTATTATTCTCCATCCAAAAAGAATATCATCTTTCTTAAGATTTTCACCTTCATTCATTTCTCTCTAAATTTATGAAGAATTTATTCATCCTTTCTTAAATCTAAAGTTTATGGTGAATAACATAAGTTTACCTTTTCAAAATTTATTTTGAAGTAAGTTCATTTTGACTCCTTTTTTTTAAATTGATTTTTGGTTTTTTGCTACATGTATAGTATTAGTGTTTGCATATAAAGTCTTTCGAGCAAAAATGAATATTTGTTAGTTTAAGATCGTTTAAGATCATAAGAGTATATTCAGATCATTGATCAGAATCATTTATGTACATGTTTAGCTTTCCTATGAGAATAACGAACTTAATAGTTTAAGTTGAGTTTGAGCAAAATCCAGCCTTAACAAGTAAGGAAAGCTATCTTTCGGATGTATAAAGATATGAGATTTTTATAGTATGATATAATTAATTGTTATATTGTAAAGGTTGTTAAAAGTGTTGAGTTAGGGATTGTTTGAAGCTTAAATAGTTATGAAGATTCTTGATCTAAGTTGATTGTTTAAGTTTGGCTTTGAGTTTGAAATTTTATTTGAAAGTTTTAGATATACACATTGACTTATGAATTCAATGAGAATGTATATTATTCTTTTAGTAATTTAGAACTATGTTGATGTTTTGAGTTGTTTTAAAGTGGAAAAACTTTGACACATTGATTTGGATAAAAACTTGAAAGTTAGTTAGGTCTTATAAGTGAGATTGATTTATGATAATTTTGCATAAGAGAAAATAGAACCACAATCGAGCCTTGTCTTTATTTTATTTTCACTCAATTGAAGGAATTTTCACTGAAGAGAAAACACTAATGTAGCTAAGTTTTTTGTTTCTACTAAATTTTCACTCAAATGGGGAATATTCCTCTCAAGCGTGGTAGTTTTAGCTCAAGCTGAAATAATTTATAAAAACAAAAACAAAATTTTTTTTTCTTCTTTTTTCTTTTTTTGTTATTTGTTTGTTGTTGGTTGTTTTAATTGATTTAAATATAAATTTTAACCATGCATACAAATGTTGATTTTAGGTATCTATGTGATAAGTCTCAAATGATGAATTGTAAACTTAGTTATTTTTAAGGAGAAAATATTACGTTGAGATGTTTAGGTTGTGTATTGAATTAGGGATTCGTAAGAAATATTTTGACTCTACTTTTATTGAAATCGCATACAAACAAAAATAGCATACAATGAGTTGAAAAAGGTTTCTATGACCTATTTTTTGTATAAAAAATAATTATGTTTGGTAGGTGATAAGGATTTAATTTATCACATGAGTGGAAAGATGTTCCAATTATGTAGCTTTGTTGTGATGATAATTAATGAAGATAGTATGACATGAGCATATCTTTGAGTCTAATTCAACGCACGTGTCTTCCGAAAATGTAGCCAAGTGTTTATGGTGGTTGATATCAGTAGTATTCCAACATGAGATGTATCTCGTAGGAAAATAGTTAGACACTTGATTTTGATGTTGATTAAATGAATGAATTGAAATCGAATCCATTTGAGTGTATAAATGAGATGTAAATAGAATATGTGCGTATGATTTAATTTGTAGACATGTATGAAAGTTCTTTTTCTTCTAAACTTTAACTTGTCTTATTTTTGTATGATTGTGTTGTTTATCAACTATAATGATTGTGTTTACAAGAAATCAAACGATGTTATAAGAAAACAGTCTTAGCATAAATAAGTTAAATATATATATATATATATATATATATATTGATTTATTGTGTATGAGGGGTTTATTTTGTGAAAAACTTTAAAAGAAATAATATAAATATTATCTACTTGTTACTCAATAATAATATAATTGTTAGTGAGATGTTACAACTTCAAATAGAATTGATTGGTATTAATATATGTACTACACATGTTCGAGTACATCTTAGTCACGTGGATTGAAAGGTATTTGACCCAAGTGTACATGAATATAGCGACATTGTATTAACCTCTTCTTTAATATTGACAAAAATGAGATTAAGTTGAGGAAAATGCTAAAACATATTAGGAGAGTGTTAGACAAAGTTAATCAAAATAATTAAGCCATGTGGATTAAACTCATCCTCGTAAAAACCCATAAACATGAAATAAATAATCATGGTACACAAAGTAAATTAATTATGTTTTATTACTATTACATTTAATATTGTCTAACATAGGCTGACTTGGACGTCAAAGTGTTTTTAGCATGCACACCCATTTCTACTTTAGAGAATCAAGTACCTAGAAAAATGTGAAGTGGTAAATTGGAGTGTTTGCGAAGAGTTCAAGGATATCTTTCTGAAATATATTCGATTTTATAAGTAAAATATAAATAATTTTTTTATCTTACTTTAGGATTTTTTTTGTCTATCATTTTTATATATAAAAAAACTAATTATTTATCTCTTAAAGTTGAGTAAATTATAAATTAAGCTAGTGTATATTACTTTTAAAAGTGTATATTTTTATTACTTTTAAATTTAGGAAAAATAAATCTAACTGTAAAGCCCACTTATTTTTACTCTACCCTAATTCTAAAGGGGTTGCCCCATATTTGTTGGGCCTAGGGTTGGCCCATAAGGAACCAAAGACCCTAATCCCAGCTAACACTCTCATTTTCTGCCACTCTACAAAAACACAGTTGCCTTGCTCTCCTAATTCCTTCGACAGTGCTCTACTAGGGTTTTGAGACCCATTCGATCCCAAGAGAGTTTGACTCTTTCCCTCATCCACCTCCTCGGATTTGTTCTCAAACTGTGGTACTCGTAGCTTAGGTGTCGAGGTTTTCCGCTAGCTCTTTCCAGGTAAGAGAAGCTAGGACTTTGTTGTTTCAAGTTTTATATGCCTGTTTGGTTGATTTTACGTACTGGGTGGTTGATATATATTATTGGTTGTGTGAAAATGTGTGGATTGTACTACTATGAAGATGCGAATCTGTTTCTACACGCGAGAGAGTAGTGAGCTCTGTTGAACTCGCCCAGGCGAGCGGGTTGGTCGCTCAAAACGAAAGCTCTCGCTTAAGCGAAGAGCTCTCACCTGAGCGAGTACAGCAGCAGCTCACCCCCCTCTCTGTTTCAAGGACTCGCCTAAGCGAAGGCCACTCGGCTGAGCGAGAGTAGTCTCGCCTGAGCGAGTTGGGCTAGCTTGAGCGAGACCTCGACGTGCTTCCTATTGCAGTCTCGCCCAGGCGAGAGCAGGTAGCTTGAGCGAGGGGTTCCTCTCGCCTGAGGGCTCTCTAGCTTGAGCGAGATTGGGCAAAGTTAAGTGTATAAATGTATGCTTCACATGATTGGTTGATGCGCACTTTAAACACTTCAAGTCATGATGCTATATGTACTCTATACGTTATATTGAGGCTGGAAGTTGATGTGTTTGGCATGAGCTTGGGGTGATATATGCTTGGTTAGTTGGGTATATATATACATATTGGCATGAGATTTATGTGTATGAGAACTCTATGAGTGGTTGGTAAAACATGGATAAGGTATGGGTAGGACGTAATCCCATGATCTTCATAGTGAGTATTCATGGTGGTGCCTCAGCGTAAGGACGTAATTCCACGAGGGTATCGTGGTGGTGCCTCAAGGCCAGGACGTAATTCCACGGAGGCCTCGTAGTGGTGCCTCATGTACGAACGTAATTCCACGAAGGCCTCGTGGTGGTGCCTCACTACTAGGACATAATTTCACGGACTCGTGGTGGTGCCTCGTTGTACGTATTCAGATGGTCAATTCTAAGAGTCTTAATTGTTTTGGTAACTTATGTGTGGATGTCTGTTGTTTATGCTTGATTGTGAAAGGTACATGTTGAGTGTCATGATATAAGAATCTCTTTCATTAGCTTACCCTTTGCTTGTTTGATTGTTATGTGTGTGGTCTTTCTCCTTTGCGATGATCATCAATCTTTATTGATGTGAGCAGATGTGAGAATCCCTAGAAGTGGTAATAATAATAGGAATGCTACAACGGATGGAGTTTTATTAGATTAAGATTCTCTTGTTTTGGATTAGACTTTGTGCTACTTTTAACTATTGTACTTCGTTTAGGCCGTGTGTGACCTCTTTTCTTTTGGTATGGGTAGACATGGTGTGCTATATGCCTCCATATTCCAAACTTTGTATACTCTGAATATTTTAAGTATGCGACATTTTGTTAAATTGGATTTATCTTTCAGTGGAACGTTACACTAACAGGTGACACTAAAAGTTCTAATTATGCTAAGATTATTTTTAAAACTACAGCTTTTTAAATTTTTAAAATTTGAAGAATAAAATTACAATAGCAGTTATCACTATGAATAAATAAAAAAATGTCTAGTTTTTGCAACTCCAGTAGTATTAGTGCCAATTGGATAAAAATAACATTTTTAAATCAATTTTAGAAACTAAGAAATGAAATCTTAATTACAAAAAAAAATCAATCTCTTAAATAAATAAAAAAACTAAATCAATAATTTAACCTTTACAATATACTATAATCTAATTACAATATACTATAATCTAAGAAGATTAATAATCATAATATTATTGACCAACTCCAAAAGCAGTTTTGAAATAATCCAACAAATAGCCAAAATTAGATGCCGTTGTGTCAGAAGCACGGAAAGTTAGGGCGCGTGTAGCAGGTCAAAGGTTGGAAAAGTATATATGTAAATATTTTTATATTATATTTATTATTAGTAAAGCAATTTTATATTGACTAAAATAATTTTACATAATGCAAACTTTTAGTTCCTGCACAAAATAAATAACATTTGTGTTTTTTCAAAATGGATTTTCAAACAGACTATAAATTTTTTCACAGATACCGTGAAATTTAATGATTAAAAAATATTGATATAATGTAATAAATATTTTTGATAGTTTCAATGTAATAAAAGTATTTGTGACTTCAATTTTCATTTATATTTCTGAAAATTCAGTTCACCCAATTTATTTCTTTTAGATTTTTTTATTCATAATTTATTGTCAACATCAAATTGACTTCAAATATTGCTAAAATTTAATTTAAAAAAATAAAATAGAAGCTGACTACTGTTTTGTTTACTTGTTTGAGTTTTAATTAAATATTTTTAATGCTAAAACCGAAATAGTAGAAAAAAACTAAAATTTTTAAATTTATTTGAAATTAATTAACTTACTAAAAACCAATACATTCAAAAAATTAAACTAGTACGTAAAATTAATTTAATCGACATAAATAATTTAATGATTATAATATATTATATGTTTAAAATTTATTCATTTTGTCAAGTTTTATTTTGTAAAAGGACGTTACTTATTTTCGTTATTCAATGACAAACGGTCATGATAGGTTTATTAATTTTTTACAATTCAACTTTTTAAGTTTTAAGGTAAAGTTTTCTAATTCATTAAAATTAAAATAGGAACACACATTCACCATTTATGATATTTGAATTCTCAAGAACTTGTATAACGTTAACAAATATTTTTATTTTCATTAAAATTTTAATAGAAGTAGCTTAAGATAGAAAAATCACCAAACTCAAGCAACACCTAAAAAAACCTAACATTAACATTATATCAAAGAAAATAGTAGAATTAGATAAGATACAATGAGCCAATAAAAAAATTTATATAAAAAAAATTAAAACATCAACTATAATTTTAAAGTAAACATTTTTTTCTTATATTTTTTTTCTTTTTTATCTATTTCTACTTAATATAAAACTTCAAAAAAAAAAAAATACAAGATGATTCACCACCATCTTTTATATTGGGTATCAATTTTACAACTTTATAGATTAAATTCTGATTCTAATCCGTATCACAACATTCTCATAAAACATTTTTTCACATTCCCTTCTCAAGCATCTCATATTTCATTCCTATTTAACCACTGTTAGAACAATTAATCAAAAAAAAAAAAAATTCTTTACTCAGAACAATGAATCTAAAAATCATCTGAATAATATATATAATGCTAAATATTTATGTAAACAGTACATTTTTTTTTTCTAAACTTAAAATTTTTTTTTGAATAATTAAATTCTCTGTGATTAAAAAAAAAGAATTTAACTTATAGAAAACGAAATTTTGAACTAGAATTAACATAACACGATTTAAAATTCGATCTAAAAATCAAATTTTAACCTAAAAGAAGCTCTCTATTATCTATATAATTAATAAAATTTAGCAAAAACATGTTATATAAATCCGGAACATGATACTTTTGACAAATTATTTTTGATAATTTTGACAAAGTTTTCTTTTTAAATTAAACAAAACCTTTTTTTTTTTCCTTTTTCAAGTCGCACTGAATATTTCATTCATTGAGGTGTTGCCTCTTCAACGTTGTTAAAATTTTGTCAAAATATAAATTCTAAATACAAAGTATATCATTTGGATTTGAAAATCAACAAGCAAACAAAAAAACTACTCAAAAAAAATGATATTATATGAACTAAAAATAAAACTAATTTGCATATAAATGAATATAAATTTCATCTTACAGATCGATTATGTAAAATTGCTTCTTAAATGTATTGTTTCATTTAGGATTAGATATGTTTTTGGTCCCTTAGCTTTCAATGAAAATTGGAATTAGTCCCTCCTCAAAACATTGTTCCAATTTAGTTCCCCAACTTCAGAATTGTGTGAATTTAGTAAGCAAATTTTGTTAAGTTTATTTAAGGTTTTAAACGCATTTCATGATAACATTTGAGATGTTTACATCGTTTGACACATTTTTGCTTTAATATTAGCAAATAAACCATCATGAAACGCATCTGAAACATCAAATAAACTTAACAAAATTTGGTTAAAAAGACTAAATCCACACAATTTTGAAGTTGAGGGACAAAATTAGGCCAAAGTTTTAAAGATGGACTAATTTCAATCTCTACTAAAAGTTGAAGGACCAAAAACATATTTAACCCTTTCATATGCATCATAATGTTATCTGATCACTGATTAATATCTGATTTCACACATCCACGTCGCGAAATAATAATAACTATTCATGTTATAATCCACCTCTTAACACATGACTAATTAATAAGAAGAGATTATATTTAAGAATTAACCCTAATTATTTTTTGTTAGAAGATTCCTCAATGGTGGAATGTGGATCCCACAACAGAAACAGGAGGCACCCATGCCTAACAAATTTTCTGAGTTTGTTTTAGTTTGGAAAATAATAAAATTGTAGTAGAGTGACAGAAAAGTTTTGTACTCTCTCTGTAGCCACACATGCTTCTGCTGCAGCTGATGTATTATATATAAATGAGAATTGAGAAAGGGAGCACCCAGAGAGGTTCACGGCTTCACTCATCTTCTTCACCTTCAATCTCTTTCCTTCTGCTTCCTTTTTCCCCTCTCTGCATTTATTTTCTTTTGGACTTTTCCACTCATTCACCTTCCATTCCCTCTATTTAACCCTCTCTTTCTCCTTCACTCTTCATCTCTCTCATCATAATCTTCTTCTTCTTCCTTCTTCCAAAACATGGGTGGCATCAGCCTCGAAGAGATCAAGAACGAAAACGTCGATCTGGTACTTCTTCTGTTACTTCTTCTTCTCAGATCTTTATCTACCCTTTTCTTTTTTCTGTCAAATTCTGTGTTCCCTTTTCTTCTTTTCATCTCCATATCTACTCTTACCCTTTTCATCATTTTTATCACCATTTTCTTCTTTTCTTTTCCTGCAAAATTTCAAAAGAAACACCCAATTACCAATTCATTTTTATTTAAATTAAAAAATACGATAAATATAATTAAAGAATTAGATTGTTTCCTTGTAAAATAAGTTTTTTTTTTTCTTTCTGGAAAAATATAACTGCTCTTTTGTTGTTTCTTTTTCGTCCTTTTCATTGTTAAGAAAATGGTAACAGGTTCAGAAAAGTACTCTTTATTTTAGAAACAATTATTCTTTTAACAGTTCGTCATGAATTGCCGATTGTGTAAAAACAAATATTTTCATAATTTTAAATTATTTAACAATTCTTTTTTTACCGGAGTGACAAAATTTTCAGAGTATTAATTTTTCTTGCGGTGTTAACTAGTTTGTATGCTTTTTAATTTTTTTTTTCCTGGAAAATTCACGAGTTCTGAATGAAACTTTAACTTGCAGTGTTCCCCTCCAAACTCGATAAAAAAAAATTAAATAAAAAAACTTTTATGACAGTTATTTTTTGTGAGGTGGGTATATTCTTACAGTGTACTTGAAGAAGCTATAAATTCTCAGAACAAATAATTATTAATTATTTTTTACTAGGTAAGAATATCATTATTAACCTATGATATCTAACACCTAGATAATTCATTCGATATGTTTGCATATTATTATATTATTATTAATTAATCTTGTCTTCAATGATTCAGAAGATTCATATGTTATTGTTTGTTGTTCAAATATTTAGAATATACGTATTTGGTACGTATTTGAAAGAACACATGAAAGATGTGTGTTGAAATTTCTTAGGATATACGTAATTGGGTCGCTACCTACTTTTGGGAAATTGCTAATCTGTGATTACTCAAAACGCAATTTGGTAATTAAATGTGTGAACTTTTATGTGAAGTCAACAAAAATCTCTTTTTTTGTCTAGGTTCTTATCTTATCTTTGAATAACTTTCGTTCATGGTTGTTTCAAATTTCCACAAGTTATTAATAATGATCATTGTTCACAATTATTAACTATATAACCACCATTTCCTTACTTTTAATCGTAATTATTGATTACTAATAATATAAATTCTTTTTTTTTTCTTTTTTTATTTTATATATTAAAAAAATTAATATATTTTAAGACGTAAAAACTAATATATATCGGTATAATTTTAAAGAATAATAGAAAGAAAACATGAAAAAATTAATACAAAGTTCTGATTTATTTTTGAAGATAGAATCCATAAATGTTTGATAGAGACCACAAAACTGGTAACCTTTAGTTATATTTTTCGAATTTGATTTTTTTTTTTTTAACTTTTGGTGTTATCTATCTTCAAAGTGTGATTATATAATATTTTAAAATTTTAGTGTATCAAAATTAATGTATTTTAAAAATATAACAAAAGTATATTAAAAAAATCAACCATATTTCTTATTTTAAAAATTTTAAATTTAAAAAGGGATTAAAAGTGTACGGATTTTGTATTTAAGAGTTTTTATTGATATTTTAAGTAGTCGTTAATATAGTTGAAATTGAAATATTAAAATCCTGTAGGAAGATTGAATTAAATGTAATGACAGGGAATAAGGTTGTTGTGAATATGTTTTCACTGTGGAAAGAAAAGAAAAAACATTTTGTATTTTGTAAGTTCCGAGAAATCTGCACCGTACGATGATGATCATCAGTGGCGGCTAATCAGAACTAAAAATAGTTGTTGTTTCTTCAGCCACGGCACGCTTCTCCGTTTTCCTTTACACACTATCCGATGAACATTCTGAGATTATTTTTCTTTTTTCTTTTTTACTTTTTCAAGTATGTGAAATGCCTTTTTGTTTTTTCGCAAAATTAACCGTGAATTTAAATTTTATGTGAAATAAAAATAAAAAAGCTAACTATTTTATCAAAAAAAACGTATATAAATTTTACTTCAGTTGTAGTGTTGTTGATTTTTATTTTTCTGTAGATTTTTTCTAGAAAGATAACAAGAAGAATCCTGACATATTTCATTTTATTTTAAAGTGGATAAAATTAGACGCTTTAATTGAAATTAAGGTTAGAAACATTTGCTTTAGACACTTTTTCTTTTTACTTTAGTGTGTCATTAGAGTCAACACTTTGATCCAAATTTTATGTACAATCTGATTTTTGCACTAAGAGTATAAAATATAATTATTTACTCACTTAATGTTTTTCTATATATTTTTCTTATATTTTAAATAATTGGGTCCTTTGACATTGTTTTTAAATAAAAATCAACTTCCTTTATAGTTTTAAGAAATAATTTTTACTGTTTATGTTTTGAATAACGTGGTTCAAACCTTTTTTATTTAATTTATAAAAATTATTTTTTATTTTTATTTTCAAGAATTTCTTAAATTTTTATATTGTAAAAATCGATTTTCACAATTTTTATATAAGTTTTGAATAATATGATACTTTTGAATAAAATACGTGAAGTAAACCATATTAAAAATATGAGAAATGTGAATTTATATATTAAAAATATAAATATTTATTTAAATATTAGAGAAATGAATGCCATTTTATTAATAACATGAAAACGGTTCGTATTTATTTTAAAACTAGAAAGAATATGAGTTTCATTTCAGTATAAGTTAAATAGAAGTAAATAAACTTTAATCTTATTTATATTGCTAAATCTAAATTGAGTCCAATAATCTTCTTCAAAATTTAGGAAAATTTTAATGTTTAGGTTGATTTTTTTTTGTCTATTTTTACTTTATGTGTGTTCTGGTTCTAATCGTTATTCATTTTTAGAAATCAGTAATTCTAATAATTTGATGTTTACTTTTATCGTATTTTTTTATTCTTAATTTGATTATTTTTCTCTCAGCTTATTTGAGTTTTTAATCTTTATAGCTTTTATTATCGGTTTTAAATAGTTTCCAATTATTACGGCTTTGGTTGAAAACGAACAAAAACCTTAATGAGCAAAATTATAAAAAGGAAATATTAAAATTGATACCTATGTTTTTGTTCTTATTGTTTCATCCATCTATAGTATTTCCATATTGTTTTATTTTACTTTTCAAGATTTCAAGGCAAAATGGAAAACGAAATATTCTTTGAGTGTGAAACTCTAAAGTCTGCATCTTTTTCAATTGATTTTTTAAATCTAACTCAATTACAGTTCAATTTGTCGATTGGATTCCATGAAAATGTCTTAAGTATTTTTTCTTCTCGGTTGAATAATTTTGCAATTAAATTTAACCAAGTCATTTTCCCAAGAATTTCAATCAAATGCATATTAAAAAAATAATTGTAAAGAAGTCAGGTTAAATTTATATCGACTTATATTATTATTTTTTAAAATATAATTTTAAGGAAAATTAAAATGATTTATGAGCGATGTTACACAACGAAATTTGGGTACGTAAAAAACATTTTTTCCCAGTTAACACCATATTATTTTTTAGAGCTATATTTGATTTTATTTTAGAAACAAAATTCCATGCAATAGTTATTGAAAATTTCAGCACAAGCTAAGTATTGCTTATATAGAGAAACTAATTCAAAACTGAGTAGGGCGAGTAAAATAAAAAATAAAAATAAAAGTATTCGTCTAGGAAGATAAATTAATGAAATATTAATTTTAATTTTCTTTGGTGTTATTTTACTCTATTTTTAATGATTAGTTTGTGGGGTGGACACTACTGTACCTAACTGATTGAAGAACTTTGATGTGAAGTTTCGCAGAATTTTGAGAAACTAAACTTTTGAAGGAATGAACAGCTTAACCACTATTAGTAGCAGTATATCTGAAAGAGCAAAATCAATGAGCTACATAAAATTTGTACACATTTTGTTCATGTTGTTGAGTATTTTGAGGAATAACAATCATTGAACATAACCTTGTTCCCAGGAACGGATTCCGATAGAGGAAGTGTTTGAGCAGCTGAAATGTTCAAGAGCAGGTCTAACATCAGACGAAGGGGCCAACAGGCTCCAAGTCTTTGGACCCAACAAATTGGAAGAGAAAAAGGTATGTTTTTTCCACAAAAATCTCACTGCAGTTTATGTTTTTTCCTTCATTCGATGATGTCTTGTTGGGTGATGTAACAGGAGAGCAAGTTTTTGAAGTTCTTGGGGTTTATGTGGAACCCTTTGTCATGGGTCATGGAAGCTGCTGCTATCATGGCCATTGCTTTGGCAAATGGAGGAGGAAGGCCACCAGATTGGCAAGATTTTGTGGGAATCATTGCTCTGCTGGTCATAAACTCCACAATCAGTTTTATTGAGGAAAACAATGCTGGAAATGCTGCTGCTGCTCTTATGGCTGGTTTAGCTCCCAAGACAAAGGTTTTCATTTTATCCTCAAACTTTTTAACAAAGCTAATGCACAATTCGGTCCTTGAAAGTTGCAACTGGTATTGTTTGGAAAGACTTGATAATGAGTTTAAGACAAAACTTTAGATGCAGTCTCTTAAGTGTTTTTGGTGTTGTTATGGTATAAAAACTGGTTTCACTTCAGATTTGTGTAAGCAAGGCTTGCATTAATTGTCTACGTAGAAACTCCACTCTTTGTTGATTCAAGTGTTTGCATTATTTATGCAACCATTTTTCTTTTATAAGTGTTTCTTGAAACTTCTGTCGAATTAATTTCAGGTATTAAGGGATGGCCGATGGAGTGAACAGGATGCTGCAATTTTAGTACCAGGAGACATAATCAGCATCAAGTTAGGAGATATCATTCCAGCTGATGCTCGTCTTCTTGAGGGTGATCCTCTGAGTGTTGATCAGTCTGCTTTGACTGGAGAATCTCTTCCAGTGACAAAGAGTTCCTCAGATGAAGTGTTTTCAGGATCAACTGTGAAGAAGGGAGAGATAGAAGCAGTTGTGATAGCCACTGGAGTGCACACCTTTTTTGGCAAAGCAGCACATCTAGTGGACAGCACCAACCAAGTTGGACACTTTCAGAAAGTACTCACAGCAATTGGTAACTTCTGCATTTGTTCAATTGCTGTTGGAATCGCCATCGAGCTCATAGTCATGTACCCAATTCAACACCGAAAGTACAGGGATGGAATTGACAATCTGTTGGTGCTCTTGATTGGAGGAATCCCCATTGCCATGCCTACTGTGTTGTCTGTCACCATGGCCATTGGTTCTCACAGGCTCTCTCAGCAGGGTGCCATAACAAAAAGAATGACAGCTATTGAGGAAATGGCAGGGATGGATGTCCTGTGCAGTGACAAAACTGGGACTCTCACTTTGAACAAGTTGAGTGTTGATAGAAACTTGATTGAGGTGTTTGCTAAGGGTGTTGAGAAAGAGTATGTTATCCTTCTAGCAGCTAGAGCTTCCAGGACTGAAAATCAGGATGCCATTGATGCTGCAATTGTTGGCATGCTTGCTGACCCAAAGGAGGTAATGTACCGAAGTCTAAATCTTTTGAACTTGAATTTTGGATATAAGTATAATTTTGATGTTTTGATTGATCAGGCACGTAGTGGTATCAGGGAGGTACATTTCCTTCCATTCAATCCTGTAGACAAGAGGACTGCACTTACCTACATTGATTCTGATGGAAACTGGCATAGAGCTAGCAAAGGGGCTCCTGAGCAGGTAAATATGAGTTTCATTGGTACAATCTTGTGATGTGTTTTTGAAGATGAAAAACAATGCTTTTCTCCCGCTTCAGATAATCACCCTTTGCAACTGCAAAGAGGATGTCAGAAAAAAGGTTCATGCAGTGATTGATAAGTTTGCTGAGCGTGGACTTCGGTCTTTAGGTGTTGCAAGACAAGTAAGCAAAGTTGTTAACCTTGTGTCTATTTCTATGTTTGATTAGAAACGAAAACCCTTTCTTTATTGAAGCTTCATATGATATGTGCAACAGGAAGTACCTGAAAAATCAAAAGATGCTGCTGGTGGACCATGGCAATTTGTTGGTCTGCTACCATTGTTTGATCCTCCCAGGCATGATAGTGCTGAAACCATTAGAAGAGCTCTTAACCTTGGTGTGAATGTTAAGATGATTACCGGTAGGATTTGAAATCATGATCTGTTGTAGCTTGAACTGTATAATGAAAGCCTATAGCTCTAAACTTGCTTTTGGCTCTGCCTTACTGTAGGAGATCAGCTTGCCATTGGAAAGGAAACGGGTCGAAGGCTCGGAATGGGAACAAACATGTATCCTTCATCTGCATTGCTTGGTCAAGACAAGGATGCCTCTATTTCAGCTCTTCCAGTAGATGAGTTGATTGAGAAGGCTGATGGATTTGCAGGAGTATTTCCTGGTAAGTCCTTTAGATTTATATATGTAACGAGTGTACCATATTTGACTCAAAGAGTTATATAATTCATTTCATTGTTTAGATGATGATAGTAATGATGACCAAATCATCAAATTCTTTCTTTCAACTATTTCAAACACCTTTTATTTTTCCATGGCTTCTTCTAAGTTCTATGCAACTATTGAAATTGCTATATATTTATCAGCAATGTAATTATGTTTCAAATTGAACAACATCTTAAATGTTTTAATCCTGTACTCTTTGTATGATATTGTAGAGCACAAATATGAAATTGTTAAACGGCTGCAAGAAAGGAAGCATATATGTGGAATGACTGGTGATGGTGTAAACGATGCCCCTGCATTAAAGAAAGCAGATATTGGAATTGCTGTTGCTGATGCCACAGATGCTGCTAGAAGTGCTTCTGATATTGTCCTTACTGAACCTGGTCTAAGTGTCATTATTAGTGCAGTGCTAACAAGCAGGGCAATTTTCCAGAGGATGAAGAACTATACTGTTAGTTTCCCTGCTTCCCTTAACTTTCTGGCTTTGTTTTAGCGTTTTTAGCTGTCTGATATCTAAAAATTCAATTGTGAAACAGATCTATGCTGTGTCAATCACCATCCGTATTGTGGTAAGTGTTGGAATTGGGTTGATAGATACAAAAACTTGTCAGTTTTTTTTCTATACATTTATGAAGTTGAATCATAAACTAATGTGGTTTATTTTTTATTTTGGTAGTTTGGTTTCTTGTTTATTGCGCTGATCTGGAAGTTTGACTTTGCACCCTTCATGGTTTTGATTATTGCCATACTAAATGATGGTAAGATAACATTTTCTTGATTTTTCATGTTGTTTGCTGTCATTTCTGCCAAAATGTTTAAACTGATGTGATTATACTACCATGTGTTTAGGTACCATTATGACTATATCAAAGGATAGAGTTAAACCATCTCCACTTCCTGATAGCTGGAAACTAAGGGAGATATTCGCTACTGGCGTTGTGCTAGGCAGCTACATGGCTCTAATGACAGTGATATTTTTCTGGGCCATGAAAGACACCAACTTCTTCTCGGTAAATAATTTGTACTCTTGTTTCCTTTTTACCCAGAATGATCTCCAACTTGTTGAAAACCAAGGTCTATGAGCATAACTTTCACTCTTGCAGAACAAGTTTGGTGTGAGGCCACTAAGAAACAGTCCTGATGAAATGATGGCAGCCTTATACCTACAAGTCAGTATAATAAGCCAGGCTCTAATCTTTGTCACAAGGTCTCGTAGTTGGTCATTTGTTGAAAGACCTGGTCTTCTCCTACTAGGAGCTTTTCTGATTGCTCAGTTGGTAAGATTCTTATTCTCCTATCAGCAGTGTTACATGAAATTGTTTTTCAGTTATCTGATTTCAGTATTTTTATTTGATCTGAGCCAACCTAAGACTTTGTTTTTGTTGCCATTGTTGTCTAATCTTAGTATTGTAGAAGCATCAGGAATCACTTAGTTTTTTGAGTTGTCCTTCTACTGAAATTTTAAACTATGTTGATGTTTGTATATTAAAACGGATTTTAATATATTTTAAAATATCAAAATCAATGTCTATCAGTATAATTTAAAGGTTCAATAGAGAGAGACAACGTAAAAAATTCAACAAAGAATCCAAATTCAAACATCATTTGTTATGTTTAGACATGTCTGATCATTAAGTTATGCATTTATTCCTCTCCAAAACAACCAAAAGAAAAAGAAAAAGATCTACTACTAAATCCAAACGATTGTTTAGTTTTCTTGGCTTTCTTTGGTGGTAACAATAACTTGTGGTGTAATTGACAGGTAGCAACTTTTATAGCAGTATATGCTAACTGGGGCTTTGCAAGAATACAAGGAATGGGATGGGGTTGGGCTGGTGTAATCTGGCTTTACAGTTTGGTAACCTATATCCCTCTTGATTTTCTCAAATTTGCAATCCGCTACATACTAAGTGGGAAGGCTTGGGACAATCTTTTGGAGAACAAGGTATGTTCTTTCCATTTTCTCTTATTTAACACTTGCTACATTCTTGATCTACTCAAAAGGTGCAAAGGTTCATATCATGTTCATGTTCATGTTTCCTGATCACAGACTGCTTTCACAACAAAGAAAGACTATGGAAAAGAAGAGAGGGAGGCTCAATGGGCGGCTGCGCAGAGAACACTTCATGGTCTTCAGCCACCAGAAACTTCCAACCTTTTCAATGACAAGAATAGCTACAGGGAGCTTTCAGAGATTGCAGAACAAGCCAAGAGAAGAGCTGAAGTTGCAAGGTAACTCATGAACTTATACCATTATACTTACTCTTTCACTGCATAATAAAAATTGTGTTGAGAAGAGTGCCTGAGAGTTGGTGTTGCTAGATTTTTCAATGTGTGATACTGAGGAAAAATGAATGAGATGTATGATGTTTGTCTAACAATAGTTGCAATTGTGTCACAGGCTTAGGGAGCTTCATACTCTAAAGGGACACGTTGAGTCAGTGGTGAAGCTGAAGGGGCTTGACATTGACACAATTCAGCAGCATTACACAGTTTAAGGAGCTTGGACAAGCTTCAAGAAGAATTGATTCAGTGCTTTTTTTGAGAACAAAAATCAGATATAATGACGAAGAAAGACTCAAAGGCCATGCTCAATCCATCTTTTAAGTTACATAAGAAAATGAGTCCTGTGAAAATTTGAATGGTCTCTCACTGTCTCCATCTTTTGTAGGAGATACTATTTTCTTTACGTATTAAATAACATAATTGGTAGGGTTTACTATCATCTTTTTATCTGGTGGTATGCTAGTGTTACTGTTTACTAATGTCATACTAAAAGCTCAATACATTGGTATTGATACCTTTGCTCAATAAGTCAATGTTAAACTCAATCTAAATTTATGTTTTCCTCTAGTTAACATAAATTTATGATACCTCTGTTACCCCTTTTTAGGATGTTATTTTTTTTAGTAGTTCTTGCTTCCTAAAAGTGTTTTAATTTGCAGTTGCAACTATGGTTAACTCTTACTTATATACTATAGTTTAGGTATATCTCTAGTCAACATGAGATCACTAATATACCCTCTAACATGGAGGATTGAACTTCTCATGGGAATAGGTATTTATAGGTAGTCTGATAGTAATTTAATTGTAGTTGATAAGATAGATCCAAAAAATATTTACAGGTGGTTCGATAGCAGTATGATTGCACATGAGATTATGGGTCCAATAAATCTTGTTAAAATAGATTTTGATACGATTTTGAAAAGTTTTAAGCTTACAAATTGGACTTGCAAAATAATATTTGCACTTATATACTGAAATTGAAACATATCTTTAGTTGATATGAGATTTTCAATGAACTAAAAGCATTATGAAGAGAAAAACATTACCCAGTCAAATGTTGGTTCCAAGCCATCCAACATTTTTTATTTCATTTACAAAAAAGATGTTTCATGGTTGTGAAGTTCAATTTATTACGTTGTGGACATATGCTAAAAACTGTTTGATGCTTGAATATACCACTTTCACAGATGATTGGATGTTTTTCATCTCATCACTAAGTACTATACCTATCTTAGCTTTCAAACTTACATTACATACACCAAGTCAATCATAACAAACATGATTCAATAATCAAACTCAGATTACCACAAGATCAACCATTCAACACGCAATTCAAATGAAAATAAATTACAATTAACTTCTCTTATCTTGTTTAAATTGTCTTTGCTCTTAAAGGTGCTCTTTAGAGCTCTAGTAACACAAGAATACTTAATTTAACATCAAAATCCCCAATTAGAAACCTAAGCACACCATCTTTATCATAGAGCAAAATAAATTGATCAAGAACTCTTTTGAGCTACATGCAAGGCCTAGGTCTTTGATACGCGTATAAAAATTGCAAGAGTAAAACTGAATGTATTTAACCACAATCAACAATGTAAAGTTCAATGTAATGAATCATTGAACAGAAAGGAAACAATCTTCAACAGAGCAACAGAACTCCTGATCTTGACAATAGCATCAGAATGGCAACAGATCAGGAACTATACGCATAACCCCTCTCAGAGCACATAATCTCTTAGAAATACATTATCTCTCCTCCGTCTCATACTTTTCCTGAGCCTCTGTCCACATGGATCTTTTGTAACGGTTTTGCTCTCTACATCCAACTCAACATCAATGTTATTGTCATTGCTTTTACACGTTACAAAGCTCCCTCCATTGCAAGCAACCTTGTCCTCAAGGTTGAATTCAAGAAAAGATTGTTGGATCTCCAAGACATCTTCCCATGTGGCTATAGCATTATCCAAGAAATCCCATTGAATTAAGACTTGAGCCACTAGATGAGATTGGCGCATAATAACTCTGGATTCTTACACTTTCAGCGGTTGCACAAAAGGACCTTGTTCAGTGCTGGTGAGAGGCAAAGGTAAATAAGTTTGGGAAGGACTACCTCTAAATGCCTTTAACAATGATATGTGGAAGACCGAATGCATTCTTGTAGTATTAGGCAACTTCAATTTATAAGAAACTTCTCCAATTCGTGCCTCAATTTCAAAGGGCCCAAAATATCGCATGCTTAGTTTTTGTATTTTTCTTAAGGCAACCGAATGTTGTCTATAAGGCTGTAATTTTACCAACACTAAATCACCCACATTAAATTGAAAATCCCGTCTTCTTTCATCCACTTGATGTTTCATGTATAGTTGAGCCTTAAACAAATTACCTTTTAACTGTTGCAGTATTGCATCCCGAGCCTGTAATATCTCTTGAACCGATATTGGATCACTAGGATCAGTCTCATATTTGATGACGGGGGATCTCTCCCATATATGCCTTAAAAGGGGACATTCCAATACTCTGGTGTAATGAAAAATTATACCAAAATTGAGCCCATGGAAGCATAGAATACCACCCTTTGGGGTTGTCAAAAACAAAGTAGTGAAGATACATTTCTAACATTTTATCCAAAACCTTTGTTTGACCATTTGATTGAGGATGGTATGAAGAACTCATGGCAAGGGTAGTACCTTGAGCCTTGAAAAGATGTTTCCCAAATGAGCTAATGAAGACTCTATCTCGGTCTGAAACAATGGAAAGAGGGACCTTGTACAGTTTAACTATGTTATTGATAAACGCTTCTACCACTACCTTACTAGTATATTCAACCTTAAGGGGAATGAAATGACCGAACTTCGAAAGCCTGTCCACCACTACTATAATTGTTGAATACCCCGAATACAATGGTAAGCATGTGATGAAGTCCATTGATATATCATTCCAAACATGTAAAGGAATTGGCAAGGGCTATAGTAATCTAGCTAGCAAGGATTATTGCACCTTACCTTGTTGGCAGATTTGGCATTCTCGCACATGATGCATCCCAGACCAAGAGAATTGAGAACAAATGCGGGCTATGGTTTTTGCAACACCAGCATGACCACCGACTTTCGATGAATGAAATTCAAACAACACTTGATTGATAAGGTTGTCCTCTAAAGGCAACATGATACGACTTTTCCATAATAATACTCCATCCTTAATCAAGTACTCATGGTTTTATTGCGGCTTTGCAAGACATCTTTCATAAATTTCTTTCAACCTACCATTTGTTTGTGTTAATTCAACCACTTTTTTAAACAACAATTGTGTGGGCTCTAACAATGCCAACATAAAACTCCTTGATAACGCATCAGCTGGAATATTGTCTTTCCCTGGTTTATATTGAATTGTAAAATCAAAGCCCAAGAACTTTGGCAAAACCACTGTTGTTGTTTAGTTTGAAGACGTTGTTCCACTAACTCTTTTAATCTCCTTTGATTTGTTTTAATAATAAATTTATGGCCCAAAAGGTAGTGTTGAAATTTTTCCAAGGCCTCCGTAATAGCATAAAACTCTCGTGTATATGTAGGCTATTTTTGCATCCTCAACGACAACTTCTTAGAGAAATAAGCTATGGGATGATTGCCTTGGCTCAAAACTGCGCCCACACCTATACCCGAAGCATCTGTTTCGAGAACAAAAGGTACTGAAAAATTGGCAATAGCCAAAACTGGTGCAGTGGTAAGTGCTTCCTTCAACTGTATGTAAGCGGTGCAAGCTGATTCAGACCATTTAAAGGCATCTTTCTGTAACAACTTTGTTAATGAAGCTGCTATTTGAGCACATCCTTTTACAAATCATCAGTAATAACTCGTAAGACCAAGAAACCCACGTAACCGTTTCAAATTCCCTAGACATGGCCAATCTTTTATCGTCTTCACTTTATTAGAATCCATAGCAACCCCTGCTCCTGACAGAGTGTGACCCAAATAATCAATTTCTCTTACTCCAAATGAACATTTGGAGACTTGTGCATACAAGTGATGTTGTTGCAAAATCTATAACACCACTTCTTAATGGTACACATGGTCCTTCAATGTAGTGCGATAAACTAGGATATCATCAAAAAAGACAAGAACAAACCTTCTCAATATACCTTGAAAAAGGTCATTCATTAAGCTTTGAAATGTCGTCAGGGCATTTGTTAACCCAAAAGGCATTACAAGCCACTCAAAATGCCCATGATGTATACAAAAAGCAGTTGTATAATGATCCGCGAAATTCAACAATATCTGATGGTATCCAGAACACAAGTCCAACTTCGAAAAATTGTGGCCCCAAATAGCTCATCAATCAATTCATCAACTATCGGTATTGGAAAATTGTCCTTAATAGTAAGAGCATTCAATGCGCGATAATCCGTACAAACTCACCAAGATCCATCCTTCTTTTTCACCAAAATAATGGGTGAAGAAAAAGGACTTTTACTTGGTTGAATAATGTCATCTTTAAGCATATCTGCAACAAGTTTTTCAATTGCCTCCTTTTAATTGTGAGGATGACGATAAGGCTTTACCTTCACTGGATTAGATCCTTCCAATAGGGGAATAGAATGGTCATGCCCCCGATGTGGAGGCAACCATATAGGTGCAGAAAATACTGACGCATAAGTGTGCAGTAATAACACCAATTCTGGTTCTATATTAGCTGGCAACTCTAAGGATGGAAAAGACTGCGCATTAGAATCAACAATTTTCATACTATAAACCTCTGCAATGGAGTTAGTATTGACCATTCTGCGTATATGTTGCATGGGTCCATGATTTATATCTCCTTGTAATGTTACAAATTTCCCATCATACAAGAACTTGAGATTCAAGGATTCATAATCAGCAACATGAGGACCAATAGTTTTTAACCAATTAGCCCCCAAAATAAGGTCTACACCTGAAATGTGAAGTAAATAAACAAGAATTTGAAACAAATTCTCCTAAGCGTGTATGACCAATTTCTGAATAAAACCTTCTGTTGTCATGTAATTTCCATTTCCCACCATGACTTTGAACATAGGTGTTGGTTCTATCGGTAACTTCAAAAACTTGGCAAGACGTGGCTACAAAAAATTATCCGAGATTCCTCCATCTACCAACACTGTCACCGCTAATTTATCAATATGCGCCAAGAATTGAATGGTACCAACACCAAAAACTCCTTTGAGAGCATTTAATGATAGATGAGGATCTACACTTCCACTTGCTACAACACTAACAGACTACTCCACATTAGGTGGTGGTTCGCCCTTAAGATCCAATGAGTCCTCCTCCAATTGCAAAAATAGATATTGCCTATTAGGACACTTGTGATTGAAAGTGAATTTGTCATCACAAAAATAACATAGCCCCTTCTCTCAACAAAGTTGCATTTCAGCGGGACTGGTCATTTTAGCATTACTATTGGTCAATGGTGGAGTCGTAGGTGTCGATAATAAAGGAGGAAGAGATGATTTAAATCCAGCTTTGGGTTATTGTGTTGAAGGATACAAATTTGTGGATGCTACTGGTGAATAACGTTGAATAGGTGAAGAGTTAGATTTTGGAGTGGGTGTATATCTATCTCCAAATAATTTTTCCAAAGCTACTACTTTCATCATTGAAGTATGGGCTTGAACAACCACATCTCTTTTAATTTCCGTATGAAGACCACTCAAAAAACAATTTAATAAAGCTTCATCAGATAATCCCATTGATCTGTTTGCCAATGACATAAATTTTAGGTAATAATCTGAAACGGTACTTGTTTGTTGCAATTTAAACAACTCTGTCATGGGGCAATCCAACGCACGAGTTAAATCATGCCATGAACGGGTTGTAGAAAGACGTTGCAACATTTGAAACCATGGCACAACTTCTTTTTCAAAATGCATCGCAGCTATTTCGACTCTCTCTGCATCTGGTGTGTGATGATAGTTAAAAAACTTTTCTGCCTTGAATATCCACTCCAACAGATGATTGACCATCAAAATGTGGAAATCTGAGTGCTATATCTTTAACCTGAAAAGGACCTTGTATTTTTGTTTCCCCCACTGCGGCACCATGAAGCTGAGATTGGGATTATACAATTAACTCCAAGGATTGTTGTAATTGATCCATTCTAGCCTTCATCTTTGCCTGAACAGATTGAATATGCGTGCGTTGTTCACGATCTCAAAGTTCTAATGGACCCATTAATTTGTGTAGTTCATCAGAATGACCACGTACTTCAGTCTGTAATTCTTTCAAATGTGTGTTCTCATCTATGGCATCAATGAAAGCACCAATTGACATGCGTATAAAATTTGCAAGAGTAAAATTAAATGTATTGAACGACAATCAACAATGTAAAGTTCAATGTAATGAATCATTGAACAGAAAAGGAAACAATCTTCAACAGAGCAACATAACTCCTGATCTTGACAATAGCATCAGAATGGCAACAAATCCAGAACCATACGCATAACCCCCTCAGAGCACATAATCTATTAGAAATACATTATCTCTCCTCTGTCTCATGCTTTTCTTGGGCCTTTGTCCACATAGACCTTTTGTAACGGTTTTGCCCTTCGCATCCAGCTCAACATCAATGCTATTGTCATAGCTTTTACACGTTACAGTCTCACATGCATCTCAATAGAAAGAAAGTATCTCAAAAAGGGCAAAAAAGAAAAATTTACTTTGTTTGACTTTTTGATCGGATGATTGTGTAGAATTCTTCACCACACGATTCTACGGTCTCTGATTTACAAAAAGATGAAGACTCAATATCCTAAAGAGAAGAGAAAACTAAGAGATATATTTTCTAGAAATATAGTGATTTTATAATAATGAACTTAAGTTATTATAAATCTATTTTATTATTTGAATATTTGAATATTAAAATATTATAGTGTCATTATTTAAAAACCTCTTCTACTCTATAAATTCTTTGATTGAATTTTTGGAAATAACCTATATGAAATGTGTTCCGAAAAAACGTGAAATATTTTCTGAAAAAAAACTTTGAAGAATGAGTTCTTTTAGCATTCTCTGTTCTACTTCCTTTGTAGCAGTGGTCCGGTGGTGGTGACGGTAATGACAGAAATGGTAGTAGTCATGTGACACAATGATGAAGGACATTTGAATTTTTTTTTTTCTTATATTGTGAGTGTAGGAAGAAATTTGATGAGAATACAATAAATGATTGCCTGAAAGAAGGTCTAGAAACCCACTCAAGACCCAAACACAAGCTTTGATTCTACATTTTCTCAAAACTATACAAATTCACTCAACAAATATATAAGTTGTTGATCCAATTACTCTTCTTCTAAAAAATTCACTAAGCAACAACAAATATTGATAATTAATTCTATTATTTGTGAATCTCTATTTTAGAGAACATTTGTTTGAAGAATCCTCTTTTTGCTGGTTTTGTATTTTCTTTTTCTCTTAAGTATTTAGATTAGTGTTTATTCTTAAATTACATCTTAAAATGAGAATCATATAAACATAACAAGATTCTAATTTGTATGAATTATATATATATATATATATATATATATATATATATATATATATATATATATATTTTCGTGTACAAAATTATTTTCTAACTTTACCTTTTAATATCTGACATTTTTTAAATTAAAATAATTATTTAATTCATTTTAATTATTTTTAAGTTAAAATAATTTTTTATAATAAAATACTACTAACCAAAATAAACAGAAACTATTTATCATAAAATTATAAAAATTACTTATGTTTATTTTTATAATTATGACTTTATTAAATTTTGTCATTATAAAATAAAACACGTATATATATATATATATATATATAATAATTTTTTGTATACTAAATAATAAATACATTACTTAATTAAATTATGTTTTAAGACATTTAATAATTTTAATTTTGAATATTGTTTTATTTAATTATCTGAATATTTTTCTGTTTCTAATATTAAACTCTATATTAGACCTTTTTTTAAAAGGATTTGCAGAAGTCATATTTAAACCATAATTTTTGTTTTATGGAAATCATAATTACACTTAGTTGAAACTGTGGATTTTAAGCTAAAAATTTGAAATTTGAAAAATTTATTTCTTTTTGACTAGTGAAAACATATATATATATATATATATATATATATATATATATATATATATATTTTTTTTAAGTTATTAAAAAATAATAAAATTATTATTATTATAAATAAATATAAATAATTTTTACAATTTTATTATAATATTTATTTTAATTTTAAAAATAATAAAAAGTAGTAAAATTTTAAAAAAGGATCAGTAGTTATAGAATAAAATAGATAAATATTATTTTTAATTTAAAAGAAATAATTATTTAAAGGGTAAAAGTAAAATAAGAATTGTGTACATAAGCTTATATGATAGTATATATTTTAAAAATGCATTTTTTGTTTTAAATTCCCACCCAATTTTCATTATATAACAGACAAACCTTTCCTCAGATCACAAGTTACTGATTCAAGAGCAGAAGGTTTCTTGTTCATAGGGTTTACACTCAAACCTAGTTCGTGAGTATTATTTTTTTTCACTGTAAAATTAGTTTATTTTTCTTATGAATTCATCAAATGGATCTTCGAAATAATTGCAGATTCAGGTTTATCCATGGCCACTGAACCAAAAGCAGCCACCGAGGACGTCAAGATCGACCTCTTCGAAGACGATGATGAGTTTGAAGAGTTTGAAATCAACGAAGGTAATCAATCATAGCAATCTCACTCTCTTTCTATTTTCAATGCAAATCTCGTTTACCTTGTTTAGGATTTTGATTGTTTTTTCTAGAATGTTTTACATTTGGAATCACCTATTTGACGTCGTTTTGATCCATAAAGAATCAAAAATTTAATGCTTAACAAGCGTGATTTGTTAGTTAGTTTACTTCATCCAAAGACAGGCGATGCAATGGAATGATACATAGACAAATAATTCTCTGAATTTCGGTTACTTCTTTCTTTAATTAATTAATTAATTTTAGGAGATTCGGCATTTAAAAGAAAAACCAATAAGAACAAAAATATATCTTTTAGGGATTTCTGAACTTTCTCACAAATTTTATGTTAGCATTGATGGTACATTTTGTTATTTGCTATATGATTGGATATTTGTGTAGTTTACTATTGTGTATGGTTTTTTATTTGTGTAGTCTACAATTGTGAACAAAGAATCTATAGCTTGCTTCCACCATTGTGGTTCATCTCTATAGCTTGCGCTCAACCTTGCTTGTCTGTTCCTTTTTTGCAGTTCTCCTTGCTTCTCTGTTCTGTTGTTCTGGTTCCTCGTCTACTCTGTGCAATATGAAACTCCTCTTTTTTTTTACCCTCTACTTTGATTTGTTGCGATTATAAATCAGACTCTTTGACTTTGATTTGTTTATTTCTTTTAAAACCTACGTTTATTATTTTCTGTCTTTTGGTTAATTGGTTGAATAGTCTTTCTAGTCCTTGAAAGTATTTGTCATCTTCTTGTCAATCCTTAAAAGTCTCTAAATTAAAAATTAGTACTCTAAAGTAAGATTTGTCTTTCCCGTTAGTCCTTTGTAATGAAGTTAGTTTTCTATTGTGACATGTTAAGTGACACATCAGCTCTACTTGTCATGCCAAGTTGAGAACAAGGTGGCAACTGACATATCACTTAATGTGTCTTGTTAGCAAACCAACTCTAGTATGAAGAGTCTTCGCTCTAACATACTAAGTTTTAATTTTTGCTGCTTTTAGGGACTGACTAGAGGACAGCATAGACTTTTACGGATCCAAAAAAACTATACAGCCTTGTTTTTTTCTTCCTAAATCTCCTATTTTGCAGAATGTTTGATTTAGATTTTTTTTATTTCTTTTCTAAGGAGCTAGGTTAGGTGATTGTGAGTTAATTATGTTCTGTATGTTGTCTGACTGATTCCTTGTTGTCTTACATCTATTAGTTGTGATGTATAAATATATGGATTTGAACTTTTAGTTTAAATTTAGTTCATTGTTATCATTAACAAGATATTTTTCCTACCCTGTCATTTTTATCACATGTATATCTTTGTGTATAGTTTTGTGTCTTTTGGGAGGATCTTACAATCTGTATTACGATCTTGATTTTCACAACATTGATGTGTGCCATGTGTGTGTTGATACAGTGGTCTCAGTAGAGAGATTATATTTAAAAAAGTTGGCTCTATATCATCAAAACCTATAAATGCAAGCAGTTTTCCTCTTATAAGATAACTATGATATATTTTTTTTTTAAATTGGCTCTGTGTCATCAAAATCCTCTAAATTCAGGCAGTTTTCCTTTTCTATACAAAAAATATGGGGCTATTTTTGGTTGGCTACTTAAAGAATCATCTGCAATACTTGGTTATTTCACACAGAAAAATTAAACCACTTAAGATTGGTTGATGTTCATTTTATTTTATGTATGGTTATGTGGATTTTATGGTGTAAATTTTGGGCTCAAGAAAATTTCTTTTGATTGAGATGTATATATGGACCACTTAAGCCAGGCTATTGAACCTTGTGGTATTGTTTTGGTGCTAAAATTTCCTTTCCTTATTAGATGTAATGGTGGTGAGCTTTGTAGTCAAGCAATGTGGGATACATGGACAGGGTGAAAGGACTTCATGCAATTTCACAATTAAAAGTTAATAATTGTAATATCCCACGCCCTACAGTAACAGTTAAAATTTTTGGATGTACGTGTGCAGTACGCTCTACATAGAAGCAAAACACACTATGTTCCCCCCCCGTCTTTTTTATTTTTATTTTTATAAACTGTGCTTGATATGAACTAGAACTCATGCCTGTGCATATTCAATTCTACTTTAACATTTTCAGCCATACACATTGGATTTGAGATAAGGCTTTGGTCTGTGATGAGTTAGCTTTTCATGCTGTTGATCCTGGTTCTCGTTAGCAATAACACTTTTAGTGTGCAGATATTAGGATTCATATAATTGCTTGAATTATTTTATTTTCTTTCATTTCTGGTGATGGTATTTGGATTTCTGGTGACTGCATATTCAACTTGATTTGTTGGGGGTGTCATTCTAATGTTTCTTCTTATTTCAGAGTGGGATGACAAGGAGGAAGGAAAGGAAGTGACTCAACAGTGGGAGGATGATTGGGATGATGATGATGTCGGTGATGATTTCTCTTTCCAGTTGAGAAGGGAATTGGAGAGCAACACTGAGAAAAATTAAACACTGATGTAACTGAAAACTATGCCTTGTTAGGAAGGAAATGTAAGACAGCAAGAACAGAATAGGAACATAATATTCCTGTTTTCGAATATCTGTGTAGAAGTTATTGAGTATTTGTACTTAAATTGAATTCTGCATAATTTGGTGAAGACTGGCTTTAAGATTTTATCTACAAAACCTCAAATAATTCGCTTATTTTCATTTTGGGGTTGGGTATGTGCTTGTTTGTAAAACGTTCTGGCCAAACTTGTTTTCCCCACTAATTCCAAAGAGGGTTTTCGTATACAAGAATCAACGTAAACAGAAAAGCCTGAAAAAAATTTAACCAAGGCAGCATTTGGTAAATGACTTAATACCCGTTATGCTAAAAAAAAATTGGGTATAATAATTCTTTCAATAAGCTCTAGTTATTTTCAAACGCTCCCAAGTTTGACACTTCTTTTGGGATAAAAGTATATCTGTTTGATTCAGTTTTAGTTATCATTAAGGAAACTGAATCAATCTATAAGGAACTTTCATTATTGTGTATGTTTTAGACGGACTAGCTGTACATGATTTGGTTTGAGATTATAGCTTTTTTTTCTCATAGAAGTTTTATTAAAAAGAAAGTGTTTGATAAAAGTGCACTGGATTGAATCAAACCAAACTGATGTATATAGAAATGCATTTATAGCAAAAACAGATAAAAATGAAATAAATGTTTGATTTCTTCAATTAGATTGCATCGAAAGCGCCCAAAAACTGAAATCATGACTAGTCTCTTTTGAAACAACTGCAGAATCAGAATTCTACTAAACTGACTTTACTGTAATTTTAGCATTTATAACCCAAACAAACAGATAGAAGAAATCAATAAGATTATTTAACAATCATCTGAAAATGGTCTCAATTAGTAGCTCAGTTAACCATTGAGCAATCACGCCGGATTTCACCCTGGTGTCCTGTTTTAATACCTATTCGTCCTAACTTTGTTATGGCACTTACAAAAGACGTTTCAAAGACTGTGTTGTTGGATGCAAATAAGTTCACTAGCTCTCTTGTTCTTTTATGAGTAAACAAAGCTTGATCAGAAGAAAGAAGCCCTTTTCCTTGCTGAAGATTCTTGTAGTATTGATTATCAAATATCTTTGGTGTTACTGGGTCCATTTGAACCGCTGCTTCGGGCTCTGCATTTTTTGGACACTTTTGTTGGAGCTCTTTTGCATACGCAGGATTAAGTGTATGATCAATGCTTTTATTGCCTTTGAAGTTGTAAATACGTTTGGAGAACTGGTTGCAATGAGAGAATCCAACAGTATGTGCTCCTGCAACCACTCATTTCAATCTACATTATGAAACTGTTATGTTAAAAGTAAGATTGATGCAAAACACAGTACTTGCTCTGCTCATACTTGATTTTGGAGTTAAAATGTAGTTTGAAAATTGATTAAAACCAAAAAGTTGAACACTGATTAAAACTACCATCCTTCTGAAAAAGATATGTTTGAGTCATCCCAATGTATATAAAGAAATCAAGTTCAGACTCATGGATAGCAAACAAGTATTTAGTTCATTATGATTGAAATACCTGATAGAGCAACTAGATCAGTTAGGGTTAGTCCATGTGAAGCAAACATTTGGTTCAGTTTTTCTAGTTTGAAATCAGGAAGAGGTATATGGTTTCTAACACTGCCTTTTGTTGACACTCTCCCATCTAGCCTTCCCAACTCTACTGCATAAGATGGTCCTCCTGCCTGAAACCACTGACTATTAACAAAGTACAAACAACTAACATTTATCCATAAAAAAAAAAACATGAATGTTCATTTGATGTTCACAAGGAATAAAATGTCAAACATCTGTTTCCACATAACCACAAAAGATGTATTAAAACAAATCAAAAGAAATTGATACTCTATGGATTATGCAGAGATCCAAATCAAAAGAATTATTATTACCAATGCTATGACATCCCTAGTTGCCATGGCCAATATGTCAGCACATGAAACCTTATTCTGGCAGCCAGGTACACTGTCAACTGCAGCCTTGGCTTTGATCACAGTGTCAAAACCATCACCAGCCAGTGAAAGATCTATAGGACTATCCTTCTCAGATGTGTGGTTTGTTGAAGCTAGCATCACAGAAGCATCACACCCCTGTTCAACACGCACAAAATAGAATCAAGTCTTAGTATAAAATCAAAAGTGGTGCATGCAAAGGAAAAATAAGAGAGAGAGAATGAGTTATAACAGTTCTGACCCTAACAAAACAATCATGGAAGAACAGCCTAAGTGTAGCAGGAACTGTCACATCTGTCTGCTGAAATTTCACCTCAACTGCTCTCCGAACAATCGATTCAACATTTGGACATGTGTTTCTGTAGTAGTCAACTCCAAGTTGAGCATGACAACCAGCTATAAACACAAGAAGAAACACAATAGCATGCAAAATGAGGCTCAGAGAAGTCATTTTCACTTTGTTGCAGTTCTAGTGTCTGGGATATTATTACATTTGGTTCAGTTCTTGCATCCTTAAATACTGAAAGGAGAAACAACTCTCTCTTTGAAGAATCCAATGTGTTAAATTTTGAAAGAAACAGAACAAGAGCTACACACCAAGAAGAAGTACTTTTGGAAAAGTGTTGAGTGATTTTAGAATATCTGAGATTATAATTGAAGAGGTTGCATGTAGGAGTGGTGAAACAAGTTGTTTATTAAAAGTGCTCCTAGTAAGTAACAAAAAGTTAACTGGTCCCTCACATAATGTTTTGATGCTTTTCTATATTTTACTTGTGAAGTTTGATTCCTGCAAGAAGTGAGGTGGTGGCTCTATGCACAGAAATCTCAAATGTTGGCATTTGGCCAATGATTTACGTAAATCCGTTTGTATTGTTGTTTTCTGGTGTATAGAGCATATGATATCCACTTCAGGTATTTACTTTATTAGGGTATTTACAGCACCAACTCACTTCAAAATGAATGGAAGAATATCACGCTGTACTTAGCCATGTGTTCCCCACCATCTTCTGCTTTTATTTTCTTTCGGTGACTCTTCAGGATTTTATTCTATAGAGTTAGCTGTTCTCTACATACTCGGAGACAAAAATTACGCACAGCTTTTGCTCCTTGCATCTAATATTTATATTAATTAAAAACTTCTTAGAAGTTGGAGATGCGGGGGATCGAACCCCGTGCCTCTCGCATGCAAAGCGAGCACTCTACCATTTAAGCTACATCCCTGATTGAAAACTAAAAACACATAGGTTGATTTAGTAAAGTTAAATTATACTTCTGGTTCCTATTTTTATTTGAAAATATCGATTTGGTCCCTCTCAATTAGGTCCTTATTTTTGAAAAATGATATCAATCATGTCATTTCTATTAAATTAGATTAAACAACGGTAATAGAACAATGAGTAGGTGTGATTGTGTCTGCATAAACAATGACTAGACAAATAAAATATTGACGTGGATTATTTTGTTATAACGGTTAAATGTATATTACAAATTAGAGTTTTTGTAACAAGAGACATCCGGGATTATGCAAAATTGAGGTTTTCTATTTGAAGGGAACTAGGATTGAAGAGTGATAGAAGATTAAGGTGTAATAGAAGATTGAGGTGTTCGATGAAGCTGATCATCTTTTGCATAAACCTGCCACAAGAAGACCTTTGGATCACACAACAGGTGTGACAGGTATTTGAGGTGAAAAATTCAACTCATCAAAAAGGCTATGAAGATGCTAAACTTTGGAAAAGGAGGTATGAACTCCATAATTCAGGTTTTTTATTTGAAGAACACAACGATGCAAGGAACCAAGGAGTTCAATTATCTGATTTTGGTTCAAAATTACTATCTTGAGATCATTCACAAACATGTGAGTCCATAAAAGTATGATGCATAAGAAGTGGAGTGATCTATATTTGGCTCATTTTATTTTTTATTTGATTTGTAGATCATAGTATATACTCCATTTTGGTGCTACACGTCTCGAGTTATATTCTCAAGATTCATGAACCACAAAAATAAAAAGAAGTGAGTGTGCCTAACAATTTCTCTTGTATATCTTATTTAACCACATTTTTTTAACATTGTGATTTGTAAAGGTTCATAGTCCCATAACATCTTCCATGTGAGTATGGTGGTTTGAGGAGAAATAACTCTTCAATCCCCATTTTCCTTCGAATAAAAAACCCCAATTTGGCAAAAGAATCCTCTTCATTACAAAAATCTTAATTTGTAATATACGTTTAATTATTATAAAACAATAATTCACGTAACTATTTTATTTGTCTACTTACTGTTTAAGCATCCATAACCATGCTCACTCACTGTTCCGTTAATGTCGTTTAATCCAATTTAATAGAGAAGATATGATTGATACTATTTCTCAAAAATAGAAACATAATTGAGATTTATAAAAATAGAGGAAACAAATCGATATTTTTGAATCAAAATGAAGATCAATGACATAATTTAACCTTTTAGTAATTTCTAAAAATTATAAATATTGAAATATTTTGTATCAAAAAAATATTTTGTAACACATGCATGGTATTTTATTTATAATGAACTTTTTTATTTTAAAATATCTTTTTGTAAAATCTAACTTTAATTAAGTTTTATAATTTTTTTCTATTATTTAATTGTATATAAATAGCAAAATTAATATGTTGCATTGCAAAGTTAGGTTAATTCGGTTTCATTCCAATTATCTAATCAATTTTTTGTGAGATGAAAACAATAACGATTTCAACCCTTGTTTATCCATAAAAGAAAATTTAGTTTGATAAAACTTGTAGAATTAGGCACAATAGTAAAAATAGTAAAATGACAGCAGATATTTTGTCTCCCAAATTCATACGAAATCTTTTAATAATCATATATATTATGGATACAAATCTTTAATACTAACAAAGAAAGAAATAAAATATTATAGAAATGCGGACAACATGTGATTGAGAAAACAAAATATTACCGTAGAAAAAGTTGAGGATACTTAATGTAGATAATCAAGTGATGAATAACATTTTTCTTTGTTTTTGATTCTAGTTTATTTTTGTAGTGATTAGTTTGATTTTGTAATGGTTAATTATTGATATTTTTTTTTTCAAGTGAATTAATTTTCATTTGATAAGGTTTTAAAGTTTATGTTCATATTAAAAAAAAAGTTAAATTTGTTTGTAATTCTTAAATGTTGACTTAAAATTGGAATTCATCCCTATCTTAAATATTGACAGAGTTTGGTCTCCAAACTTTAAAAATGAATAGATATAGTTATCATAACCCAATTGTGTAATTTTTTTACGTGCCAAATGCGTTTCAGGTTGTTTATATTGTTTTGAGATATTCCAAATGAAATGTCATTGTAGAACACAATTTAACAAGTCCAAAAAAATTAATGTCATTAGGTTAAAATGACTATATTCATTCATTTTTAAAGTTTGAGGACCAACATATACATCTTGAAACAATGACTAATTCCAATTTCGCATCTAAATATAAGGACTAAAAATATATTTAACTCAAAAAGAAATTAGTGACTTATTGATCACAATTCAAGTTTTAATGTGTAAGAGAATTTATGTTTTATCAACTCTTGTTGAAAACATACAATAAAACAAAAGTAATCAAAATCAATAATAACAAAGATAGGAAGAGTTTACAAATCACAATGGAAGTACACAAGAACTTAAAATTTTGATACAACCTTTAAAAGTTCAAGTTCTGAAAGCACTCCAAAAAAATTCATGTTAATAACTTAGAAAACCTAAGTTAGAAATAGGAGTTGGTGCTTGGTTTGAAGGTAGAAAACAAAAACATATTCAAAGAGTATTCACAAAAAGAACTTATATTTTGAAAAATTATGAGTGGGGGCTCAAACACATGCAACTTGTGGTCCATCATAGTAAGTTGTCATTCATTGCTATTAGTTGTAGTCAGCCACCATTGTAGTTCTTGTGGAAAACCTTCAAATCTAGAATGTTTTTCCAGGTGACAGCTAACCGTATTGGTCTTAGAAGTTGGTTTAGCTCCATGTGCCTCCAAGCGCTCAATCTTTGTCCACTAATGCTAGGTGCGTGTCACCCATGCACCACTTTCCTCTCACTGGACCATTGTCACGTCTCTCTCACAGAGCCTACTGAACCTCCTCGTCTCTATTATGACTATTGATACATCATTTTAGCGTGGTTGAAGGTCACCCTAAGATTCTCATTTTGTCTTTTTTGGTTGTCTTCTCTGTCAATGAAAATGTTGAGACATGTTGTCTCCTACGAAACTTTTAATATTACTTTTGAAAAACTAAATGAAAAATAAATTATATATATATATATATATATATATATATATATATATATATATATATATATCTTGGTCAACCTTAGTTGAACTTTGTTTCCTTAAGGTTTCCACGATCACCTTAAATGATAAACACATATAAAACTGAAGTGTGATGACTAATTTTAGATTATATTTATCATCATTTATTTGTATTCAAATATTTTTAAAAAAAACTATCAAATGTTAATAATGTTATTAGGTTCTATGTATAAACAAACCTTGTCTTAATCAAAAGTGATTATTTGTTAAACAATACTTAGTGGGTTACTATGGAGTGACTACGTTCTAAATTAATTTCTGACCTTTTGAACAAAAATGACTATGTGATTAAAGAATACTTGACGGGTTAGTTAAAAGTGACTATGCTCTGAAAAAAAAAAAAATACTTGTATAGATTATTTAAATATGACTACAAGTTGAAATAATATTTGTGTTGTAACTTGCACATTAATTCACATACTAGAACTCAATTTGTTGATTGAAGACTGAATGTAGTTCTTCATACAAAACCCAGATTCTCTTTATAGTCAAATTTTTGAAGAAAAATAGATTTTTGTATTGAATACATTGTTATATATTATTATTGTTATTTTGTTAAAAGCTTTATTTACTAGACAATAAACAATAAAAATGGACCTAAAAGCTCTTAGAGATGTTTGGTGGAGAAACTAAGTTATCTTGGGTTGATTTGGAAGTTAGCCTATTTTTTTGATAAACATGATTTATAGTTTTGGTGTAAAGATTCATGAAATTTTGGAAGTTAATAATTTTTTAACCTTATTGATAGACAAACATTATTAATGGACCTAAAAACTTATTTGAAAACTGTGAGAACCTAGAAATTTATATTTTAGGAGTGACAATGTTTTAAAATGATGAGACCTTATTATTTTAATAAGAAAAACACTTAAGTATAAATAGAAATTTCATAAAGAGATCTCATTACTTAAAAACACTTTATCTCTATAATAACTTTTCTATAAGAGTGTTCTTCCCTTTCTCCAAGTTATCTGACTCCTTGTTCATATGATTGAAGATTGGAGACCACTATGATGATTCTCTTGGTGAGTTCTTCCCTTCTATACGATTAGTTTCTTCAAACCATGTAAGTGGTTTTTTGTTCGTTGTCTTTGGATCTCTTTGTTCTAGGTTGCATGTGACCCTCTCTTGGTCGCATGTGGGGCTTTAGTCTTCTTTATGAGTATTTTTTGATTAGTGATCATGATGGTATGGTTTGATCATGTTTGTGATGGTTTCTATGTGTAGATAGAGCATCTTGTGAGTTGAAAGGTGTGGTTGTTGTCCTAGAGCTTTGAGGTTGATCAATCAAGGTAAGGGAAGCTAGTTGATATTAGTGTGTGCGAGTTTGATAATATGTTATATTTTGCATGTTAGTGGTTGATTGTGATTTGGTAATGAAATTGAGTTGTGTGGTGGATTTTGCTAGTATGTATGAATTATGGTATTTTAGATGGATTGATCAAGTATTGCATGTTGTTTGATCTTGTGATAATTAGGAGAAAGATGAATGTGAGTCATTGATCAAATTGGTACCAATCACTATGTTTTAAAAACTATTTTTTGACTAATACCTAAAAGAGGAGTACCAATTTGAATTATAAACTAAGTCCAAATTGCGCATAAACAACAAAATGCATTTGTTGTCATCTGATGTGGTGTTCAGCGATAGTTTTCATTGTTGAATGCCACTTTTAACGAGTTGATGGACGTTGTGTAATATCTCAAGATTATAATATGCTATTTTTAGTATTGTAAGACCAAAATTTCTACTATACCATAATCTTCATCTATAAAAATCATATTATAAGTTCTCTGTTTAAAAAAAGAAATATATACATAAATTAGTTAATGCTTTTTTTCACTAAAAAATAATAGTAATATTACTATATATAAAAAAAACTTTATGAAGTATATAATTAAGAAATTAGCGTTAACAATTAAAATAATAGTAATACTAGTGTGATGAAATAATATTTATTTTATAATACTAGCAGTTATTGTAAAAGTTTTGAACGTTGCCTCCAACATTTATTTTTTCGCTACAGCAGTTTTGTTTGTGGTGCAAAGATTCTTCAGTTTTGATTCCATAATTATTGCAATGATTATGATTCATTTTACCCATGTACGTTGCAAATATGCTTTTGAACGTTAGGTGAGCAATATGGATTTTCAGCCCATTCCATTCAATCCTTCACACCTATAAATAGGTGACTTTGGTGCTCTCCAAAACACACCATCTCTCATTCTTCTGTTTCATTCTTCAAGCTCTCTTCTCTCTCATATTTCTTTCTTCTACTATCTGGGTTAAATACTCTTACAAGAGAGTACTTTCTTGCTAGTTCTGAGATCCTCAGAAGATCCGAGAAGTTCCTGTTGTATCCTGGGGGGCTTGTGCAACACACCGCGGATAAGTCCTTAAGGACAATGATTTTACACGCCTCATGAAGTACCTTTTGTTCGTGATTTGTCAGTTATTTACATCAATCTTAAGGACTTATGGCTGACAACAACAACTCTACTACTTTGGAGAATCAAAATAGTTCCGGAACTCCGACCGTCTTTGCGAAACCATTTCTGGATGTATCAAAAATTGAGGTATTCTCTGGGCAGAACTTCCGACGCTAGCAAGAACGTGTGTCTACTCTTTTAGACATGTATGGAGTGGCTATGGCTCTCTCAACTTCGACACCTAGAGATGTCAACGGGGCGGGTAGGGTACGGGTAGTAGCTCCCCCGTACCCTACCCGCTAGATAAATATCTACCCCGTACCCGTACCCATATCCGTCGGGTATCCGTTATGCGGGTACCCGTCTATTTTTTTCATACCCGCGGATATCCACGGGTACCCACGGGTATTTACAAAATTATTTAAAAAATAAATATTTAATCATAAATTCAAATAAAATAAAATAAAATACATCATTGTCATAAATTTTAAATAAATTTTAAACTAACTCAAGTCCAAATAATTATAAAAATAAATATAAAATGACATTCAACATGATGGAAATTCTTTAATTAGTGTTTTGATCAACAAGTCCAATTTCTCCGATTGATTCCTGAAAAATAATCAAATAATAAACCTCAACTGTCACGTGCCAAATATTCTTATTTTGATTCCATCATTTGACAACAAGCATACCATAAACGTCACTATCTATATATGGTTTGATGTATATGCCCAATTTTAAAGAAGGAGAAGAGAAAAATGTTAAGGGATGTACTTGAAAGAAGACAACGTACTAATACTTGAAGTTGGAAGAATGAAGACAGAAGACAAGATATGCAACTTATAAAAAATTAGGACAAAATGTTTTTTACTAATATGTATATATATATATATATATATAAGGGTATTTTTGTGAATTAAAGTTTAGCGGGTACGGGTATCCACGGATACGGATACTATGATACTCGTACCCGCCCCGTTAACATGCGGGTATCAAAAATACCCGTCCCCGCGGGTAGCGGGTATCCATTTTTAATATCCATTTCTTATCCATTGCAGGTTTTATCCGCGGATACCCACGGGTACGGATATTTTTGACATCCCTATCGACACCTGACAAACCTACTGCCAAACAAGTTGAAGATTGAACTTATGCAAACAAGGTGTGCTGACACACCTTACTTAGCGCCTTGTTTAATGATTTGTTCGATGTGTATTGCTCATATAAGGAAGCGAAAGAAATTTTGGATTCGTTGATTCTCAAATATACTGTTGAAGACGTCACCCGACAAAGGTTCGTCATAGGAAATTACTACCATTGGGAGATGATCGAAGATAAAGACATAAAGATTCAAATCAACAAATATCACAAGTTATTTGAAAATATCAAAGCAGGGAACATACTTCTGCTTGATGAATGCCACTTTTAACGAGTTGATGGACGTTGTGTAACATCTCAAGATTATAATATGCTATTTTTAGTATTGTAAGACCAAAATTTCTACTATACCATAATCTTCATGTGTAAAAATCATATTATAAGTTCTTTGTTTAAAAAAATATATATACATAAATTAGTTAATGCTTTTTTTCACTAAAAAATAATAGTAATATTACTATATATAAAAAAAACTTTATGAAGTATATATTTAAGAAATTAGCGTTAACAATTAAAATAATAGTAATACTAGTATGAGGAAATAATATTTATGTTATAATACTAGCAGTTATTGCAAAAGTTTTGAACGTTGCCTCCACCATTTATTTTTCCACTGCAGCAATTTTGCTTGTGGTGCAAAGATTCTTCAGTTTTGATTCCATAATTATTGCAATGATTATGATTCATTTTACCGTACGTTGCAAATATGCTTTTGAACGTTAGGTGAGCAATATGGATTTTCAGCCCATTCCATTCAATCCTTCACACCTATAAATAGGTGACTTTGGTGCTATCCAAAACACACCATCTCTCATTCTTCTCCTTCATTCTTCAAGCTCTCTTCTCTCTCATATTTCTTTCTTCTACTATCTAGGTTAAATACTCTTTCAAGAGAGTACTTTCTTACTAGTTCTGAGATCCTCGGAAGATCCGAGAAGTTCTTGTTGTATCTTGGGGGACTTACGCAACACACCGTGAATAAATCCTTAAGGCTAGTGATTTTACACGTTTCAAGAAGTACCTTTTGTTCGTAACTTGTCAGTTATTTACAACTATTTATATATTATAATATATGTATTATAGATATGTATATTAGTCATAAGTAAATCTATATACTATATAATTACAATATTATTATTAAAATAAAATAAATAGGGGATACTTACGAAACAATCTGAGATATTAAAAGTAATAGACAAGGTTGTAGCATGGTCTTATCCATCTGTCAATCAATAAAAAAAATCTAGAATGAGAAGTTTATTATGAATGTAATTAGAACAATGTTCGGTAAAATCTAGTTAAAACTAAACTAATGGTAATCATTACAATGAGTGTTATAAATATGGGTAAAGGAGTTAAGGTATGGGGTGGAAAAAAATAGAGAGAGAGGATTAGTGCATCCAGTATAAGATAATAGATAAAAATAAAAAAGATGATAGGTGGTGTGAGTTCAAGATAACAACGAAGAAAGAAAAAAAAATATCATCAAAGTTTTAATACAATCATGATATATCTTTTACAATAACTAAGGTAGGGAAAGAGACATTTACCATCCTTATATTATATGTGAGGTGTTACAAATCCTATTTTATTTCTTTACTTACTATTTTCAAGTCATTTTCTTGTGTAGACCCGTAATAAATAGAAAAGGATTTTTTCAATCACATCATTTGGGTTCCTAGAATATGGTGTCCTTGGGGCTTTCTATTTGATTGTATTGAAAGGCCCAATAATTTGAGATTTCCCTATTGGATCAAGTCATTTCGGAACAAGTGGATCATTTATGATTTAAGAGGATGAGTTTCAAGAAAATGATTCAGAGTTCTTATAGGGTGAAACCATGCAGTACTGGACAGAAAATAGATCTTCCAAAGAAGAGGACTTTTTTCGAATAAGCCAATTCATTTGGGACCTTGTGGATCCACTCTTTTTCCTATTCAAAGATCATCCTTTTGTCTATGTGTTTTCACATCGACAATTCTTGTCACCAAACCTATCTTCTTAAAATTATTACATAATATCTCTTATATATATATATATATATATATATATATATTTATATATATATATATATATATATATATATATATATATATATATATATATATATATATATTGACATATATGCATTTATATATCTCTACGGTGCTTCACATATATTATTCATGCATATAACTATCATTCACATCCTTATAATAACAATAATATTTATTTATTTATATATACATTTATAAGTAATATTACTTATAACTACATAATATATATATATATATATATATATATATTTTTTTTAAAAAGAATTGAAAAATAAAATAATGATAGATTAGAAACAAGATATATGGATAAAAGAGATGATCAAGTCAAATTGTTCTCATAACAAACAATAACAATATAAGATAATGTAAATGAGGAAATGATGGAGAAAGTATGGGTTGAGGTACGCAAAGCACTATCTTTAGAGAGAAAATGCCTCCACTGCACAGGGCAATACTCAATATTATGCGTTCCTCCTCTAAGATACAACACCCGTCAGATTGATCGAGTGCAGCAAAGGATCTCTGAACCTTATGAACACTATTGTTTTTTAAGAGATAATATAGAGAAGAAAAAGAAGAACACTTTTGAGAGGGAGAACTCTAGTGTTTGATGTGTGTCTTTTCCTCATGCAACTAGGTGGTATTTATAGGTGAAAAAAGGAGACACAAGAGTAAATGACCATGAACACTTTTTCAGTTTCATTTTAGTTAAATTATAAGAGTTTTATTGAATGAAAATTAAATATTAATCGGGCATTGTTACATATATATATATTTTTATATATGATTCCAAAAACTAGTTGTTATATTTTCTCAAGGTTAAATTAATTTATAGTTGGAGGTTTTACCTTAGAGATTTAAATGAATAAATTTTATTCCAGAAAGATATTCTTGAATTATTATTACTAGCCATGTGAAGCTCATTAATCAAGACTAGTCACTACAAGAATAATTTATACTTGCTCTAAAAAAAATGTATGTATTATATGTTGAACTTTATTTCATATTATCCTTATCGTGTTTGACTCACTTTCCTGTTTTTATGATTGTGTATGAAATACAATTTTTATCACTACAAGAAATCTGTTAATTACTGATGGACTAATACCGACGGATAAATAGTCGTCGGTAACTATGATTTACTGACGGATTTAACGACGAATCTAGACCGGGAAAAATACTGACGGAAATATCTGTCGATAATAACACAACAAACATCTGGCGATGAACATATCCGTTGGTAATATCACAAGGGAGATTTGGCGAGGGATTTATCCGTCGGTAAGGTGACGAGACAATTATCGACGGGTGGCCGACGGATAGATCCGTCAGTAAGTTCGCGGATTAAACTTAAAAAAAATTCCTTTCCCCCCATCACGAAAATCCGTTGCTGCTGCCACTGCCTCGCCACTCCAGTCGTCACCGTGCCGGCCTCCTTCCAGTAGCGTTGTCACTGGCCTCCCCCATTTCAAAACGCATGTCTTTTCCTCCTAGGGCATCACCGTAGTCGCCACCATTGTCGCCACCTGTTGCTGCTGCCACTTCCGCTATCGTGCCACTTCAATCGGCATCGTGACGGTCTCCTTCCAGTAACGCTGTCGCGTGCCTCTTTCCATTGCGAAACTCAAAACCAAGTTTTCGGTAACGCTGTTCAGGTAAGGGTTTTGTTGTTCGAGCAATCATCCAACCTTTTAATTCATCCTTACCAATCATTTTTGTACTGATAATTGCTTCCATTTTTGTAGTGAGAGGAATTTGAATTGGGCTTCCGCGTGAGTGGGGGGTTTCTGCGAAGAAGGGGTTACTGTGGAAGGAGGGTGTTGTGTTTGGAGCTGCTCCAGCCGTTGAGGCACTTCGGTCGTCGAGGCGCTCTGACCATGGGGGTTTGGTGTTGTTGGGCTGTCGTGGAGGCACCCGTTTTCCTTTAATTTTTCTTACTACTACTTGCATCTGAATTGAATGTGATATGAATTGAATGTGATATTGATGAAGGATTATGTTGTTCCTTTTTAATATTATTGAATATGGTGTGAATTGATTAAGAAAGCTAAGCGAAATCCCCACTGGACATTAAGATAGCAAGTTATCTAGATGTGAAGGTTCCTTTCACAAAGCTCAAGAGAAGAAGATGATGGATTGATTCAAAACAAAAAGGAAATGG
>Ga0214544_1001786_pt1 | contig 45170 bp, 45 predicted proteins | sample CNSS3metaG_FD_160074 | JGI IMG/M metagenome (GOLD analysis project Ga0214544, IMG submission 160074) | Root nodule microbial communities from cowpea collected in UCLA plant growth center, Los Angeles, California, USA - CNSS3 | ecosystem: Host-associated > Plants > Roots > Nodule | place: USA...
AATAGGTTTTTCTTTTTTTTTTTTTTCTTTTTTTCCATCTCTCTTTTTTTCTTTTTTTTCTTTCTAAAATTAAAGTTTGAAAAATCTTTGAAGAAAATTTTGTGTCACATCTTTTTTTTATTTTTTATTTATTTTTTTGAAAATAAATTTATTCACCTGGACGAAATTGGGTGTTGACAAATACTGATGAGTTAGATTCTGATGTTGATAGTGATGAGGATGCTGTTACTGCTGGTCCCAAATTTTGTAAGTTTAGACCTGAGGATATGAATAAGGAATTCAAATTTCAATTGGGAATGGAGTTTGATTCTCTGAAGGATTTTAAACAAGCTTTAATGGAGCATAGTGTTCTAAATGGAAAAGAATTCAAATTTGTTAAGAATGATCAAAAGAGAGAGAAGGTTGTTTGTAAGAAAAAATGTGGTTTTTTAATCATGGTCAACATGGTTGGAGGTAGGCAAACCTTTAAGGTTAAGACACTTGTTGGGCATCATAAATATGGAAGGGTTTTTGGGAACAAAAATGCTAACCCATTCGTGGTCCAACCCTACGAGCCTATCATTCTCATAGTCCTGCCCTACAGACTCCTCGTTTGTAGTAAACATCCAAGCCTCCCTCACTCGGACCATGGCACACACACAATCACCATACTATGGACTCCTCGCCCAATAGCAGCCGACGGGAACATAACAGTTTCTTGCCCATCGTGCATCCGACGCATGTAATCACCATACTAAGGACTCCTCGCCGCTTAGCAACTGACGGGAACTACACAGTTCCATGCCCATCATGCATCCAACCATCAAGCACATCCTAGACCATTATTGGACTTAGTCCTTCAAGCCCAAACACCACAAACACAAGCATATATTTCCTATACTTTAGAAACTCACAATCAAACAGTCCTACATCGCACACAACGTGAAACTCGTAGTATTCTCGCTTAAGCTAGAGCTCTTCAACCAGGCTAGCCCGTTAGCCTCACTTAAGCCACCCCACCTCGCCTGAGCGAGCGTGAAAAAGTGACTTCATCACCTCATCTCGCTTAGGCGAGCTCTTCTCGCCTGAGCGAGTCATACTTGCGCCCAAAACACACAGACCTCGCCTGGACGAGAATTCAACTTAAAATTTGTGTCACACCACTTCGTGAACTTACTTAGGCGAGCCACTCTCGCCTAAGCGAGAGTATCCTTCGCTCAGAACTCAAAAACTTCTCGCTTGGACGAGAAGTCGTGCCCAACTTGTAAGGTTTCATTGTGACCTCGCTTAGGCGAGCCTCACTCGCCTGAGTGAGTGGACGTGTCGCTCAAACCCAAACTTTGTCGCCTGAGCCAGAAGCTCGAGCCAAAACCCTGAATGAATTTATGCAACTCTTGCCTAGGCGAGAGAGACTCGCTTGGGCAAAACTTGCAGAGTTTCGCCACTATTCATGCACCAAAACACCAAAACAATGCCAAACTTACAATTCAATCACTCTCATTCAATCTGTTTCATCAATCAATCCATAAAAACACATTGTAATATGTTTGAATTCCCCAAGACGCATAATTTGGCCTCATATAACAATAATAGTACCCAAAACCCTCATCCAATTCTTATAAACACCAAAAAGGCTTTGTACCCAACATTCAATTCATCAATTCTCAAATACAGTGCATAAAATGCCAAAATCATACCACATGGAATCCTATTGATGGCAAAACGCAGAATCACAAGTAATATTGGAATACCCATAAATTCAGCACCCCTAACCTGGAATTCTTGATTAAAAATTGAGAAGAATGACAATTCTTTGGTTCACACGGGCTTTTGTTTCAGCCCCTCTCTCAATTCAACCCTTACACACCCAAAAACTCACCTCTCCCTCTCTAATTCGTTCTCCCCTCTATAGGTAAGATAACCAAACTGCAGAAACCCTATTTCCACCTAAATTTTGCCTTTTATAAGTGTCTCAATAGAGGTTTAAGTGCAAAAACGAAAATACCATTAATGAGGTGTTAATTGCTATTCAAGAGCCATCATTTGGTGGTTTTTCAGCCCTTATTGTTTTCCCTTCTGCTAGGTTTTCTTTGCCTCTTCACATTCAAACCACAACTAGTATTTAGCAAAAAGGAAATCAGATTTGGGTTCACCAAGGTTTGAACCCATACCATTCCAATGTTCAATTCAATACACAACCACCCATCAGTATAGGGTTACATTACCAATTCCATGCTCATACATATTATTAAAATTTATAATAAAACAACAACACATAATTGGCATATATAGGACTCGAACCCAAGTCCTTTCAAACAATCAAAGTACTCTCAACCAATTGAGCTAGTACTTTTCCACTTCATATCAAACAATATTTAATGCCATAAAGGTTCTTCCTACCCGCATTTATTAATTAATTAATTTTCACGGATCTTACAATGTAGGCAGGGGTTTTTGGCTGGATGTAGGCCCTTTATAGGTGTCGATGGTTGCCACTTGAAGACAACTTATGGTGGTCAATACTATCTGTTAGCTAGAGCTGTCAAAACGGGTAACCTGGCCTGACCCGGCTCGACCCATCACGGGTTGATGATTTAGTGAGCCAACCCAACCCGACTCACTTTTTAGTAAGCTAAAAAAATTTGAACCCGGCCCGGCCCACCACGAGTTGGCGGGTTAAATGGGTTGGCTCACGGGTTCACTTAATTAAAACAAATATTATTTTTTTTTTATTTTTTTCAGTCAAAACTAAATTGTAATTCTAATTAAAATCTAAATAAACTTTAATACAATCCAAATACAAAAAAAAAAATACAAATTATTTATGTGTTGGATAAAAAAACAACCTAACATGACCCAAATGTAAAGCCTAACTTAATAAAAATAAATAAAAACACTTATGTGACCCTTTTATCTATGGGTTGGTGAGCCAACCCGGCTCACTATGGGTTCAACCCAGATGAGCCGGGTTCTAAATGAGCCGGGTCAAAAATCAACCCGTATTGAAATTTGTAAGAAAATTTCAACCCAACCCGACCCGAAAACGTGGCGAGCCGGGTTGGCTCACGGGTTCCAACCCATTTTGACAGCTCTATTGTTAGCTTTTGCAGTAGTCGAAAACGAATGCAAAGAGACTTGGAAGTGGTTTTTGACATTGATTTTATAAGATATTGGGGACATTGGAAATCATAGATGGGTTTTCATTTTAGATCAACAAAAGGTAAAGTAAATAGATAAACTGAAATGTAAAAAAAATTCATTTAATTGACATTAAATTCTTATACAGAACTACATTTTTTTTGCAGGGACTAATGACTATATTTGATGAAATTTTGAATGGAGTGGAGCATCATTTCTGTTTGAGGCACTTATATAATAATTTCAAGAAGAAATTTGGTGGTGGTGTAGTGATCAGAGACTTAATGATGGTGGCAGCAAAGGCAACATTCTATGCATAATGGGAAAAAAAGATGGGTGAGTAGAGAAACATAAATCCTGAAGCTTTTAATTGGTTAGTTGTCATTCCTAGGGAGTCTTGGTGTAAACATGTATTCAACATTTATCAAAGATGTGATGTCTTCATGAATAATTTGTCTGAGTCATTTAATAGTACTATTTTACTGGCCATGGATAAACCTATCATTAGTATGATGGAATGGATTAGATCATACATAATGAGTAGATTTGCAACACTTAGAGAGAAATTGAATGCATATTCAGGCACAATTATGCCTAAACCACAAAAAAGGCTGGACAAGGAAATAGAAAAAAAGGGGAATTGGCTTCCTGTATGGGCAGGGGATGCTAAGTTTGAAGTCATGCAGGGGTTCACGATGGAAAAGTTTGTTGTTGATTTAAGTAACCATAATTGTAGTTGTTATTTTTGGGATTTGGTAGGTATACCTTGTAGGCAATTTGTGGTAGCAATTAACTACAAGGTAGAAAACCCTGAGGGAGACCCAAAAAAACTAAGAAGAAAGGAAGTTGATGAACATGTCAGTCATTCCAAACTTTCAAAGAAGAGTACCATCATCAAGTGTAGCAGGTGTAAACAATTAGGACATAACATAAGAAGTTGTAGAAAGGGAATCATAAATAGAAAAGTAAAAGCACATATATAATTTTTCCATGTCTTTCTTTCCTAAATACATTTCTAATTCTTTAATTCATACCCAATTGCCAAGGACAGACACAAAGAACTCCAACTGGTAGTGTAGCTAGCAACATTGCAGGAACATCAAACCAAAGCTCCACCAGTAGAAGGAGATCCACACCCCTGGTTGTAGATAACATGAACCAAGGAGAAAGAGCACCAACAACAAGGACAAGAAGCATGGCAACACAAGTCTTAGGGTCTCAAGCAAGTACTGGAACTTCCGCATAGCCACGTGAAATTAGAGGAATCAATCTTTTTTGTTGTGTTTTTTATAGTGGACCACATTTTTGGAATATTGGGCATAGTTATAGTGGACCCCTTTTTTGATTGAAGCACTAGAATTGAATTATTGAATTGAAAATTATGGACCACTTGTCTGCTATACTTTATTGGTAGCTGATACTGGATGACTTTTTGTAGTTGATGAAGAACTAAACAGTTCATGAATGTCAAAAAATCAGACTTTGTTATTTTACATTGGATAGACCATGTTGTAGTTATTTTACATTGTTAATTTCACGAATGTGAAAAAATGAGGAAGAATTTATAGACTTTGTTATTTGTGACTTAATAGTTCTAATAATGAATGGTAATGGACTCTAGTTTTAACGCTTAGAAATTACTGATAAATTTTGGCAAACTCAAGTGTTTCAAACTAATTGGCAGAAATTGAAATGAATAAACCTGAAAGACAACAATCACTGGTACAAGTTACCTCAAACATTAATACCAAGTGTTTCAAATTCTCTTATCATTCGTTAATACCATTATCAGAAATACAAAACACTTCCCTACAAAAGTATCCTCAAACATTCTTAACCCTTCAAGTTTAATACATAAGTAATCACTGCTACAAGTAATAAGTACGAAACTAATTACAATTAACTTTGAACAACAACATGAACACCATTACAATTGTTGAGGCCCATGATATAAAAAATAAAAATAGCAAGAATGTCCCAATTTTTTTCTCTTGTTGCAATTTCCTCTTCAACTTCTCATTTTTCTTAACCTGGTCTAGTATAACTTTCTCCCTTTCCAAACAAACTTCATCTTCTTCACCTCCTTTTCCACCTTCAACTCTTTTTCCACCACTAATTTCAAATTTAGATTCTTTCCCTTGAAATTCATATTCCTCGTCATCAACCCATTCAAAGTAATTATAATGTGAATTGGTCTACAAAAAAAATGCAACCATTACCATAGAAACAAAATCAACATCCAGTAAAAGTGACGGAATTTCCCACTTACAACCCAATTTCTACATCTCCAAAATAATCTGCCTTTGTTTTTCACAGTAGTTGCCTTTAGGAGCAACAATCTTTCCCTACAGCCACAGACTTTGGATGATATTTCTGAAGATGACACACAACTTTGCGATATTTTTGAACCATTATTCCTTTGCATACAATGAAAGCCTTTGCTACCATTCTTCATCAGTGAACAACGCAATAAAAACCTCAATGTTGTTGCCAAAGTTTGCCCCACACCAAGACGTTATGCAGAAGTTCCTCAACACACCGATCCCCAATTATGAAATTTTAATTTTACGGTTTGAAAAATTACCCAATCCCCTCTTTTAAGTCACTCAAAATATTAAAATCACGTGTTCAGTGTAACTTAAGACAACTCTAAACGGGATCCAGACGTGGCAATCTGTTTGTCAGGTGTCAAACACAACTAACAGCATCCAAAAATGAGGACCAATTCCAATCGTTTCAAAACGTGAGGGACCAAAATAAAGCAAACGTTAGTTGGGGGACAAAAAACAAAATCGCCCAATACTTGAGGGACGAAATACATAATTAACCTTTATTATCATTATTATTATTATTATTATTATTATAATAGTTAGACACATATTTTACTTTTGTTTACTACCGGAATATATCTAAATTGTTTGTAATTTTTATTTATTATGTTGTTTATTTATCTATACATCTGAGTATTACTTGAATTCAAATAAGTATTTACAAAAGCAGTAAACTAATAAAATTGAAATTATTTTTTTTTATGAAAAATTATTTAAATTTAAAAAATAATAATTAAAAAGATAAAATTCAAAAAACAAAAATAGGTCACTAAAGATGTGTATCTCTTTACATATTTGTAGTTGTTATATTATTATTATCATTTTTATTACAAGATATTATTATAGCGATATTATTATTATTATTATTAGTAGTAGTAGTATAGTAGTACAGTGAAATACACATTTTATTTTTATTTAATACGGGTTCACATATCAATTATATGTATTTTTTATTTGTTTTGTTATTAATTTATCTTTAAATCTTTGAACTCAAAACATAGTTACTAAAATTAGTAATTAATAGAACTGAAACATAACTTTTTTATAATGATAATTATATTGAATTTATAATAATTACTATAGTGATAATTATAATGCTAATTATATTGCTATAGTGGTATTATTATTATTATCATTATTATTACGAGGTATTATTATTTTTATTACTATTGTTATTAGTAATTTTATCACTATGAGATATTATTACAATGATATTATTATTATTATTATTATTATAGTTAAACACACATTTTGCTTTTATTTATTACGAGAGCATATATCAATTACTTGCACTTTTTATTTGTTTTGTTGTTGATTTATCTCAACATCGAAGTAATTTTTTGAATTTAAAAATTAATTACTAAAATTAGTAAAATGATAAAACTAGAAAATAACTTTTTTTATATGAATAATTATTTAAATTTAAAAAATAATAGTTAAGAGGATAAATTTATAAAAATAAAAGATGACACCAAAATATGTATTTTTTTATATATAGTTATAAATTATTGTTGTTAACATTAGCATTAGTATTAACATTGGCTTAAATAGTAGTTTGGTCCTAGTTTTTGTTTGATTTTTTCAATGTGGTCCTACTTTTGATTTTTTTGTTCAATTTGGTCCTAATATTGGTAAATTTTTTTCAATTTGTTCCTTTTCGCTAACACCGTTAAAATAGTTAACGGATGTGAACAGTAACCCCCATGTGTCATTTTGTGATTTTTTTGATTTTTTTTGATTTGTTTTTATTTTAAAAAAAATGTACACGTGTCAAGCCCATATCATGCCACGTGTCATTTTTGTGATTTTTTAAATTTTTTAATTTTTTTTAATTTAAAAAAATGCATGTGTCAAGCTAATATCATGCCACATGTCAGAGTCAGTTTTTTATATTCAATTTGGTCCCAATATTCGTTAATTATTTTCAATTTGGTCCTAATTCTTTTTTTAAAATTTAGCATTTTTGTTCCTCTCCAAATTGAGACAAAATTAAATTTGTATATATTAAAATGAATATTTTTGTTAAATATTTTTAATATAAAACTAGGAGACTGGCCCGTGCGTATGCACGGATTGTATTTTTTATTTATTTTGTATATTAAGTAATAAAATATTATGTAATGAAATATCATGAAAATTATGTTATATTGTTGTAAATGTTGTTATTAAAGTAATAAAGTAGTAAGTAGTAAATCTAAATGATGTAATAATAATTTCAGTTTTAAGTATAATAAATAAAATTGATATTAAATATAGTGCAGTTAATTAATTTTACGAAATAATTATAATAGCTTGTGACCAAAGTAAAAATGACAAATAAACTCGTTTGTCGTGGATATTGCCTGAACCCGTACCCGTTTTGACGGGAATTCCAGCATTGACTGGGTATGGGTATGGATATGTGGATGTACATATTTGTCCCGTCCTCGTCCTCATACCCATCAAAATACTACGTAATATAAAAAATTTATCTTTTTTATTCTATTATTATTATTATTTCATTTGAAGAACTATTTAGTTTCGCTAAAACAATTTTTGTTATTTCTAAAACATTGGTTATGTTGATATTTAAAAAGTTTTTTTAGATCCCTAAAGTATTTTTCATTTTATCATTCAATGGTCTCTCAAATTGTTTTTAAGACGCACAGTTGATAAATTTTTAATATTTTTATTTTCATAATGTAAAATATTATTTTGATATATTTTATATAATTATCTTTTATATTTTAACTTATTATCATACTAAAATGAATATTTTAACTTATTATCTTCAATATATTAAAATGAATATTTTTGTTAAATATTTTTAAAATAGAATTAGAGTTAATTTAAAATTAAAACGAAAAAAAAACTAATAACACCATTAATTTAAAATTTTAAGAGGTTAAAAATATTTAATTTTAAACCAACTCTAATTTTAATGAAAAATATTTAATAAAAATATGTATTTTAATAAGAATTGTAAAGCCCATTTATTTCGCTGCCCTAATAACTAAGGGACTGCCCCAATCTGTTGGGCCTAAGGCCAGCCCAAGAAGTGCCCAAAACACCTAAACCTAACCCTAACGCCTCATTCTTCTAATTTTCAGAGAAGATTGTTCCCCCACCCCCTTGCAGTTGAACGTAGAGCTCTGCTAAGACATTCTCTGAGCAACCGTTGTTTCACTCTAAGGTCTCATTTGGTTTTACTGCGCTGGTTTGGGTCGCCGTGTCTTCCCCTTCTCAGTGAACTTCAGTGCTCCCATTCAAGGTAAAGGAAGCTAAACTTCATGCTTTTGATTTACTGTTGGTGTGCTTTGGTCCTGTTTCGTGTTTTGGTGATAGTATGTTGTTTCTGATGGTACGAAAATGCTTTGGGTGTTGTTGTGAGCGAGTCCCTGATTGAATATGCGTGGTTCAGTGGTGAGTACTGATATACTCACCCAGGCGAGCCCATATCGCCCAGGCGAGAATAACAGGAACTCGCCCAGTTTTTCTGCTCGAGCGCTCGCCTAGGCGAGGGGCTGTGTTTTGAGCGACGAGCGAGACAGCCTCGCCTAAGCGAGAGCTCGCGAAATTCTCTAGGAGCCACTGTTGCAGTCTTGCCTAAGCGAGAGTCTCCTGCTTGAGCGAGAGCACTCTTCTCGCCTGAGCGAGGACTCCAACTTGAGCGAGACCTCTTTTGGGTTTTTGCTATGCTTTGTTTCATGAATGTTGATGGTTGTTTGATTGGCTGGTTCGTTGACTTATTATGTACAAAGGGGGTGGATATGCATGTACTATGTATGTATGGGGGAGAATAAATGAATTGGAAATGAGCTTGGCATGAGATATATTTGATGGTTGATCACTTATACTAAATGACATGTTAATGGTATGCGTAGGAACTTCATGATTGATTGATAATGTATGAGTAAGGTTTATGTAGGACATAATTCCACGAAGGCACGTGGTGGTGTCTCTTGTAAGGGTATAATTCCGCGAAGGCCTCGTGGTGACGCCTCACTGCTAGGACGTAATTCCACTGTCTCGTGGTGGTGCCTCAATGAGCGTATCCAGATAGTCAAGTTTTGGTGTCTTATATGGTTTTGGTGCCTCATATATGGATGTCTGCCATTTATGCCCGAATATGAAATTGTATGTTGAGTGTATGATATGAGAACTTTTCACTAGCTTACCCTTTGCTTGTTTGTATGATTGTGTGTGGTTTCTTCCTTTGCGATGATCATCAACCTTGTTGATGTGAGCAGATGTGAGAACCTCTGGCAGTGGTAATAATAGAGATGCTGTGGTTTGATGATATCTTGGGCGACTATCAGGCTCATTATGGGGGCCTCAGCGTTGGAGTTTAGTAGTAGTAGTAGTTTCTCTCGCTCTTGGCGAGTTTTTGTATCTCGTTTAGGCCTGTGGAGCCTCTTCCTTTTTGTTATGGATATGTTGGGGTACTGTGTACGTCATATTCCGTCTTTCCGCACTCTCTGGATATGTAATATATGTGGCGTTTATTTAAATTGATGTTATCTATTTAATTGGGATGTTACATTTATGGTATCAGAGCGGTCGACCCTTAGGATCTATGGTCTAGTGTGCCTGTTACACTTTGTGTTGCTAGCTAAGCTCTCAGATAATCAAGTCTAACTCTTATTTTTCTTGTGTGCCAGTGACATGGCACCTCAACGTAGGAACTCTCAGCCTTCTCAGGGTGACGCACCAGACATCGCCAGGGCGATAGAAGCGATGGTGGCTGCTATGGCATAATAGAGTATTGCAATGATGCAACAACATGAAGCATCCATGCAGCGACATGCGGCCTCACTTGAGCACCAGCAGCAGCTGGTTGTGCAACAGATGGAAGTTGTTAGGGTGGCTGTTGAGGATGCTCACCGTCAACACATGGAGGCCCTCCGTCAGTGGGAGGAAAATAGGACCAATACCCCTGTCCATGGTCCTGAACCGAGACCTCTCCATCGGGAATGGAGTTTGGAAGACTTTCTGAAGCACCATCCGACTAAGTTTAATGGGAAGACCGGTTTAGATGTCGCAGATCAGTGGTTGAAGGACATTGAGAGGATTTTTGATGCTAAGATGTGCCCCGAGAAGAGTAGATTGGCCTTCGCGGTGTACATGCTCACGGGTGAGGCTAAGCACTGGTGGATCAGTATGAAGTCCATCATGGAAGAGAGGCAGGAACCAGTTACTTGGGAGGTCTTTAGGAGAAAGTTTCTCTTCGAGTACTTCCCCGACAGCGTCAAATATGCTAAAGAGGTGGAGTTTCTGCAGTTGACTCAAGGAAGCAATTATGTAGCTGAGTATGCGGAAAAGTTCAAGCATCTCAGTCGTTTCTACACCATGCCGCTGGATGAAGAGTGTCGATGCAGGAAATTCGAGAACGGTCTCCGTGGAGATCTTCGGCTGATGGTGGCCCCACTATCCATCAAGGACTTTGCAACCTTGGTGGAGAAGGCTAGGGTTATGGAGAAGATGAAAGTGGAAGTGGAAACTCAGCACTCACACCAGCAGAGAGTGGGGGGACCATCTGGGTCCAGGCATAGGCACGAGGAGAGGAGGAAACCCTATACTAGGCCTCATTCCCAGTCTCAGGGGTCTAGGGAATCCTCTTCTCAGTAGGGCAAGATTCAGTGCTATCAGTGTGGGGGACCGCACAAGAGGAATATTTGCCCTCAACTTGCAGGCTTCAAGAGGTGCGACAATTGTGGCAAGGAAGGCCACTTCGGCAAAGATTACCCCACCCTCGTGTGGACGGTGACGCGTACCCTGGTTCCAGCCCCAACCCAGAATCAACAGAGGAGGGGAGGCAACATGCCTCAAGCATCGGGCAAAGTGTACGCCATGACTGGAGCGGAGGTAGCAGGCTCAGGTAACCTTGTCATGGGTCGTTGTGTGATTGTTGGTAAATCTACATGTGTATTGTATGACTCTGGAGCGACACACTCTTTTGTGTCTGAAACTTGTGTGAAAAGGTTGGGTTTGCCGGTTTGTGAACTACAGTGTGACCTTGTGGTATCTACTCCGACATCAGGATTGGTCAGGACATCCTTCTTGTGTGCTAGGGATCCAATGGAGGTAGAAGGACGCAGGTACAAAGTGAATCTGATTTGCCTACCTCTACAGGAGTTGGAAGTGATTCTAGGAATGGATTGGCTCTCCGCCAATCGTATCCTTATAGACTGCCGAGAAAAGAGGCTGTTATTTCCCAACTCAGAGGAGCCTAAGTTGTTATCATCTCACGGGGCTGGGAAGGAGCTACAGGACGATGCTTAGTGTTTCTTGATCCTTACACGCTTGGAGGTGGAGGGAGAGGAGATGAAGTCTGTTATACCGGTGGTACAAGAATTTGAAGACGTGTTCCCAGAGGAAGTGCCGGGATTACCCCCTAGTAGAGAAGTGGAGTTTTTGATTGATTTGGTACCTGGAACCGGGCCCGTGTCGATGGCTCCATATCATATGGCTCCGACAGAGTTGGTGGAACTCAAGAAGCAGATAGAAGATTTACTGGAGAAGTAGTTCATCCGACCCAATACCTCGCCTTGGGGAGCACCGGTACTGTTGGTGAAGGAGAAAGATGGGGATTCACGGCTGTGTGTAGACTACAAACAACTGAACAAGATGACCATCAAGAACAAGTATCCCCTTTTCGAGAATAGATGACTTGATGGATCAGCTGCATGGGTCAGCGGTATTCTCAAAGATTGACTTACGGTCGGGTTCTCATCAAATTTTGGTGAAGGCGGATGATGTACAGAAGACGACCTTCAGGTCCTGGTATGGACACTACGAGTATGTGGTCATGCCTTTTGGTGTGACCAATGCTCCAACGGTGTTTATGGACTACATGAACCAGATATTCAGACCGTTCCTAGATAAGTTTGTCGTAGTCTTCATAGACGACAACCTTATCTATTCCAGGACTCAAGAAGAGTATGCCGAGCACCTGAGGCTAGTGCTAGGTATTCTGAGGGAGAAGCAACTATATGCTAAACTGTCCAAGTGTGAATTCTGGATGGATGAAGTGCAATTCTTAGGGCATGTGATATCCGCCCAGGGGATAGTAGTTGATCCAGTGAAGGCTGATGCAGTAGTTAAGTGGGAAAGTCCCAAGTCAGCAACAAAAATTAGAAGCTTCATGGGATTGGCTGGCTATTATAGGAGATTCATAGAGGGATTCTCCAAGATAGTGGTACCTTTGACACAACTCACACGGAAGGACCAACCTTTCACCTGGACAGATAAGTGTGAGGAAGCTTCCAAGAGCTTAAGCAGAGGTTGACGAGTGCTTCAATCCTAGTAATCCCCGATGTTGGAAAACCCTTTGAAGTTTTCTGTGATGCCTCTCATCTAAGGTTAGGCTGTGTGTTGATGCAAGAGAAGAAGGCAGTGGCCTACACTTCGAGACAACTCAAGGTGCATGAGAGAAACTACCCCACTCATGACCTGGAGTTGGCGGCTATTATGTTTGCCTTGAAGATTTGGAGGCACTACCTCTACGGTGCCCAGTTCCGTGTATTCAATGACCACAAGAGCCTCAAGTATCTATTTGATTAGAAGGAGCTGAATATGAGGCAGAGAAGATGGATGGAATTCTTAAAGGATTATGAATTTGAACTTTTGTATCATCCGGGGAAGGCAAATGTGGTAGCAGACGCCTTGAGTAGGAAGACAGTGCACGCTGCTCATCTTATGATAAAGGAGGTGGAACTACTAGAGCAGTTCAGAGATATGAAACTACATGTGGAGCTGGAATCAGAGTTCATTAGATGTAGTACCTTGACTATATTTAATGACTTTCTGTATTCAGTCATAGAGAGACAGTTGGTGGACACCAGCCTGAACAGGGTGAGGGAACAACTTGGGTCAGATGAAGCAAAGGATTTTTCTCTGGGTAGTGATGGAATACTCAGGTTCCAGGGCAGAGTGTGTGTGCCTGATGATGTCGAGGTGAAAAAGGTAATCCTTGAGGAAGGACACAAGAGTTGTCTTAGCTTGCACCCGGGCATGACTAAGATGTATCAAGACCTCAAGGAAGCTTTCTGGTGGCAAGGAATGAAGAAAGATGTGGCACAGTTCGTGTCTGCCTATTTGACCTGTCAAAAGGCAAAGGTGGAGCATCAAAGACCTGGCGGGATTATGCAGCCCTTGGAGATACCAATGTGGAAATGGGATAGCATCTCAATGGACTTTGTGACCCATTTGCCACGAACTTTTAGAGGGCATGACACCATCTGGGTCATAGTGGACCGACTGACCAAGAGTGCGCATTTCATGGCGATGAACTTGAGGATGTCTATGGCTAAGCTGGCTCAGTTGTACATCAAGGAGATTGTGAGGTTACATGGGGTGCCTTCGAGCATTGTATCAGACAGGGATCCACGGTTCACATCGCGGTTTTGGCAGACCTTGCAGAGCGCTCAGGGGAGCAAGCTCGCGATGAGTTCAGCCTATCATCCTTAGACAGATGGCCAGTCTGAGAGGACAATCCAGTCACTCGAGGAGTTGCTACGGACCTGCATACTGGATCACTTGGGCGCTTGGGATGAAGTGTTACCATTGATTGAGTTCACCTATAATAATAGTTTCCATGCGAGCATCGGGATGCGCCATATGAAGCTCTTTATGGCCGAAGGTGTAGGACCCCCTTGTGTTGGTATCAGGATGGAAAGGCGGTGTTAGTTGGACCTGAGTTGTTGGAACAGACCACCGAGAAGGTGAGGTTGGTGAGGGACATGATGCAGGCTTCATAGAGCAGACAAAAGGCCTACTTGGAATTCGAGGCTGGAGATCACGTGTTCTTGAGGGTGACCCGAACCACTAGTGTGGGAAGGGCTCTCCGCTCAAGAAAGCTTTCTCCTAAGTTCCTTGGCCTCTATCAGATCTCGAGGAGGATTGGGCCAGTGGCTTATGGGATAGCCTTGCCCCCGTAGTTGGCAAATCTTCACCCAATGTTCCACGTGTCGCAGTTGAGGAAGTATGTCTTTGATCCCTCTCATGTGCTAGAAATAGAAGATGTACAAATCCGGGAGGACCTCGCGATGGAAGTACCACCAGTGGCTTTAGAGGGTAGCAAAGTTGAGGAATGCCGAGGAAGAACAGTCAGCCTGGTCAAAGTCATCTGGGATCGGAAAACAGGCGATTTGACTTGGGAGTTAGAAGAGGATATGAGGAAGTCGCATCTGCATCTGTTTATCTGGTAAGTCTTTATTTTCGAGGACAAAAATTTGTTGTTGGGGAGAATGTAAAGCCCATTTATTTCGCTGCCCTAATAACTAAGGGACTGCCCCAATCTGTTGGGCCTAAGGCCAGCCCAAGAAGTGCCCAAAACACCTAAACCTAACCCTAACGCCTCATTCTGCTAATTTTCAAAGAAGATTGTTCCCCTACCCCCTTGCAGCTGAACGTAGGGCTCTGCTAGGGCATTCTCTGAGCAACTGTTGTTTCACTCTAAGGTCTCATTTGGTTTTACTACGTTGGTTTGGGTCGTCGTGCCTTGCCCTTCTCAGTGAACTTCAGTGCTCCTATTCAAGGTAAGGGAAGCTACACCTCATGCTTTTGATTCACTGTTGGTGTGCTTTGGTCCTGTTTCGTGTTTTGGTGACAATATGTTGTTTCTGATGGTACGAAAATGCTTTGGGTGTTGTTGTGAGCGAGTCCCTGATTGAATATCCGTGGTTCAGTGGTGAGTACTGATATACTCACCCAGGCGAGCCCATCTCGCCCAGGCGAGAATAATAGGAACTCGCCCAGTTTTTCTGCTCGAGCGCTCGCCTAGGCGAGGGGCTGTGTTTTGAGCGACGAGTGAGACAGCCTCGCCTAAGCGAGAGCTCGCGAAATTCTCTAGGAGCCACTGTTGTAGTCTTGCCTAAGCGAGAGTCTCCTGCTTGAGCGAGAGCACTCTTCTCGCCTGAGCGAGGGCTCTAACTTGAGCGAGACCTCTTTTGGGTTTTTGCTATGCTTTGTTTCATCAATGTTGATGGTTGTTTGATTGGCTGGTTCATTGACTTATTATGTACAAAGGGGGTGGATATGCATGTACTATGTATGTATGGGGGAGAATAAATGAATTGGAAATGAGCTTGGCATGAGATATATTTGATGGTTGATCACTCATACTAAATGACATGTTAATGGTATGCGTAGGAACTTCATGATTGATTGATAATGTATGAGTAAGGTTTATGTAGGACGTAATTCCATGACACTTGTAGTGGGGCTCGTGGTGGTGCCTCATATTATGGACGTAATTTCGTGGACCCTTCTAAGGGGAGTCCCCGGTGGTGCCTCAGCGATAGGACCTAATTCCATGAACCTCAAGGTGAGGGTTCACGGTGGTGCCTCGAGACTAGGACGTAATCCCACGAGGGTAACGTGGTGGTGCCTCAAGCTCACGACGTAATTCCACGAAGGCCACGTGATGGTGCCTCTTGTAAGGGTATAATTCTGCGAAGGCCTCGTGGTGACACCTCACTACCAGGACGTAATTCCACTATCTCGTGGTGGTGCGTCATTGAGCGTATCCGGATAGTCAAGTTTTGGTGTCTTATATGGTTTTGGGGCCTCACATATGGATGTCTGCCATTTATGCCCGAATATGAAATTGTATGTTGAGTGTATGATATGAGAACTTTTCACTAGCTTACCCTTTGCTTGTTTGTATGATTGTGTGTGGTTTCTTCCTTTGCGATGATCATCAACCTTGTTGATGTGAGCAGATGTGAGAACCTCTGGCAGTGGTAATAATAGAGATGCTGTGGTTTGATGATATCTTGGGCGACTATCAGGCTCATTATGGGGGCCTCAGCGTTGGAGTTTAGTAGTAGTAGTAGTTTCTCTCGCTCTTGGCGAGTTTTTGTATCTCGTTTAGGCCTGTGGAGCCTCTTCCTTTTTGTTATGGATATGTTGGGGTACTATGTACGTCATATTCCATCTTTCCGCACTCTCTGGATATGTAATATATGTGGCGTTTATTTAAATTGATGTTATCTATTTAATTGGGACGTTACAAGAATATTCATATAACATTTATATACAAATTATATTTTGTCTTTATAGAGGAACAAAAATACTAAATTAAAAAAAACTATGACCAAATTGAAAACAAATAACGAATATTAGGACCAAATTGAATATAAAAATCTGATTTTTACACGTGGCATGATATTAGCTTAACACGTGGATTTTTTTAATTAAAAAATATAAAAATGACACATGGCATAATATGAGCTTGACACGTGGAAATGGGACATCATTTCCATGGATTTCGTCACACACCTGCCGAGATCGGTGAGAGGGCATGATTCAATCTGGGTGATAGTAGACAGATTGACGAAGTGTGCTCATTTTCTGCCGATTAATCAGAAGATGAATATGGATAGGCTGGCGGATTTGTATGTTCGAGAGGTTGTTAGGTTACATGGGGTGCCAGCGAGTATTGTGTCGGACAGAGACCCAAGGTTCACATCGAGGTTCTGGCAGTCATTACAGAACGCTTTGGGCACTCAACTCAGGATGAGCTCTGCCTACCACCCTCAAACAGATGGACAGTCTGAGCGAACCATACAGTCGTTAGAAGACCTGCTGAGAACGTGTGTTTTGGATCATTTGGGTACTTGGAGTGATGTACTACCGCTGGTAGATTCACTTATAATAACAGTTATCATTCCAGTATTGGAATGGCTCCCTACGAGGCCCTGTGTGGTAGGAGATGCAGGACTCCATTATGTTGGTAGCAGGATGGCGAGGCAGTAGTTCTTGGGCCAGAGTTCTTACAGCAGACCACCGAGAAGGTGAGGGTGATACAGTACCAGATGCGCGCGACTCAGATCATATCAGATCATGAGGAGGATTGGTCCTGCAGCGTATGAGATAGCATTGCCACCACACTTAGGAAACTTGCATAATGTTTTCCATGTGTCACAGCTGAGAAAATACATAGCCGATCCTACGCATGTTCTGGAGGATGACGATGTGCAGATACGAGAAGACTTGACCATTGGAGCGGACCAGTGAGAATCTTGGATGAGGCAACACAGGAAATGACGTGGGAGATGGAAGATGTCATGAGGCGGTCCTATCCTCATCTCTTCACTGGTAAGTTCTCTTTTTCGAGGACGAAAAATTTTAAAGGTGGGAGTATTGTAAGACCCGTAGAATTTAATTAATTAATTAATAAATGCGGGAGGGGAAATAATTATGACATTAAATTATGGTTGGTATGACGTGGAAAAGTGCTAGCTTATGTGGTTGAGAGTACTTTGATTGTGTGAGAGGACTTGGGTTCGAGTCATATGTATGCTAACTTTTGTGTTATTGTTTTATTATTTAAATCTATGCAAACAGGTTCTGGTATGTTATGATGATTGAATTATGATTGTTAGCATGAAATATGACTTGGTTAAATGGTTGATAATGATTTGGCAGTCTCTTGGGTTATGGGTTCAAGCCTTGGGGAACTTACATTACACTTTATAATTTTTGGTTCAAATTTAAGCTAAAGGATCCAGGTTAGGGGAGCTGGACTCCGCTACTTTATTTTAAATAATAATAACATGTGTTGTATGATAAATTGAATGCCTATCTGCTGTTGTATTCACGAATTTCTGCGTTTCTGGAAGATTTCCAGAAACTGCCTGGCGGGTGATGAACCACCGCTAGGCGACTCATCTATTTTAAGAGGGTTTTGGGCTGCCAGGCGACGCGTGGGGTTCTTAACAGTTTCTGGGTTTTGGGACGAAGGGCCTGGCGGTGTTGATCCAGCCGCCAGGCGACACAAGCGTTAAGTATCGATTTGGATAATTTTGGGTTTCTGGGTGATTTTCAATCGGGAAAAATTTTGTGGTAAGTCTTAGAGAATGATTAGATGTTGGAAATTCTGTTGAAATGCTGTGATATTTAAGCTTAATCGAATGGAACAATGCAACTAGGTATTAGGGTTGAAAGATTGGGAAAATTTGGTACTATAACGTGCATGTGAGTGGAAATTGGGAAAGGAAAAATTCTAGAGTAGGTATAGTCAGATAATGGACTTTCTATATGTGAGATTGTGAGGTTTGGACGAAGTCTGGAGTCTGGTTGGTGCATTGCAAAAATCTGGAAATTTCCAGAACTGATGCACCGCCTGGCGGTAAGCTCCGCGCCGCCAGGCGACGACGACAATAATGCAGAGGTGGCGTTTCTTGGTTGAAAGAGAGATGAGAGTCAGAGGAAAATTTTGTATGATAATGAGTTCAGTTAGATGATAATTGGAGTCTTGGGGATTGAGAGTATATGAAATGAAATTACCTAAATGGTGGATAGGTTATAAAAAAAAAAGGGAGTACATGAGAATAATAGGGAACAAAAGTAAGTTTAGACTCTGGTATGAGTTATGAAATGGTGTAATGGTAATATGTGACTTTGGGGGGATGTAAGAAGAACACAGTAAGGAATGCTTGAGATTAGTGGACTAAGGAATATAAGGTAGCGGGATAAACTTTTGTAGTTGTGCTGCTGCAGCTTTGTACTTTGAATGTGTATTTGTGATCTACAAGGCGTCTAGTGGTGCTTTAAAGGTGGGGTTGCTGGTGTTCCTTGAGTTATGGCTCGGAACGTATCCCTTGAGTTGTGGCTCGGGATAGGGGTTAAGCACGTGGTATTCCTTGAGTTGTGGCTCGGAATAACATCTCTTGAGTTGTGGCTCGGGATGGCGGATGAACACGAGGAACCCTTGAGTTGTGGCTCGGGTTGGCGAGTGTTGCCGGGGTGAGTGTGCTGGTTGTGGCCAGTACGGATAGGTCCAGATAGATTGCCCTCCTCAGTTGTTGGCTGACGAGTTTGGTAGTCTTGGGACGATACAAACTATGTTCGTATATAGGAACTCTGCCTAGCATTGCGGTGTATGATCCATAGCATGTTTTCCCGCACGTGCTCTATCGGTTGTGGCCGATAGGTATGGCAGCAAGTCACCTTGAAGTAATCCTTAGACGATGTAGAACACGAATAATCCGATTTGGGGGTCGGATTGTAGGAATAAAAGTATAGGACAATGTGGAAAGTTAAGTTAAGTGCTGGGATATGTATGCATGTTGATATATATGTTTGTAGCATTGTATATATGATTTATCTGCTAAGCTCACCCTATCTGCGTGTGTTTGGCGATGATCGTGTACGCGGTACACGAGAGCAAATGTTGATGATGCAGGTGGCTCTGGTGCAGCTTAGTCGCAGAGAGGGGTTCGACGTGGGAAACTCTTATGTTATTTATTGCTTTTGAAAACAGTTGTAAACCCTGATGGGTAATCTTATAACATTATGATTTTGGTATTGTAGTGGTTGTTTATAAACTTTATTCGATCGTTTAATAAAATTTAAATTTTCCCGCGCTGTGGGAAAATGAGGTATTATTAAATGTGCTGAGTATTTTATTTTTTCTTTATTTTTATTTATAAACCCGTAATATCCTAACGGGATGTTACAAACGTGGTGGTGCCTCAAGGCCAAGACGTAATTCCACGAAGGTGACGTGGTGGTGCCTCTTGTAAGGGTATAATTCCGCGAAGACCTCGTGGTGACGCCTCACTGCCAGGACATAATTCCACTATCTCGTGGTGGTGCCTCATTGAGTGTATCCGGATAGTCAAGTTTTGGTGTCTTATATGGTTTTGGTGCCTCATATATGGATGTCTGCCATTTATGCCCGAATATGAAATTGTATGTTGAGTGTATGATATGAGAACTTTTCACTAGCTTACCCTTTGCTTATTTGTATGATTGTGTGTGGTTTCTTCCTTTGCGATGATCATCAACCTTGTTGATGTAGGCAGATGTGAGAACCTCTGGCAGTGGTAATAATAGAGATGCTGCGGTTTGATGATATCTTGGGCGACTATCAGGCTCATTATGGGGGCCTCAGCGTTGGAGTTTAGTAGTAGTAATAGTTTCTCTCGCTCTTAGCGAGTTTTTGTATCTCATTTAGGCCTGTGGAGCCTCTTCCATTTTGTTATGGATATGTTGGGGTACTGTGTACGTCATATTCCATCTTTCCGCACTCTCTGGATATGTAATATATGTGGCGTTTATTTAAATTGATGTTATCTATTTAATTGGGACGTTACAAGAATATTCATATAACATTTATATACAAATTATATTTTGTCTTTGTAGAGGAACAAAAATACTAAATTAAAAAAAAACTAGGACCAAATTGAAAACAAATAACGAATATTAGGACCAAATTGAATATAAAAATCTGATTCTGACACGTGGCATGATATTAGCTTAACACGTGGATTTTTTTAATTAAAAAAAATAAAAAAAATGACACATGGCATAATATGAACTTGACACGTGTACATTTTTAAAAAAAAAAATTAAACAAAATTTAAAAAAGTTTAAAAAAAATTAAAAAAAAATTAAAAAAATCGCAAAATGACACGTGGCGGTTACTGTTCACATTCGTTAACTATTTAACGGTGTTAGCGAAAAGGACCAAATTGAAAAAAAATTACCAATATTAGGACCAAATTGAAAAAAAAAATCAAAAGTAGGACTACATTGACAAAATCGAACGAAAACTAGGACCAAACTACTATTTAAGCCTATTAACATTTATATTAATATTTTTAGCATAAACATTGTTATTATTATTATTATTATTATTATCATTAGTTTATTATTATTATTGATAATGTTGTGATTATTAATTATAAAAAATGTTATTGTACTAAATAATTTTACTAAATAAATTTTTAATCTTTTAAAAATTTATAATTTAGTTATTAATAATATATTATTAATATTTTTTAATGGTTATATATATAATTGTTATATTTAGTTTGATAAAAATAATAATAATTATTATATTACTATTCTATAAAAAAAACAAAAGAAAAAACCCATGGGTATTTACAGGTCACATAGTAGTATACTTAAAAACTAAGAAAACAAATTACTAGGGATATTACCCAAATATCCCTATCTATATTTTTGACATGTGTCATTTTGTTAGTTTTTTTCTTTTTACTTTTTAGAGTGTCCCAAACCATTTGAACTTTGGCTGAGTATTTGCAATGGTGCCAATTGTAGATGACGTGATTGGCTTTCTTATCAAAGTGGGAAGTTGTTCAAGAAGCTTCTAGGCAGTAGTGAAATGCTATATTTTGTTCTGTTTTTGTGGGATGAATCTCAGACATTTGTGCTTTCTCTCTCGCTCATATTTTCGAAACCCCACGTTTATATTTTTTTGTGTTGGCTTTTGATGTAATTGTGCAGGTTTTGTTGTCCTTGATTAGGTGGTTGTTTGTTTCCATTTTGCATTTCCTCTGATTATTTTGTTTCCATGTCTTATTATTGTATTTCACTTGATCTTTCAAATGGATTTGTGTTTTTTTTTTTGTTTTTTTGTATTTGTTTATTCTATTGATTGTTGGTTCCTTTTCCCTTTTACTTGCACTAATGTATATTTCTTTTATTCTGATATGTTAGGTTCCTTTTGATTGCTGCCCGTGCCACGTTTCTTGAGTTGAAATATATTCGGCCCCTTGGTCCGAGACATGCTCAATGGTTAGAGGTATTTCCTCCCATCCACTATGTACACTAGTCCCTCAGAGTTAAGACTGAACTATCGAGACACTTAATGTGCTTTTAATGACACTTTTCAGTTTCGATGCGTTTTGTTTCCTCATACATTTAATAGTTTGAGCTATTCTCTTTCTTGGTTTTTGGGATATTTCTGTCTTGAGAGTTCCCTCAACATAATGTCCTGCGAGGGAGTTGGAGAGTTTGAGAGGCTCAAGTGGGCTTGGGTCCTTTGATTGATATGACCTTACATAGGGAAGCGTGACAGTTGTTGTTGGTTGACCATTGGATCTTTTTAATCTGACGGATAGGGTGGGATTTGTTCTGACCATTCCTTTTCAATAAATACCTCTGACTTCTTGGGACCCCTTGTGACCACATTTGAAGGTGAGACTTGATTTCATGATTCAGGCAAGTATGTCTTCGTCTTCTTTGTATGATAAGACAATTGCCAAGGTCCACTCTGTTGGTATCACGCAGCGGAATGTTTAAGCGTTTGGACAAAAGCCAAGAGGGGGGTGAATTGGTTTTAAGTAATAAAATTAATACTTTAAAATTTTTCCAAAATTTATCGATTAAATCAAATATTAATTTCTTTAAACACAATAATAGATGAAATAAAGAGATAGAGAAGAAGATTAAAAACAAGTATTTATACTGGTTCGGATCAAAAGACCCTACGTTCATTTGTTAATCTCTCAAACACGAGATTAACTAAATCACTAACAAATAACAGATTACAATCAGATAATAAAAGGAGTAAGGAAAGAAAACACCTCTCTTGAACACACAAGAGATGAAAACCTTTCTCTGAATCACACAGAGAACCTTGACCTTAGCTTTCCTAGCAACAGTAGCAGCACTCAATCTCTTAGAACACCTCTTAGGAAAAGTTATCGCTCTACCCAAACTAGGTTTTTCAAAGCTTCTTTTGAGAACACTCAGAGAACTCTCTTGCAGTCATAGCACTAGCACTCTAGCTTCTCAAAAAGGTAAGTGAGAAGTAACTATGATGTTCCTTAAATAGTGGTTCCAAAAATTAGGTCAAAAACTGAACAATCGCGCCCAACTGACCAGGATAATCGATTATCTATTCCAGTGTGTTTTTTGAAAACAAATTTTTTAGCAGATAATCGATTATCAGAGGTGATAATCGATTATTCTAGTGCCTTCCTGAAAAATTAACTCAGCTCAGGATAATCGATTATCCTAAGTGATAATCGATTATCACTTTGATTTTTCGAGAAATACCAGAATTTGCTTTTTGCATATTGATTCTAACTATTCTAATTACACTTTACAAGATAGCTTTAAACATAACAACACATTTTCTTCATATTGACTTCCAGATGGCTTTCAAGCTTCTTTTATCATCATCAAAATCTTGCTTCAACATTTAGACTTGTATTTGCTTTTGCCAACAATCTCCCCCTTTTTGATGATGATCAAAACAATATGTTTAAAGTATCTGCAATCAAAAGATCTTACTAGCAGATTTGTTAGTAGCACTGTTTGGTTTAAACTTTTAACTTTTTCTCCCCCTGTTTTGATCATTTGAAAAAAGTTTTAATAGAAAAGCTCCCCCTCAATTAGACAGTGGTAAATAAAATGGACTTTTATTAAGAAATAATAACAATGAAAAGCACTTTACAATAGACAATAAACAATAACAATGATGTAGACATTTAAAATTCTTGACTCATGTCATCATTTTCATCATATTTATCAAACTTATGTTCTAAATTAGAAATCCTAGAATCTAATCCTCTAATTAAGCCAGCGACTTCTTCATGTCGGTGAGTGGAAAGGAGAAAGAATTCTTCAAGTCTCTGGTTTAAGTTTAAAATGTGATCCTCTCAAGAAGAGGATGAGCCACCAACACCACTGGATGATCCAATATTTGTGTCAACAGGAGGAATAGGAGCAGTGGGAGGATTCTCTTCTTCTTCATGGTCTGAGGGAGGCATATCACCCTTGTGAATGTAAGTATTCCCAAAAGGAATAAATTTCATCTGCTTCAAGGAGTTTTCCGCAATTTTGTTTGCCTTAATGGTGTTATGAGATTGTTCATCAGAGACATTTACACCTTTGTACTCACAAATACGAGATATTAGCAAGGAATACGGGAGTGGATATTGAGGCAATCTTTTAGCTTTGAGCATTGTGTCAAGAATGATGCTTGGCCAATGGATAGGAATGTGATTGAGCATAACATAGATGATCATGAGATCTGCTTCACTACACTGTGCATGATTTGTACCACGTGGACATAAAATCCAGACAATAAGATAGTGAAGTAGACGCTCATCAACTTTGAGAGGTCCTGCTAGCAATTGTCGGCCTATTTCTTGATCCAGTCTTCGCATAAAGGATCTATAGGCGAATATTCTGTTGAACCCTTCAATGCCAGCAGTGAGGATTGGAGATGTGCCATCATGAATGGGAAATTGAGCAACATTTTCCCAAATATCATCATCCAGAATGATGTCGACGCCTTTCACTTTTGTAAAACCCACTCCATCTCTGTATTTTTAGTTGAAGTAGAAGGCTCGTACCAGATCGGGGTAGTAGGTGCCTTGCATCTCTATGAAGAATTTGACCCCTTGTTCAACAAGAAAAGTAGGGATTGTAAAACATCTATTGACAAACCATTAAGATTTAATGAATTTTGGAGTGATAAGGGGCTTGTTTTTCCACAATGTGATTGTACCGTACCTAGCCAAACTCAACCAAGTAAACAGTATACACATCGAAACCACCCAGCACCTAGTACCCGGACACCACCAGCACAAGTCATCTAGGCAGGTAGCCGGTCGAAACCGACTACTTACCTAGAGCGTTAACTAACATGATGCCCCGCCTTCAATAGGCCTCTAGGGCCTGCTTTGGGGCCCAGGCCCACTCATGGCCCAAGCTGGGACCCAAGTCAAAACCCAGCCCATGCGATGGTCAAACGTCATTAATGTTCTATAAATACACGTGGACCCCATCATTTAAAGGTACGCATTCATTAATCACTGATTTGACTCTCTGAGAGCTTTGACTTACTTGAGCTTCGGAGATTCTTCTGCAGGTAACCCCTCCTGGGTTGAAGCCGACATGTATCGAATGGGCAGAGGCCAACTAAAGAGATAGCGGACTACATGGTAAGGTGATACTCGTGCCTAACTTATCTTATTTGTCCTTCTGCAGGAACAGTGATGAATTCAGATCTTCTATCTTCATCTGAAATCTAGCCTTCAATGGAGGCAGTCCTAGGTGCAATTGAGGGTTGAAGGGTATTAGATGCAGTTCTTCTGCGGGTAGGAATCTTCCTACGAGAAGCTTTAGCCATTGTTTGATGTGAAGGAGAAGGAGGCTTTGAGAGTTTTTGAGAAAATGAGAGGTTCTTGAGTGTTGAAGGTGAGAAAAGAGTGTACCAGCGACCAAAATGGCTGATATTTGTAGAGGAATGTCTCCAACAGCCATATACACGCATTTTAATGCAAATATAACCGTTACAACGGCTAATTTTTGAAATTTTTTGGTCCAACGACGTGTAATAATCGATTATCAGAAGGTGATAATCGATTATTGTTTCAAAGGCTGTGTAAAATATGAATCCTGACGAGTTGATAATCGATAATCATTTAAGATAATCGATTATTCCAGAGAAGTTTTGATATTTGGCTCAGAATTAAGGATAATCGATTATTGCCCCAAATAATCGATTATTCCATAATGGTTTGGAATTTTTAAGGGTGGCTGATAATCGATTATTGACACGCATAATCGATTATTGACGCTATTTTTCGGATTTTTGAAGGAAAATGGCAATATAAGAGATCTTTAATATGCCTAAGTCTCTTCTTAGTTCATAAAATCTATCTTTAGCTAAAGGTTTGGTAAAGATATCAGCTAATTGATGCTTTGTATCTACGTATTCTATCTCACATTTGCCTTTATTTATGTGATCTTTTAGGAAATGATGTCTTATTTCAATGTGTTTTGTCCTAGAGTGCATTATAGGATTTTTGGTTAAGTTAATAACACTGGTATTGTCACATTTCAGAGGTATATGATTTAGAAAGATATTATAGTCTTCTAATTATTGTTTCATCCACAGAATTTGAGCACAACAGTTTCCAACTACTATGTATTCAATCTTTGTAGTTGATAAGCTACACAAGCTTGTTTCTTAAAGTGCCAAGAGACTAAAGAACTTCCTAAGAGATGACAAGTACCACTGGTACTTTTTCTATCTATCTTACAACCACCATAATCAGCATTTGAATAGCCTATCATACTAGGAGATGCTCCTGAAGGATACCAAAGTCCAAAACATGCAGTTCCTTTTAAGTATTTTAAGATGTGATTCTTTTGGATTGGCTTGAAAACGAGCACACACACATACAGATTGCATAATGTCAGGCCTACTTGCAGTAAGATACAACAGAGAATCTATCATACCTCTAAACATAGTCTGATTTACCTCTATTCCTGATTCATCTTTGTCTAAATAGCAAGAGGTTCCCATAGGAGTACTTGCTTCCTTAGCAGCATCCATTCCAAATTTCTTAAGTACTTGCTTCCATTTTCCATTTGCTTAATTTGTAGACCCAAAAAGAATGTTAATTCTCCCATCATTGACATTTCAAATTCTCCCTGCATTATGCTTGCAAATCCCTTACATAGTGAACTATCAGTAGACCCAAAGATTATGTCATCTACATAAATCTGAACTAGAAAAATATGCTCATCTATTCTTTTAATAAACAGGGTTAGATCAATTTTACCTCTTTTAAAATTATTTTCTAACAAAAATGTACTTAATCGTTCATACCAAGATCTAGGTGCTTGTTTTAATCCATATAGTGCTTTCTTTAATTTATAAATGTGATTAGGAAACTTATAGTCTTCAAAGCCAGGTGGTTGTTCAACATACACATTCTCTTTGATAAATCCATTTAAGAAAGCGCTTTTGATATCCATCTGATATAGTTTAAATTTCATGAGAGAAGCATAGGCAAGAAGTAAACGTATAGCTTCTAACCTAGCAACTGGAGCATATGTCTCATCATAGTCTATACCTTCTTCTTGTCTGTATCCCTTTGCTACAAGTCTAGCATTGTTTTTAGTGATGTTTCCATCTTCATCCAGTTTGTTTCTAAACACCCACTTTGTTCCTATGACTTGGTGTGAATCATCCCTAGGAATGAGTTCCCAAACTTCATTCCTTTCAAATTGATTCAGCTCTTCTTGCATTGTTATACACCATTGATCATCTTGAAGAGCTTCCTCTACACTTTTGGGTTCTATCTGTGAAACAAAAGCAACAGTCATACAGAAATTTGACATATTTCTAGTAACTACTCCTTTTGATATATCTCCAATGACATTTTCTAGAGACAATCCTCTAGGTGATTTCCAGCTTTTGGCAAGATCTTCAGGTTCAATCAATGGGTTCTCATTTAGGTACATCTCATCAAGAGCTTCTTTAAAATATTCTTCATCACCTACATTTGTTTTATTTGACTCAAGAGGGTTCTCCTCAAGGTCCATAATTTCATCAAAAACAACATGCACAGATTCTTCCACATTCAAGGTTCTTCTATTGAAAATTCTATAGGCTTTACTAGTTAATGAATATCCTAAGAAAATAGCTTCATCTGCTTTAGAGTCAAATTTACCCAAATTTTCTTTTCCGTTGTTTAGAGCAAAGCATTTGCATCCAAATATTTTTAAATGTGCTACATTAGGCTTTCTTCCTTTAAACAATTCATAGGGGGTAATTTTTAAAATTGGTCTAATGAGCATTCTATTTAATACATAACAAGCCGTGCTCACAGCATCAGCACAAAAATATTTAGGCACATCATATTCGTTCAACATTATGCGAGCTAATTCTTCTAAAGATCTATTTTTCCTTTCTACAACTCCATTTTGTTGAGGAGTTCTAGGTGCAAAAAAATTATGCATAATTTCGTTTTCTTCACAAAAGTTTTCAAACAATTCATTTTGAAATTCTCCACCATGATCACTTCTCAAAACTTTAATTTTCAAATCTTTTTCATTTTGAATTACTTTTGCAAATTTCTTAAAAGCTTAAAGGCCTCACTTTTTAGTGTGAGAAAGAAGGTCCATGTATATCTTGAGTAATCATCAACAATAACAAGAGCATAATAATTTCCCCCAAAACTTTTTGTCCTTGAAGGACCAAACATATCCATATGCAAAAGTTCTAAAGGCTTTGATGTAGAAATCACATTTTTTGAATGAAATGAAGATTTTACTTATTTTCCTTTTTGACATGCATCACATAGTTTATCTTTTTCAAACTTTATTTTTGGCAATCCAATTACTAATTCTTTAGAAATTATTTGTTTAATTATTGCATGTGAATATGAGCAGCTCGTTTATGCCACAACCAAGGATTTTCTTCTTTAACAACCAAACAAGTTATATCACTAGATGATGCATTATCAAGATCAATCAAGTAAATGTTATTGTGTCTCATACCTTTTAAGGTTACTTCTTTGGAGTCCTTATGAATAATGTAGTAGTCACTCTCAAATATTACTTTGAGTTTGTTATCACATAATTGGCTTATACTGAGAAGATTGTGTTTTAGTCCTTCCACATACAGTACATCCTTGATCTCCAAAGTATTTCCTCCACCTACATCATCTGTTCCAAGTATTTTTCCCTTGTTGTTATCCCCATAAGTGACAAATCCTTGTTCCTTTCTTTTAAAGTTCTTAAACTTCTTTTTGTCTCCAGTCATGTGTCTTGAACAACCACTGTCAAGATACCACATTGATCTTCTGGATTTAGAGGTCATCTGCAAAATAAGGAAACAATTCATTTAGGTCCCCAACAACTTGTTTGGGTCCTTAGGGTTAGAAGAAAAATATCTATTTATGAACAGGCACCCAATGATACTTCCCATCTGGAACACCAAAATGTTTAATATTGCATTTGTTTGAAGTATGACCCTTTTTCATGCAATAAAAACATGTAGCAGTACATGCATATGTATTCATAGAATGAGATGCTCCTTTTTCTACCCTAACTCTACGAGTTCTTTTAGTTTTATTTTTTAAATCATGATTATGAGCATGCTTGGTCTTATTTGGATTTTTCTTGAGATCAAACTTTTCACAGTTTTTATTTTCTAAGGCATCTTCAAGATGTTTCTCCAAAATACATATATCAAACATGTAACTTTTACATGAAGCAAATTCAACGGTTTCTTTTTCTTTATTTTCTAATATTGAAATTTTATTTTTTAGAAATTCTTCTTCTTCAAGAGATTTTTCAAATTTACTTTGCAAATCTTTAAAATCAGATTTTAACTTTTTATGAGCAGTATCCAATTTACTAGATTTAATAAGTAATTGTTGAAAAGCATTATACAAATCATTATAGTCATTTTCATTGCAAGTAGAATTTACCTCACTGTCAGAATCATCATGATTAGCCATCAAACATAGATTTGCTTCTTCATTTTCAGAATCGCTAGAATTTGATAAGCTTGAGGCATTGTTTTCCCATGCTATGTATGCCTTCTTTTTAAAGAATTTTTTGTCCTTCTTTTCTTCACTTTTATTTGAATTTGGGCAATCAGTCTTCACGTGTCCAGATTCTCCACATTCGTAGCAATTGAAATTTAAGGATGATCCTTGATTATCCTTCTTGTTGTTCTTAAATTGATTTTTACCTTTGGCCTTCATGAATTTTGTAAACTTCTTAATCATAAGACTAAGATTTTCATCGTCATCTGAGTTTTCTTCTTCCTTTTGCTTTTTTCCTTTAACCACTTCAGTTTTGAAGGCAATGTTCTTCTTTCTTCCAATATCTTCTTCTTCATTTAATCTACCCAGTTCAAGCTCATGTTCTCTCAGCTTTCCAAATAGGGTCGCCATTGTCATTGTCGTAAGATTTTGTGACTCTGTGATGCCTGTCACCTTCGGCTGCCAAGTCCTGTTCAAAGATTTAAGAATTTTTATATTTAATTCATCAGTTTAAAAATTTTTACCTAGACTTGTGAGATGATTGACAATGTGTGTGAATCGTTTCTGCACATCGTAGATAGTTTCTCCTTGTTGTATCCGAAACATTTTGTATTCTTGGATCAAACAGTTCTTGCGTGCCCTTTTCACATCGTCCGTTCCTTCATGGGTCACACGCAATATTTCCCACATATCTTGTGCACTGGTGCAGACTGAGATCCTGTAAAACTCAGCTAGGGTTAAGGTAGATGAAATTATATTTCTAGCTTTTACATCATACTGGACTCGTCTATTTTCGTTTGTTGTCCATTGCGAGAATGGCTTTGGTTCCTGCACATCATTTAAAATATTAACAGGAACAAATGGACCATTTAACACAGCATCCCAAATACCTCTATCGACAGATTCTAGAAAAATTTGCATCCCAACTTTCCAAAAAGGATAATTTTCACCAGTAAATAGAGGAGGTCTGTTGATAGATGCACCCTCAGCAAAAGTTTGATTTTGTCCAACCATTTTCGAAAAATTTGAATAACTATCAAAGCAAGCTTTGATACCAATTGTTGGTATCGCGCAGCGGAATGTTTAACCGTCTGGACAAAAACCAAGAGGGGGGTGAATTGGTTTTAAGTAATAAAATTAATACTTTAAAAATTTTCCAAAATTTATCGATTAAATCAAATATTAATTTTTTTAAACACAATAATAGATGAAATAAAGAGATAGAGAACAAGATTGAACACAAGTATTTATACTGGTTCGGATCAAAAGACCCTACGTCCAGTTGTTAATCTCTCAAAAACGAGATTAACTAAATCACTAACAAATAACAGATTACAATCAGATAATAAAAGAGTAAGGAAAGAAAACACCTCTCTTGAACACACAAGAGATGAAAACCTAGAACACCTTTCTCTGAATCACATAGAGAACCTTGACCTTAGCTTTCCTAGCAATAGCAGCAGCAGCACTCAATCTCCTAGAACACCTCTTAGAAAAAGTTATCGCTCTACCCACACTAGGTTTTTCAAAGCTTCTTTTGAGAACACTCAGAGAAATCTCTTGCAGTCATAGCACTAGCACTCTAGCTTCTCAAAAAGGTAAGTGAGAAGTAACTCTGATGTTCCTTAAATAGTGGTTCCAAAAATTAGGTCAAAAATTGAACAGTCGCGCCCAACTGACCAGGATAATAATCGATTATTCCAGTGTGTTTTTTGAAAACAAATTTTTGAGTAGATAATCGATTATCAGAGGTGATAATCGATTATTCTAGTGCCTTCCTGAAAAATTAACTCAACTCAGGATAATCGATTATCCTAAGTGATAGTGATAATCGATTATCACTTTGATTTTTCGAGAAATACCAGAATTTGCTTTTTGCATAATGATTCTAACTATTCTAATTACACTTTACAATATAGCTTTAAACATAACAACACATGTTCTTCATATTGACTTCCAGATGGCTTTCAAGCTTCTTTTATCATTATCAAAATCTTGCTTCAGCATTTAGACTTGTATTTCCTTTTGCCAACACACTCGGATCGTGTAGGGGCATCTTCGACTCTTCCCTCTACTAGCAGTAACTCTACCTCTTCTGATGAGGAAGGATTGCTAGATCTTCCTTCGCACTAAGGATATGAGTGGGTTGATAAGGGTGTGCACGAATACTTCTCGAAGTATTAGTCGTCCTCGTCAATTCACAAGTTTATTGGGGCACATGCGATTTTAGATAATGATAGTCCGGACGAGGTAGTGTCTTTAGACTGGGTTGGTCGTGTAGATAATGCCTGTGATAGCGAGACGAGTATTTTGATGAGTTCTTTTTTATGTACTTTGTGTTACTAACGAGCTTACATGTTCAGTTACCCTTTGAGAAGTTAACTATCGGGGTGTTACGTATTCTATATGTGGCTCCATCTCAACTCCATCCCAATACTTGGGTCGCTTTGCAGGCCTTCAAGCTAATGTGTATAGTCTTAGGCTTGAAACCCTCTCCTTTGGTATTTTTGCACAATCGCAGTACCAGGCCCAAGGAGCTCGTGAGATGGCTATCTTTGTTTGACAACCTAGGAGAGGTTTGCTAGCCCCTTACTATTCATCCTTTAGGAGTTATAAAAACACATTGCCCATAAAAATTCATATCCCATAGTCAAAACAACATCAATGGTGGAAGTCAGTACACATTGCCTACCAACTAAATCCATTCATGTAAAGAAGCATTCCAAAAGAGTACATACAACAAAAAACATCTAGCACAAATGCCTACAAAATAAATTAAGTGGGAAGGCAAAAGACATCCACCAACAAACACAAAAACTAATCCTTCCCATCAGTCGTGTTTGTGTTAGCACCCTCACGAGCCTCTCCAGAGGGAGTATCCTCAGGTTGTTCAGGAAGGGAAGGTATATCCTCAAGTCAAATCAGAGACTTCTGATATACATCCTTACCCACATCAAAACGTCCATCATCAATTGGCACGTTAGCAAGAAGGGTAGCCTGACGCAATGCCTTCTTAAAGCCCAACTCATGTTCCTGAACCACCCTCTCCCGTAACTCTCAAACATCTTTATCTAATTAACCATTGGCAGCCTTCAGCTCTTCCACTTGACATTTGGTGGCAGCCACCTCTTCAAAGGTTTTCTTTTTGATAACGTATCGTTAACGTGATCAAATTAATACTACTAAACTATAACAACTTCAGTATTGCTAAGATAGTAGTTTAAGGAAATAGAAAGGGTAAAGTTAACCCTAAGTCGTCTCCCAACGAACGCGAAATTGATTTTTAAATAATTAGTTCTTATAAAATTTATACAAAAGAGTTAGTCAAATAAAATAATAAAAATATGAGAGATAAAGATAAAAATAGTAGGAAAGAAAAATAGGTCGATTCCACGACTTTTTCAAAATAGGATTCATCATTGGTTTCCTAAAGATTATTGTTATTGATTTCTTGTTTAGGACTTTAAATTAATCAATGTAACTTCTCAATTAATTTGTTGGAGTCCTTACTTTTAATTAAAGTAGTTTCTCAATCAAAAGTAAGAACTTTGTAGATTAATCTTATTAATGCGAACTTTTATGATGTGAAAAAGTACTAGCTTAAGTGGTTGAGAGTACTTTGATTGTGTGTGAGGACGTGGGTTCGAGTCTTATGTATGCCAATTGTGTGTTATTTAATTTTATTATTTTTTGATGACATGTTTGGAGTGTGATGATTAAATAGATAGTTTTATATGCATAAATATTGGCATGAAAGATGACTTGGTTGAGTTGGTTGTGGACTTAAATTTCAATTATGGGTTGATGGGTTCAAACCTTGGCTTGAGCAAAATAATTTTCTTTTTGTTAAAATTTACACTAGCATTGAAGTGAAGAGGCACGTAAACCCTAGAGTACATGGCAGCAAGGGTGGCTGAGAAGGCATTAGGCCATTAAGTGATAATTAATTGTGGATTAATGCTATTTTCGTTTTGGTGCAATCAAACCATATTAAGGGCACAATAAAAAGCTAATTAGGGGTAAGAGAAAGGGTTTTGTGAGGTTGTCATTGTGGTTGCAGAAGAGAGCACAAGTTTGTGAGTTTTGAGTGAGGTTTTGGGGGTTGAGTTGAGGGAAAGGCAAAGGAGGACATTGGTGATCAAGGGAGAGCTTGCAAGAGTCAAGGCTAAGCTAAGGAAATCTAGGTTAGGGGAGTTCCTATTGGTTATTTTAATTTCAATTGTATGTAATCGTGATGTGCCAAGGGTTTGGGGATTGTATTTTTGTCAAATTTATCTGAGTTCATTCGGGTTTCTGGAATATTCCAGAAACCGCCTAGCGGTCACGCGCGACCCGTCAAGTGACACAAGCTACAGACCCAGTTTTCTGGGTTTTCTCCATGAACCGCCTGGCGGCAGAGGATGATCCGCCAGGTGACACGAACGCAGTTACGCTGTTTTTGACTATTTTGGATATTTTTGGGGTACTTGTGATGTGGTCGTGATGTTATATGCTTGAATGTGAATCTTGATGAGTATGATCGACTGTGTATATTATGGTTATGTTAGAATGCATGACTTCTGATCTGAAATTGGGGGTTAGGGTTTATGTTGGGGGTTGAAAACAATTATGCATGATATAAGTTTGTGATTAGTCCACTGTTTGATGGAATGGGATTATTATATGACATATACATATCTGTTGCCATGTACGAGCATGTGAAATTGTGTATCATGGGCTTGGTTGATGATCCTTTTGAGTTCCAATTATGATTGTATGCAAAGGAGAATTATGCGGGATAAATTGTGTGTATGATGGGAATTAGTAGGGCAGTGGGGTGTAAGGAACTTTAAACATGGAATATAAAATGAGAATACATGGGAAGGTAATGATGGAGATATATGTGTTAAGTTAAACAAAGATTTGCATGTTGATATAGATTGAAATTATTATAAAACTGAAATTATATGCACCATGTGTGGTTGAGTTAAATTATTGAGGAATGGTAATGGATAATATGATGAGTGAGTAAGTGGAAAATATCATAATTGTGAAAAGGGTGGATTTGAAATGGTGAAACTGGAAATATTTGGTAGTGTAATTCTGTTTGAAGCATGATTGTATAAAGTCCATGTGCAATATTGTTCAAACTGCAGTGGCATGAGCTACATAAACTATAGATTGTATGATCAAAAGATTGAGAGTATGTGTGCATGATGATGATTAACTTGATGGTATGTTTTTGAATGTATGTGATGTAATCTAATTATAGATTATGACTGGGAAACCATGTTGTGTTATAATTTCATGTGTTTGAGGTCCATTGGGGTCTGTTTTGGGTGCCAAAAACTAGTAGCATTGCGCTACTGGTATGGCGCCTGGCGGCGTGAGTGAGCCGCCAAGTGGTAGAGTCACAAACCAGAGGCAGTAGTCACTCTACGCGCAGGGCGCCTAGCGGCAGGGACAGTTCCGCCAGGCAGAATGGTGAAGCAGAAGGCCTGGAAGGTGGTTGACACCTGGCGACGCGAGATGGGTGTGCCAGGCGGTGATCGACAACGAGGCACCTGGCGGCAGGGTGGAGTCCGCCAGGCGGTGACGGTGTAGTGAGGATTTTACTGGCGCTTGGCACCTGGCGGTGTGTGATGCCCGCTAGGCGGTTTGGACCCAGATTTCGCTTAATGGCATGAGATGCGCGCCAGGCGGTTTTGGTTCAGTGATGGTGCACGAGGAAAGGTTTCTACACAACTTTAGGTGATGTTCATGATGCGAGGCTTTGGCTGGGGGCCCAGTTATGAGTGTATCTTGTATTGGAGTAACACGTGACCACTCTAGGTTGTAGCCTGGTGGTTTAGGAAGTCTGGTGGAGTGTGCGAGTTGTGGCTCGTACGATGAGGTTTCGGGTGATTGCCCTCTTCAGTGCATTCTAATAGAGCTTTGGTAGTCTGGGAACAACTACAAACTTATGTTTGTTTTGGGGAGCTCCACTTGGTGTCACGGTGAGATGTTGTGGCAAAGTTATTCCCACGTGTGGACTATTAGGTGGTGGCCTGGAGTCGGAGGGGCGAGTAGACACTCGTGCAGTAAAGATCGATAGACGTCTAGTGCAAGTTTTGGAAATGGAGATCTAAGGAAAAAGGGAAAGATTATACTAACCCGGGTTATGTTATGGAGATGTTGTAATTTATATTTATTATGATATGTGTTTGATTTATTTAAATGAGCTCACCCTATCTGTGTGTGTTTGGCGATGATCATGTAACTCGTTACATGGGAGCAGATGTTGATGTAGGTGAGATGTATATGCATAGAGAGACGGAGTGGGGATCACTATGGGACAGTTTTTCTTAAATTTCATTATGGATTTTCCTTTTGTAATTTTTTATTTTAGAGGATTTGGATTTTGTAATAACTAAATATTGCGGTTTTATTTTCTACTTATGCGACATTTGAAGACTTATTTTTCTCGCGTTTTTGGGAAATTGCGAGAATAAATGTGATGTTCATTAAATCTTATTATTTATTTATATTTAATAAGTAATATCCGGCTAGGACGTTACATTTGGTATTAGAGCCATGATTTCAATGATTTCATGGGGTCTTTGGGGAGTGAGCCTATCATGTTGACGTGTGTTTGTGTTGTTTTGTCTTTCTATGAAATTGAAATATAAATGTTTGATTTATCAGTTAATATGTGGCGCATTCAGGCTATGGTGAATAGGAGGAGAAGAAACGATGCAGGCGCTGATGAGATTGCACAAGCAATCCACATGATGGTTGATGCCATGTAGTCTGTTGCGGCACAGCCGAGAGCCATGGTGCCACCCACTAGAGCGGTGACTATGGAAGATGTTCTGAAACACAAGTTGTCCAAGTTCAGCGGCAAAGCTACCCCTAATGAGGACGATGCTTGGCTCAGGGAGTGTGAGAAGATATTCTGAGTACTGGAGTGCACTAAGGCACAACATTTGACTTTCGCCACCTTCCTGCTTGTTGGCGATGCTGAGTACTGGTGGACAGGAATGCAGCAACAAATGCAGACCCGTCAAGAAGAGGTGAACTGGGTGAACTTCAAGACGAGGTTCCTGGAGAAGTATTTTCCAGACTCAGCGAAACATGCTCTGGAGGCGGAGTTTCTTACACTCCAGCATGGTAATAAACCGGTGCAGGCCTACATCGATCATTTCGAGTACTTGGCGAGATTCTACTCGCAAGAGATCACAGAGGAGTGGTGCTGCCGTAAGTTTGAGGGAGGCACGATTCTACTCGCAGATTCCTAGTGCCACTACAGATCCAGGAGTTTCCAGTTCTGGTGGAACAGGCCAGGACTGTGGAAGAGTTAGAGACTGTACCCGGTCAGGTCGCAAGGACACATAAAAATACATTCGAGACCAGGCCATAGAAGGTGCCATACAGCAGGCCTTTATCGTCATCCCTAGGTCTGAGATGCTATAACTACGGTGGGCCGCACCTTCGCAGGAACTGTACTAAAGCTGCAGGTAGTTCAGGTGCTAATACTTAACAAGCGAAGTACTATAAATGTGAGAAGATGGGGCATTATGCGAGTCAATGTCCTAATAAGAAGACATTCGAAGGAGCATTACCGCAGAAGAAACAGTAGAAGGTGTTAACTAATCGGCCTACAACTGTTGGGAGAGTTTTCGCATTGACTAGTACTGAGGCCACTTAGTCAGGTAACCTCATACTGGACCGATGTTTATTGTTTGATAACAATGTTCTAGTTCTGTTTGACTTAGGTGCTACTCACTCGTTCATCTCCCAAGAATATGTGAGTAGGCTTGGACTAGTAGCTCGTGATTTGGGGTGTGAACTGGCAGTCTCGACACCTGCATCAAAGCAAGTATCTACCAACTTAGTCTATGTCGGTTGTTCTATTGAAATGGCAGGGCATAGGTTCAAAGTGAACCTCATTTGCTTGCCATTGAAGGGTCTGGACGTAATACTGGGCATGGACTGGCTGTCAAACTATCACGTCATAATTGATTGTAGACGGCGCAACGTAGTATTCCCAGAAGCTGACGGGTTGACATTGATCTCTACTCACGAGGTTAGACAAGAGGAGGCTGATGGATCCTCATGCTTTATGATCATAGTGCAGTCAGAGAACAAGAGTACATTGGATCAATCATACTATAATTTTTTCACTATAATTGTATAAATAACTTTTATATACTACAATATAAAAATTTAATGTAATTGCCATGAATATTTTTTTATCACCATCCAACATATAGGAGTTCAAAAGATACAAGATCTATGTCAAAATTTTATTATTATGTTTATTATTTATTCTTTGCCTCATTTTGATCGAGTGATGTATTATAACTTTTATTAGTGTATAAAAAAGAGATGCATTAGAATTCAAAAAATTGAAGTAAACAAACATTCAAAATATATTTTAATTTGAATATTTGTTTTCCTTTTATATTCTTTTAAAAATATTTTTGAATTTTTTTTCCTTTTATATTTAAAATTTGGTTTCATTAATGTTTGCAAATTTAATAAATGTTTTGGTTATCATGAAATTTTATTTGGTATTCTAATCTAAAATGTAAACAATTATAATTTATTTCAAAGCATTTAATATCGAAGAAACAATCATCCTCCTAATATTGAATATTTGATAATATTATGTTTCCTTTACCGTAATTTTTATTATTTTATAAAAATTAATTAAAATTAATATTGGAGTAGTAAGAAAACAAGTACGGGTATGGCTACGAGATTATACCCGTTACCTGGTGGAGATGGGGATGAGACAAAAGATTGATACCCGTTGGATTTGGGTATGGGAATGGTGATGAATTTTTTCTACGGGGATGGGTATGGGATAGAGAAACCCGTCCCTGCCCCGCCCCGTTGCCATCCCTAACCAGGACTAGATCCCGCGAATGTATCTGGGCTTTCCTTACGAACATTCACCTTCTCGCGAAGCAACTGAAAACGACTTTTCTGACCAGCACCAACACCCTCATGAGAAGCCATAAGAGTTGACAAAAGCAAACACAAAGTAAGATAAGTTAACATATAACACAATACAGGAAAAGTTGACACATACCCAACATATCCCCACGGGACAAGGAGAATTCAATATGGCCACAATACGCTTAGTAGGAAGCTGTCGAGGAAGGGAATCTAGCAAATTAAGAACTTCGTAATTCTCAGTAGACATCATAGTTTGAGGCCACTCATCATAGTGCAATGGATTAAGCGTCCAATAGAAAGGAAATTTTGGAATATCACTGTTAAAGAAGTATGGTCGACCGAGAGGATTTACCAGCACTCTAAAGAAAGTGTTTTTATAACTCCTAAAGGATGAAAAGTAAGGGGCTAACAGACCTATCCTAGGTTGCCAAACAAAGACAACCATCTCACGGGCTCCTTGGCCTTGGTACTATAATAGTGCAAAAATATCGAAGGAGAGGGTTTCAAGCCTAGGACTCTACACATTAGCTTGAAGGCCTAAAAAGTGACCAACGCATTGGGATGGAGTTAAGATGGAGCCACATTTAGGATACGTAACACCCTGATAGTAAACTCGGCAAAGGGTAACTGAACATGTGAGCTCGTTAGTAACACAAAGTACATAAAAAAGAACTCATCAAAATACCTGTCTCGCCCATCACAGGTGTTATTTACACACCCAACCCGGTCCAAAGACATCGCCTCGTCCGGACTATCATCATCTAAAATCGCATGTGCCCCAGCAAACTTGCTAATGGACGAGCACGATTGATACTTAGAATGTGATGATGTAATAGTTATTGGAGTGGTGGATTGAAAGTGAATCAAAAAAAGTGGATCAAAATATCGTTATCTAAAAAAAATCAATGTGATTGATCTTTTTAAAGTTTTGGAACCAAAATGTGTCAGTTGACGAATTCTAATTTCGTGTCAAAATTTATGTACTAAAAACATACTTAATTAAGATAATTAGAATACATGTGAATGAAATTTAGATTATTATAAAAATAATTGCATATTAATATTAATATTTTATTAAACATAAATCAATTAAAAAATATTAAACATGTTAACTGAACTGTTCCTGCAGAGAACAAACAAGATAAGTTAGGCACAAGCGTCACCTTACCCATGTAGTCCGCTATCTCCTCAGTTGGCCTCTTCCCGATTGGCACATGTCGGCTTGGACCCAGGAGGGGTTACCTGCAGAAGGGACTCCGAAGCTCAAGTGAGTCAAAGCTCTCAAAAGGTCAAATCAGGTGATTAATAGAGTAATGAATGCGTACATTTAATTATTGGGGTCCACGTGTATTTATAGAGTATTAATTATGTCTGGTTATGCTATAGACCGGGCCCCGGGCCCTAACCCAGGCCTTGAGGTGGACCCATTGAATACTAAGGGGGCTTTGATTTTGTTAAGTATATTGGGGTTGCCAGCCTAAGCCGACTACTTTCCTTGGCGCTTTGTGTTGCCAATGTGTTGTATTAGGCAGGTTGTTCCTCTAGGTAATTAAGTTACCGGTTTAGGTCGGTTAGGCTTAGGTTAGCCCGGCCTAGGCTGACTACTCGAATTCTTTAGTATATAGGCATCGTTTTATTAATATTCTGTTAAGTTGGCTTGGTGTGGTACACCAGTCCCCCAGCCTTGGCTGATATAGATATCGGTCAAGGGTGACATGTGTTGATATCCTAGCGGGGTCGGCTAGGTGTGGTACACCAGTCCCCCAGCCTTTAAGTGTGATGAACAGCGTTAAGGCTAAAGGCGTGAAAGGGTTGATGGCAGGTGAAGGGATGACAGGGGTCAAATCAAAGGGGTTTTTGCGTCGTCGTTTTCAAGGGTCGTGTCTTTTGGAATGATTGTGTCGATTGGTATGGGTTGTTATTTTAGCGGGAAGGGGTTTTTTTTCGTTTGGGATTCTGGCCTATAAATGTGGATTTTGAAAGGAGTAAGGGTTTATTGGTTCATTTGTGAGAATTTCCAGTCAGAGATCTTGTGTGCGTTTTCTTGTCCGACTAGTTCCCATTTTCAGCCGACATCTTTCTAGAAAAAGAGAAAAGGTATGTGTAGTAGCGATAGTGTGTCATTGTCTACGTCTAGTAGTGAGAGTCTAAAGTCTGGGAGGAGTAGAGGTAGACTTGTTGAAGAGGAGAGCACCAGTTCTGGGGGTGTAGTAGGTGGGATCCCTATGGAAACGGTAAGGGAGGTCCGAGAAGATCCCCTAGAGGAGTTGGCGGAGAGTAACTGGCCGGCCAAGGGCGGTTACGGGTGGGTGGCTGCCGATGTTCGTAATCAATCATTCTTATTTCGGTGGTCTCGCTTGCTGAACTCTTGGTTGAATTGTACACCTGTCATCGCAAAATGTGTAAGCGGGGGTATTGTTTCCCTAGAGAGGGTGAGTGCCATCGACCGTGTGTGTCACGGGCAAGAGGGGGCAACCGAGAAGTTCTTCTATATGTACATGTGCCACTTTTCTCAGCTACATGTGCGGTTGTCGTTGGACGACTTCACCATGGATGTGTTGCGCGCGCTGAACGTTGCTCCTACGCAGCTGCACCCAAATAGTTGGGCTGACATGCAAGCCTTCCGCATTTTGTACCAGTCACTATATCTAGAGCCTTCTCCTTACGCGTTTCTATATTTCTATGATACTAGGCCCCGCCAACCGTCCACTTGGCTCTCTCTAATAAGTCGTCCCAGCATTAGGAGACTGGACGCATTTTCCTAGTCATTCAAGCATTTTAAGGACGGGTACTTCAAAGTTGTGGTGAAGGAAGAGGGCAAGTTCAGCTAGACGGGCACCCCCCATCGATATAAAAATATGGGCACCGACGAGTTGTCGGCGGGGGATAAGGAGGTGGTGGAGACCTTGATGAAGTTTGTTGATAAGTTGCCCACTAAGGGCCTAGTTAGAGTTTATAATTTAGTGCACCCGATTATTGATATTGAAGGTATCTGTTTGTTACTTAAACTGTGTTAATGATTCTAAGTTGTTTTAACCGGGATCTAGTATGTTATTGTAGGGCACATGGCGCAATCGGGGAAGAAAAATTTGGCGCTCTTTCAATCGTTAAGGAAGGAGATGGCTACTAAAGCAAGGGTAGCTGGGAAGACTGATGTTCCCAACCTGCAGGAGTCGATGGTCGAGGTACATGTGCATGGCGGAACGAAGAGGAAGGCCGAGTTGCCGCCTCGAGCCGGCAAGGGGAAGGATGTGAAGAAGGTGAGGGCGGCCTTACTCGGGGCGGGGTCGGCTAGTGGAGTTAAGGGACCGGAGTCCGGCTTGATCGAGTTGCCGAGATATCTGTCAGGAAAGATATTGCGATCAACCTCCCAGATACCATTATAAACTATGTTGACGGTATGGAGGCGAACCACATTGTGAGGATGATGGTAGAGTTTGGAAGTAAAGCATTGATATTAAGTCGTCGTGTTAGGTCGCTCTATCGACGGGAAGTGAAGGAGGGAGGTAGGGAGAAAGTTGAAGAGTTACAAGGAAAGGTTGACAAGTTCGAGGAGGAGAGAGCTGCGTGGAAGAAGGAAAGGGAAGGCTGGGAGGAGGAGAGAAAAAGGTTGGCAACTTGGAAGGTTCGCTGTTTGGACTCAGAGGGAAAATTGAACAAGAAAATAGAAGAGTTGGAGGAAGACTATGATGAGTTAAAAGACAAATATGATGTTGTTATAGGTCAGCTTGATGACTTGAAGAATTGCATCATACAAGAGCACATCAACAGTTTTGAGAAGGGACTGCATCAAGCAGCCTTTTTCCATCCGGAGGTTGACATTGCGGACTCAAAGTTTATTGTGAACAAGGACGTTGTTGATGGGAAGCTCATAAAGGAAGATGGGAGCAGTCCGGATGAAGAGGCGGAGGAGAAGGCGACTGAAGAGGAGAAGGAGACGGGTGATGTCGAGGAGGTGGCTCCTGATGCAGCAGAATAGGACTTTGATTTTTATTGATTTGAAAATATTATTTGAGCCTATGTTTGTAATAGCTGGTACATTATGTTACGTTGGTACACTTCTTTTGCATTTATGTTTAATGCGATTAATGTTCTGTATGTTATTGTGTATGCTGGGTTTTGATGATTTCTGGTGTATGTATGGCGCGATCAATTGTATGTTAAGGGTGTTCGACCCAAGCCGGTTACTTGTGGTAAGGGTGGGAAACTTAGACGATTTAAAAGTAAGTCAAGGGTGTTCGTGTAAGATCCGAGAAATTTGAATAATTAATTAAATAATTATTTAATAAATGCGTATGAGCCTTTAAGGCATTTAATGCGGATTACTATCACATAGAAAAGTACTAGCTCAATTGGTGAGAGTACTTTGATTGTGTGAGAGGACTTGGGTTCGAGTCTTAAGTATGCCAATTGTGTGTTATTGATTTGTTTTTTATTTTTTTGAATATATGTTGAGCATGATTATGAAATGATATAATCATTTAATTATATTAGTTATCATGAAACATAAATTGGTTCAATGGTTGAACATTGATTTGGCATTTGTATGGTTATGGGTTCAAGCCTTGGAGAAACCAAATTAAACTTTATTTTTGCTATTTTGAGTTTTGGCTTGAATTTGAAGGGTTAAGGGAAACCTAGATGCATGGGCAGCCAAGGGAGGCTGAAAAACGGACCATAAAGAATCAATGAATGATAATAAACATTGCCATTAAACCTTAAATTCGTTTTTGGTAATTATCTAGCTTTAAGGCACCTTTAAAAGGCCAATGTGAGGTAAGAAGAAGGGTTTCGGCAAGCTTTGAGTGTACTCAGAAAACAGAACACGAATTTTAAGAGTAGTAAGGTTGGAGTGAAGCTTTGAAGCTGAATTGGGAGAGAAAGCCAAAGGGAGATCATTGAGGATCAAGAGAGAATTCACAACAATTCCAAAATAAGCTAAGGAAACCAGGTTAGGGGAGTTTATACGTTAGTATTGTCATAAGTGTATTTGAATTGATGTATAAATATGTATAATTGTGATTGTTGTTTGTGTCTGGGTGAATCTGGTTGAATCTGTGTGTTTCTGGAAAATCCCGAGAAACCGCCTGGCGGGCTGCTCCTAGCCGCCAGGCGGCGCATGGAATTATACGTGATTTGGGGTTCCTAGAAGAGGAACCGCCTGGCGACACACTCCCGGCCGCCAGGCGATGCTTACAATTTTATACCATTCTGGGTTTTTGATGCACTGCCTGGCGGCGATGAACTTCCGCCAGGCGACGCGGGTCTGGGTTATAGTTTTCGTCACTTTGGGGTGCCTTGACGTGATTCTGATCGGAGGAAAATCATGAGTTCGTAAATTAAGGATGAGGTAACGTCTTATTTTACTGAGAACCAGTATAATTAACAGGTAGAATTGATGGAACAGTGGAAATACGAGTTTAGGGTTATGAGTGGAAGTTTTGGACAGCCAATGTTAATGGTGAACTGAGTATACTCATGTGGTAGACTAAGAGGGTTAAAGTTAGAGTATTGTGTCTCGATTAAGGGTTCGAGGGGGGAATTAATTAGGAGATGCAGAGAAAAGAGCTGGGGAATGAGAGAAGGACCTCGTAGCTGCTGGAAATTCTGGGGAGATTGCCAGGAATTCATGAACCGCCTAGCAGCACGGGTCTCGCCGCCAAGCGCCATCTCAAAACTTGGAGATTTTACTCGTAGCGGTGTGGCTGATGATACGAGGGTGAATGGAGCCATTTTCATACCACTGAAATAGTGGGAAGGAGTAATATGCTGTAAGAAAGAATGATAATAGGTAAGGGTTAGGGTTGATATTTAAGTGTAGGGAAAAAGAAAGAGAATTCTGTTGTGGTTGAGGGAGGATCGTAGCGTGAGTGTTGAACTAGTGGTCTAGACCAGTATAGTGTTAGCGGTTCAAGGCGAGGACTAGAGTCAAGTGGTATTATAAGAATCGCATGAATTGTCAAATTGTAGGAAGTATGTAAATCCAAAGTGAGGAGGTTGTGAAGAAATGTACAAAGTGATGGAAATCGGGACTTTACGGGAAGTAAATAATAGAATTCATAGTGGTAGGGGTTTACAGGGGCACATTGAGTATTGGATTAAGTGGACCTTTGTATGACTAATTCGATAAACCAGTTTAAAGGTATGCACACGATGTGAAGGGGGTTCAACTGTCTGAAAATTTGATTTCACGATATCATGGTGGTGAACTTTAACTAAAATCACGAAAAAAACCAGTAAAAGTACATTACTGGTGTGGCGCCTGGCGGTGGGATCGCACCTGCCAGGCGATAGTGAGGAAACAGTGGGGTTGAGGTGCAGAAGGCGCCTGGTGATAGGAAGATTCCGCTAGGCGACAGCGGGAAATTTCGTAAAATTATGAATCAGCGTCTGCCTGGCGGTAGGGAGAGTTCCGTCGGGCGGTAGTTGCTGATTTTATAGTTCTTGAGGTGCTTCGCGCCTGGCGGAACGTGTCCCCCGCCAAGCGGTCTGGAAGCTGTGGCGCCTAGCGGTACGTGTCCCCCGCTAGGCGATTTGGTTGTTGTAAATCCTAGTTGTTCGACTTTGTAGGGTGTTCTACAAGGCTTTTGGTGGTGCTTTAAAGGTAAGATTGCTGGGTTCCTTGAGTTGAGCTCGGAACGTATCCCTTGAGTTGAGCTTGGGATAGGGGTTAAGCACGTACATTCCTCGAGTTGAGCTCGGAATGGCATCCCTCGAGTTGAGCTCGGGATGGCGGATGAACACGAGGAACCCTTGAGTTGAG